>OGMB01000598.1_pt1 | contig 19018 bp, 17 predicted proteins | sample 1573001 | NCBI WGS metagenome assembly OGMB01 (sample SAMEA2581921, study PRJEB24529) | metagenome | biome: Human gut stool | place: China | collected 2011
GTAACTTATGATTTCTTTACTTATTTGTGGAAAATGGTTGCTACAAAAGAGCAGCTTAAAAAGTGGGTTGATTTTGCAAATGAACATCATTCACTTATTCTTTTTGACTCGGCATATGAAGCATTTGTTGTTGAAGATGATATTCCAAAATCAATTTATGAAATTGAGGGTGCAAAAACCTGTGCTATCGAGCTTCGCTCATTTTCTAAAACTGCCGGCTTTACCGGTATGCGCTGCGGTTACACAGTAGTACCTAAAGAACTTGTATTTAACGGCACAAGCCTTAATCCTCTTTGGGCAAGACGCCAGGCTACAAAGTTTAACGGTGTATCATATATTACTCAAAGAGCAGCCGAAGCAATTTATACCGAAGAAGGTCAGAAGCAGATTAAAGAAACGCTTGCTTATTATCAAAAGAATGCAAGAGTTATTTATGACGGCCTTTGCGATGCCGGTTTTGAATGTTACGGCGGTGTAAATTCACCGTATGTATGGCTCAAAGTTCCTGAAGGTTACACTTCTTGGGAATTCTTTGATGAACTTCTTGAAAAATGCCAGGTAGTAGGCACACCGGGTTCAGGTTTCGGCCCGGCAGGCGAAGGCTACTTCCGCTTAACATCTTTCGGTAATGATGAAAAGACTGTTGAAGCAATTGAAAGAATTAAAAAGGCATACAAAAAATAATAAATTTAATAATTTTTAAAATAAAGGAGATATTTAACTATGGAAAAGACTGAACAGCTTTATGAAGGCAAGGCAAAAAAGGTTTGGGCTACTGATGACCCTGAAATCGTAATTGTTGATTATAAGGATGATGCAACTGCATTTAACGGCCTTAAAAAAGGTACTATTGCAGGCAAGGGTGTTGTAAACAATAAGATGTCTAACTACCTTATGCAAATTCTTGAAAAAAAGGGCGTTCCAACCCATTTTGTTAAAGAACTTTCAGACAGAGAAACAGCAGTAAAGAAAGTTACAATCGTTCCTCTTGAAGTTATTATCCGTAACCGTGCAGCAGGCTCAATCTGCAAAAGGCTCGGACTTGAAGAAGGAATGGATTTTGTTTGCCCGTCAATTGAATTTTCATATAAAGATGATGACCTCGGCGACCCGCTTATCAATGGCTACCACGCTGTATCATGCGGATTTGCTACACAGGAAGATATTGATACTATTAAGAAATATGCTTTCAAAGTAAACGAAGTTTTAAAAGAATATTTCCTTTCAATCGGTGTTGAACTTATCGATTTTAAGCTCGAATTCGGTAAAACTTCAGACGGTACTATCGTTCTTGCTGATGAAATCAGCCCTGATACCTGCCGTTTTTGGGACAGCAAAACTCACGAAAAGCTTGATAAAGACCGTTTCCGCCGTGACCTTGGCGGTGTAGAAGACGCTTATGCAGAAATGATGAAGAGAGTAGGACTTGACTAATGCCAAACGATACATATAATTCACCTTTTAATGCACGCTATGCATCAAAAGAAATGCAGTATATTTATTCACCTGACTTTAAGTTTAAAACTTGGAGAAAGCTTTGGATTGCTCTTGCAGAAGCTGAAAAGGAACTCGGGCTTGATATTACCCAAGAGCAGATTGATGAACTTAAAGCAAATGCAGATAATATCAATTATGATGTTGCAAAAGAGTATGAAAAGAAGTTTCGCCACGATGTAATGAGCCATGTTCACGCTTACGGTGAACAATGCCCAAAGGCTAAACCTATCATCCACCTTGGTGCAACAAGCTGCTATGTAGGTGATAATACAGATGTTATCACTATGCGTGAAGCACTTTTGCTTATTAAGAAAAAGCTTGTTAACGCTATTGCGTCTGTTTCCAAATTTGCAGATGAGTATAAGGATATGCCTTGCCTCGGTTTTACACATTTTCAGCCGGCACAGCCTACTACCGTAGGTAAAAGAGCAACTCTTTGGCTTATGGATTTGGTAATGGATTATGAAGAAATTTGCCATGTAATTGATACTCTTATGCTCCTTGGCTCAAAGGGAACAACAGGTACGCAGGCATCTTTCCTTGAACTTTTTGACGGCGACCACGAAAAGTGCAAAGAGCTTGACCGCAAAATTGCTCAAAAAATGAATTTTAAGGCTTGCTTCCCTGTAAGCGGCCAAACATATGCAAGAAAACTTGATACAATTGTTTGCAATTGCCTTGGCCTTATTGCTCAATCTTGCTGTAAATTTTCAAATGATTTAAGGCTTCTTCAAAATCTTAAAGAAATTGAAGAACCGTTTGAAAAGAACCAAATCGGATCATCTGCAATGGCATATAAACGCAATCCTATGAGAAGTGAAAGAATTGCGTCACTTTCCCGCTATGTTATGATTGATGCGCTTAATCCTGCTTGGACTGCATCTGCACAGTGGTTTGAAAGAACACTTGATGACTCGGCTAATAAGCGTGTTTCAGTTCCATTCATGGCAACCGAAAATATTATGATGGACGCAGTTAAAAAAGGCGGCGACAGGCAGGAACTTCACGAAAAAATCCGTCAGCATTCAATGGCAGCCGGTGCGGTTGTTAAAGTTGAAGGCGGCAAGAATGACCTTGTTGACCGAATTGCCAATGACCCTGCATTTATGACTACTAAAGAAGAAATTTTAGCTATTTTAAAGCCTGCTAATTTTGTAGGCAGAGCGCCGCAGCAAACAGCAGATTTCTTAAACGAAGTTATTAAGCCTATTCTTGAAAAGGAAAAGGATTTGCTTGGCATAGATGTTGAAATAAATGTATAATCAGTAAATAAAGCGAGATAAAATGAAAAAAGTATTTTTAAAATCAATTTCCGTTTTTCTTTGCATAGTGTGTATATTGGGTGCTGTGCCTCTGTGTGCTTCTGCTGCAGAGGTTTATGCTCCTGTTGTTTCAAAGGATTATGAGGGCTTAAATTATGTAGATTTAACTTGGAATGATACTTATCCGGTTGATAATTATAATGTTTATTTAAGCTCTGATGGTTACAATTTTTCGTACTATAAAAGTGTATTTTCAAATTACACAAGTATTATGGATTTGCCAAAGGGCAGGTATTTTGCTTATGTAACATCAAAAACCTCATCTGCCGGCGAATACGGTGAGCAGGAAAGTGCACCTTCAAATGTTGTCGATTTCATAATCGGTGACAGGTCAATGCAATATATTTATACAGATTATGATGAAAATTCGGGTAATATCAATGTTTCCTGGAGCAGTTATTATAATCAAGGCGAAAGTGCAGATAAATATTCAGACGGTTATATGGTTTTTATGAGCCAAAACGGGAGTGAATATAAATGCGTTGCCACCATATCGCCAAATGCTTTTAGCAGCGTGAATTCAAGATATTATGAATATACCTATTCGTACTATACAGGCAAAGTTCCGTCAAAATACAGCTTTGCTGTTTGCAGCTTTGTATCTTACGGCGGTGTAAATTATTATCAATTTGATGCCCAATATGCAGAAGATATAACAGTATATTTAGGAGAATTAACTCTTACCACCAAAACAAAGAGTGAAAAGTTAAAATGGAAAAAATATAACTGCTTTGATTATTACGAAATTTATCAAAACGATAAGTGTGTAGCCATTGTTGCAGGTGATAAAAATTCATACACAGTTAAAGGTGTAAATAATTATAAGAATGATTATAATTATTATATAAAGGCATATAAAAATTCAATTTGCGTGTCAGAATCATATATTGCAACAAGCGATGTTGGTGAAGCTCGTTTTCGTGCGGCAAAAAAATGCAAAAAGAAAAAGAACAAGGTTACCGTAGTAAATACCCGCACTAAAAAGAACAGAACTGCCTGGACTGTATATCTTTCAAATAAAGATAAGAAAACTCTTAAAAAATTTGCTAAAAAGCATTTCAAAAAGGGTTGGAGCGATATGCAAAAAGCGCAGTACACACTTGAATGGATAAACAAAAAGGTTAATTATGTAAAGGGTGCAAAATTTAACAAAATTGCAGGTCTTTCATATGTTGATGCAATATTTAATAAAAAAGCAGGCCAGTGCCTGCAATATAACGGTGCTTACGCTATGATGCTCACATATCTCGGCTATGAAGCAAGAATTGTGCAGGGTTGGCGCGGCACACCTAAAAAGAAATGGAGCCACTATTGGTGCGAAATCAAAATTGACGGTAAATGGTATCTTATGGAAACCGGAAATTATAAGGACAGCGGAGATTGGAGCTATTTCTGCGCCACTTACAGAAATGCCGGTGGATATATGCTAAACGGTAAAGTGGCTAAATAGTGGAAATTAAGTGAAAATAATCTTTGATTTTGATTATTTTCACTTAATTTTTACTAATTTTTGATGAAAAACAATTAGCTATTTATACAAGTATACAAAAATTATAATTAAATGCACAAAAGCATTGACTAATAGTATTAAAGTGATATACTAATCGTAATAATTCAGAAAGGGAAGTATGTATGGACGAATTGCAGCAAAAAGAAGAATATCTTTTTGAAGAAAATGAAGAAAATATAGTAATTAAATATAAACTTCTCCGCTCGCTCATTATTAAACATTATCATCGCGGTTGCAAATATCTTGAAATTGCAAAAATTGTTTGTGCAATATTTTTCTTAATTTTTACTGCGATTGGGCTTATTGTGTGTTCAAACGGCGGGAGCAAAGCATTTTGGCTTATTATGTGGATAATCATTATATTTGTTCTTGTAAATATCTTTTTGATAACGGATTATTGCAAATCTAAAGTTATTCCTTATCTTGAAGATGATAACCAAATAGAATTCGGCGAATATTCGATTTTTGCCGAAGATAAAAATGAAGCCGAAGATGATGAAGATGATGAATACGAGGAAGAGCTGCGGCAAAAGAAATTTGAAAAGAAGCAAATGAGAGAACAAAAGAAAAAAGACAAAAAACAGAGCAAGAAAGACGGGAGGGCGAAGAAATGAAAAATATTTTAAAAATTTATAAGCGCGATTTAAAGAAAATATTTACCAACTCAATGGCAATTATACTTGCTGTCGGTATTGCGGTTTTGCCTTCTCTTTATGCTTGGTTTAATATATATGCTAACTGGGACCCATACGGCCCTGCAAGCACCGGAAATATGAAAATTGCCGTTGTTATAAATGATGAGGGCTATGAATATAAGGGTGTTGAAATAAATGTCGGTGACCAAATTAAAAGTAATTTAAAGGGCAATAATGTTATTGACTGGCAATTTGTTTCAAAAGAGAGAGCAATGAACGGAATTAAAGCCGGTGATTATTATGCCGGAATTGAAATCCCAAAAGGTTTCAGTAAGTCGCTTACAAGTATTATGACTAAAAACTTTAAGCAGCCTAAAATAACTTATTATGCAAATGAAAAGAAAAATGCCATTGCCACAAAGATTACGGATAAAGTAGTTCAAACAGTGCAAACGGAAGTTAATGAATCGTTTGTAACAACCGTTGTTAACCTTGTAAATAAACTTCTCGGCACAGTTATTGAAGAGGGCAAGAAAGACGGAACAAATATATTCCAAAATCTTCAAAATCAGATTGATTCTGCAAAATCTGCCGTTAAATCTATTGAAAAAACAATTGACGGTTTTGAAGGTGTTATGGAAGTTGCACAAGACCTTAATAAAACATTGAGCAAAACAGATTTAAGTTCTGTTTTGGGGGATACACAAAATGTTGTTAATAACACACAGGACGCAATCAAAGTTGCCGAAAGCAGTGTTGATGTTGTAACTTCTTCGGTAGGTGATGTGCTGACATCAAGCAGTAAAAAGCTTGAAAATTCAGCAAATAATCTAAAAAAAATAAATGATGTAACAACTGAAAAAGCACAGGCTGAAATAAAGTCGGTTTTGGCTGAATGTGTTCAGGCAAGAAAAGAGCTTCAGGCAATAGTGCCTACACTTGAAAATGTAAACAATAGCTTACCGAAGCCTTTAAGTGCGGTGAAAGCACTTGTAAAAATACTCAAAACTGCAGATTCAAGGCTTGGCGGCGTTGAAAATGAGCTTAATAAAATGCTTCAGGGTGATACATCAAAAAAAGTCAGCGATGTGGCAAATAAGCTCAGCGAAGTTTCAAAAACACTCGATTCAAGCCTTTCAACATATGAGAACGATATAAAACCTACGCTTGATAATACGATTGACAGCTTGCTTGATGTACTTTTTGATGTATCAAATCTTCTTACTACAATTGAAAATCAATCACCGCAGTTAAATGCTCTTGTAAAATCACTTAACGGTTCGATTTCAGCCGGTGACGACCTTTTAACTTCACTTCACGCTTTAATCAGCAATTGCGCAACACAGCTTGATAATCTTTCTAAAAAGCTTAACGGTTTGAGTGACAGTGAGCTTGTAAATGCACTTGTTAATTTGAGCGAAGGAAATTCAAACGAACTCGGCGAATTTATAGCTTGCCCGGTAACCGTAAATACCGAAAAGGTTTATGGGCTTGATAATTACGGTTCGGCAATGGCTCCGTTTTACAGCACACTTGCTTTGTGGGTTGGTGCTATCATTCTTGTGGCACTTATAAAGCCGAAAGTATCTAATAAAAAGGAAATCGGAAAAATAAAGCCGCGTGAAGAATATTTTGGCAGGTCGCTGATTTTCCTTACAATATCACTCATTCAGGGGCTTATAATTTGCCTTGGTGACCTCTACTTCCTTAAGATACAGTGTTACCACCCGTTAAAGTTTATTTTCGCAGGCCTTTGTGCTTCATTTGTATTTACATTCTTTATTTACTCGCTCGTGGCAGCGTGGGGCGATATCGGCAAGGCTGTTGCGGTAATTATGCTTGTTGTTCAGCTTGGCGGCTGCGGCGGTACATTCCCGATTGATGTAACACCTGCTTTCTTCAGAGCAATCAATCCTTATTTGCCATATACATTTGTTATTGATGCATTTAGGGAATGTGTATGCGGCACTTACGGTAATAATTATTGGATTTGCCTTGCAAAACTCTTTGTATATTTCTTCATCGGTTTGTTTATATGTACATTGTTCAGATATATGTTCCGCAAGCCAATGCGCTTCTTTGAAAAGAAGATAGAAGAAACCGGATTATTCTAAAAAGACGAAACCACCGAAGATATAAAATCCTCGGTGGTTTTTTACTGCTTATTGCAAAAATTATTCAGCTTTTTTAGTTTTTCTTAAATTTTCTTTTGAAAAATCAAGAACAAGGCTTAAAACAACAACAGCAAGAACTGAAATTACAGCTTCAACTGCCATGTATGAGCCGTTGTATGAAGCACTGTAACCCCAAACAGATTTCCAGCCGTCTGCATATTCGCCCCAAATAGTTACACCTGATACAAAGTGACAGATAAAACGAAGAAGTGAGCCGAAGAATGCGCCGAGTGCAAGAGCAACAGTCTGATTTTTAACTGCTTTTTTAAACATTGCACCGCCAAGGCCGAGTGACATAAATGCAAGCACATAGTCTGCAAGAATGAGAATGAGGTAAGCCACAAAGCCTTTTACATAGGCAAAGTTGCCAAGACCTTGAAGAAGCATTTGAAGTATACCGTAAATAATACCGGTTGAAATGCCCCATTTTGCCCCATAGCGATAGCCGATAATTATAATCGGTACTTGGCTGAAAAGTGTGATTGAACCACCCATAGGTAATTTGAAAATAGTTACATATGAAAGGGCAGTCGCAAGAGCAAGCATAATTGCTGTTTCACAAAGCTTTCTTGTTTTATTGATTGATGAGTTTGCCATTATTATATCTCCTTTCATCTTATTTTAATAAGCCAAAAGAAAAAGCACCTGCAATATATACAGGTGCTATCGGTTATAAAATCTTCGTCTTCCTACGCTTGCATTACCAAACAGGTTAGAAGGGTATAATCTCAGCCTTGAATAATCAAAGCACCCCTGACTTATTAAGTTAGATAGATTATATAACTATTTTGTTAAATTGTCAATCTCTTTGTTTTTCAGCGCGTTTTTGCCGGAGCTTTGAAAAGAAATTGCTTAAAAGTGCGGCACATTCTTCTTCTAATATACCACCTGTGATTTCCGGTTTGTGATTATACGCAAGTGAGTTAAAATTAACCACCGAGCCGAAAGAGCCTGCTTTTAAATCACTTGCCCCGTAAACCACACGCTTAATTCGTGAATTTATTATTGCGCCTGCGCACATAGGGCAGGGTTCAAGCGTTACATAAAGTTCGCATTGCCACAGCCGCCACCCGCCGAGTTTTTGGCAGGCATTGTTTATAGCTTCGATTTCTGCGTGATAAAGCGCATTTTTGCCAAGTTCACGGCGATTGCGCCCCGTGGCTATAATTTCACCGTTTTTAGTTACAACTGCACCTACGGGTACTTCGCCCTCGTCACCGCTTATTTTAGCAAGTTCAATTGCTTTTCTCATAATTTCTTCGTCAGTCATATTTATCCTATTTTTACTGTTTGCGCAGTCATAATTATTAAAACTATAAACGGTAAAATCATACCCGGAAAGAAGAATGATGACACCTTTTCACCCAAAGTGAGTACGCAGTTTCCGTCATCTTTAGGAATTGTTAACTTGCGCTTGATTGCAAGGTATATTGTGGCAATTATGCCCACCAAAAGCCAAAAAGCAAAAAATCCAACTGTAACATTAACTTCTTTTCCTGCGGCATAATTCACGGTGTCACTAACTGCCGACATTCCGTTATTCAAAGCGTGAATACACATTGCGGGAATAATGCTTTCTGTTTTAATAGTGATGTAAGCAAGAACCAAACCTACCAAAAAAGCAAAAATAAACTGAATTACATTTCCGTGAAGAAGCCCGAATACAACGCTGACGGATACAACACCGAATGCTTTACCGTAATTTTTAAGTAAGCCGAGCGCACAGCATCTCATTGCAAATTCCTCACATATAGCGGGAACAATTGCAATTCCTATAATATCAAGTATGCATTCAAAAATCGAATTTGGTTTTGCAACATCACCTTGTGTTAATGTAATGCCGAGATTTTTGAAAAATGCAACAAGAAAGCTTGTGCCGGCATTTGCAATAACGCAAAGCCCCATTCCAAAGCATATCCAAATAACAGCAGTGCCGAATTTCAGCGGCTTTGTAGGAACAATCGGGGTTTTGTATTTCTTTCTGTTAATAAGTGCAACAAGGCCGAAAGGTAATCCTACCGAAAGAATAGATATAAATAAAATATTTACAGCGTAGCTGAAAGCGGCATTGTTTTGGTAAAGGTCATATACGGTACTTCCTTTTGCCAAGGTTACTTTTGACATAACGATTGATACTATAACTTGAAATACCAAGTACAAAATAATTGCCGAGCCTAAAAAAGAACTGATTTTTCGAAGTTCGCTTTTTTGCCTTCTCGCAATTGCGTCACGCTCAATCTGCTTTTTCATATAGTCGTTTTGGCTGTTATTAAAATTAGGAGTGTAATAATATTGTTCGTTCATATTATCCTTATTCCTTTCTTTAATTATTAAAAAGGCTGACCTTTTATCAGTCAGCCTTAATAATATAGCAAATAAATGTATAAAATATTACAATATTTTGTCAAATAAAAAAATATTATTAAAGTGTTTTTGCAAGTTCTTTGATATATGCTTTTAATTCTTCTTTAGTATCGGGATGATTAAGTCCGACTTCAATATTAGCCTGCAGTATGCCGAATTTGTTGCCCATATCATACCTCTTACCCTCGTAATCAACAGCAATAACACCCTGGGTTTGTGCAAGTGTTTTCATAGCGTCGGTAAGCTGAAGCTCGTTTCCGGCACCAAGCGGAGTGTTTTCAAGTATATCAAAAATTTCAGGCGGCAAAACAACTCTTCCTAAAATTGAATAGTTAGACATAATTTCTTCCGGCTTCGGCTTTTCAATCATATCTGTGCAGTTGAAGCAGTTTCCTTCAAGCTTTTCCACAGCAAGTGTGCAGTATTTTGTAATATCCTTTTTAGGTACAGGCTTAACACCTACACAGCCCTTTGAATATTTATTATAAGCATCACAAAGCTGCTTTGTAACAGGTGTGTCGGAAATAATTACATCATCACCGTAAAGCACTGCAAAAGGTTCGTTTCCTACAAAGCTTTTAGCACACAATACAGCGTGGCCCAAACCCTTTGTTTCTTTCTGACGGATGAAAAATATATTGCCGAAATTTGAGCAGGCAATAACATCATTGTAAATATCTTTTTTGCTTTCATTTCCTGCAAGATTGCTTTCAAGCTCATATGCGTGGTCAAAATGGTCTTCAATAGCGCCTTTTCCTCTGTTAGTGATGATAAGTACTTCTTCGATACCGGAAGCAAAAGCCTCCTCAACTATGTACTGAATTGCAGGCTTATCAACTATATTGAGCATTTCTTTAGGTATTGCTTTTGATGCAGGCAATACCCTTGTACCCATTCCCGCAGCAGGAATTATCGCTTTTCTTACTTTCATAATTTTTTCCTCTCTTAAAGCCTTGATATAATTGATGTAATAATATCAAGTGCGCAAAATGCTAAAACAGGGGCAAATAAACTTGTTCCGCCCATTTTGCCTAAATATAATTTCTTTAAATCTTCTTGTGACAGAGGTGCGCTGTTTTGAAAAGGCATCATTTGCTCAAACATACTGTCCTCTTCAAGCTTCTTGTTAATTTGCCTAACGGTGTTAACAACTTTTGATTTATAAAAACTGTCGCAAAAAAGTGCAATGATAATATGAAAAATTAAATTTGCACCTAATATTATCATCACCATCGGAAAAATATCCTGATAAAGCGGAACGAATTTATTAAGCAAAGAATTTGACAGATTGCCTGATGAAAAGCTTGCCGCGTTATCCATAACAAATTGCATAAGCTTGGCATACGGTTTTGCATAAACGCCTTGCGCCACAAGGCTTACAATAAGCTGCAAAGCCAGGAATATTGAACCTTCCTTATACATTTTTCTGAAGAAAAGATAGTAAGGCCCAAATATAAATCCGCTCCAGTTCCAAGAAATTTTCTTTCCTTTTTTGAATTTTTCCATAAATTTCGGAATGTTGGTTTTTACTACTCCGGCTACTTCCTCTGCGCTTTCACCGTCGATTTTTAAATCACTGTTTTCATATCCCGTGTTAACACTTGGAATAAAAGGCTCGTTTTGCACGCTTTGGTTTGAAGCGGTGAACGGTTGCTTGGCACCGCATTTGTTGCAAAAAGGAGCATTTTTATTTATTTCTTCACCGCACTTTACACATTTTTTAGTGTTTTTGCTTTCACTTGCACTTGCAGTGCCTTTTTGCTCATTTTCATCACTGCTTGGAACAAAGTATGCACCGAATGGCGTATTGTTTTCCCTTTCGTTATTCTTTGGCTCTTCCTGCTTAGTTGCAGTTTTTTTAAATTCAAAGCCGTCTTTGTGCTTATCTTCATTTATGCAGTGGCCTATTTTGTTATAACACTCTCTGTGGTGCGGAGTACCGCAAACAGGGCAGGTTACTATATCGTCACCGTCTTTAAATTCAGTATTGCAAACGGGGCATTTTTCGTTTTTATATGAAGGCATAGCAATTTCCTTTCATTTGGTGATTATAATAATACCTATTTAATTTATTATATCTAAATTACCATAATAAATCAATATATTGATTAAAATATTGTAAATCTATTTTAAACTTGACAAGAATTAAATATTCCGTATATAATATATTGATATTAAGATAAATTTGAGCTATTTGGAGTTAAAATAATGATAGAGTACGAGGAATTAAGATTAAGACTTTTGGAGTCTGAAAAAACAGTTAAAAATTTAAAAGAGGCTCTTGCTATTGACACACTTAAAGAAGAAATCGGCGAGCTTGAAAAAGAAAGCAGTAAGCCTGATTTTTGGGACGATATGGAAAACAGCCAAAAAGTAATGCAAAAAATCGGCTCACTTAAAGCCAAGGTTGCATCATATGAGGGTGTTAAAAATGATTATGATGACGCACTTGTTATGATTGAACTTGCAAATGAGGAGGAAGACGCAGATTTGCTTGATGATTGCACTTTTTCTGTTGAAGAAATTGAAAAAAAACTCGAGTCACTTACTTTATCAACTCTTTTAAGCGGTGAATTTGACGGTAAAAATGCACTTCTTACTTTCCACGCAGGCGCAGGCGGAACGGAAGCGCAGGATTGGGCAGAAATGCTGTTTAGAATGTATAACCGCTGGGGTGAACGCCACGGATATAAAGTATCAACTCTTGATTATCTTGACGGTGATGTTGCCGGTATTAAGAGTGCCACAATTCTTGTTGAAGGCGAAAATGCGTACGGTTATTTAAAGGGCGAAATGGGAATTCACCGTCTTGTAAGGGTGTCCCCGTTTGATTCATCGGGAAGGCGCCACACATCATTTGCTTCTGTTGAAGTTATGCCGGAAATAGATGATGATGTGGATGTTGAAATCCGTGATGAAGATATTAAAATGGATGTTTACAGGGCATCCGGTGCAGGCGGTCAGAAAGTCAATAAAACCTCTTCCGCTGTTCGCCTTACACATATACCTACCGGCATTGTGGTATCCTGCCAAATTGAACGCAGTCAGCATCAAAACCGTGAGGTTGCAATGCGTATGCTTAAATCAAAGCTTGTTGAAATCAAGGAACGAGAAAACCTTGAAAGAATTGAAGATATTAAAGGCGACCAAAAAGAAATCGCTTGGGGCAGTCAAATTCGTTCATATGTCTTTATGCCATACACAATGGTTAAAGACCACAGAACTAATTTTGAAATGGGTAATATTACCGCAGTTATGGATGGTGACCTTGACGGTTTCATTAACGCTTATTTGAAAATGAAATCTGTTGAGGGAGTGGAATAAAGTGGAGATATTAGATATAACTTCATTTTTAGGTTTTGCAATCAGGCTTGCGCTTGCTATATTTTTAGGCTTTATTGTAGGGTTTGAACGCCAGTGGACTAAACACCAGGCGGGCATTTTAACCAATGTTATTGTGTGCGTGGGTGCATATGCTTATACAGCGTTTTCATATATCGCACTTGGGGATAATATTGATGTAACCCGTATTGCCGCGCAGGTAGTAAGCGGTGTCGGCTTCCTCGGCGCAGGTCTTATTTTGCGTGACGGAGCTAAAATCAGCGGCCTTTCAACTGCGGCAACTATATGGACTACCGCGGCAGTGGGTATTTTATGTACACTTGAAAATATTTATTATGCAATCATCGTTGCAGCTGCAATAGTAATTGTGCATTTGGTGCTTCATCCGCTGTCGGATTATATTAACAAAAAAAGCCATTATAATAAAGATAGGCGTGATAAAGAGGAAACCACTTATAAAATTTCCATTTTATGTAAAGAAAGTTCAGAAATTGATATTCGCTCTCATTTAATTAAAACTATAAGAGAAAAAAATGATGTTCTTTTGCATAATCTTGAAAGTAATGATTCATCAAACGGTGATGTTAAAATCAAGGCTTACATAACAACAGCGAAAAAGAATAATGATGTGGTGGAAAGCTTCATTGTTCATATCGGTAAAGACGAAGGCATTATTTCGGCTGGCTGGAAAATTACCGAGTAATACCAAACATAATAATAACCTCTCGGCAAAAAATATTGCCGGGAGGTTTTTTATTATGAAAAAAAACATATTAAGCATAATTGCCGCTATTTGTGTGCTTGCAATTATTTGGGGCTGCACCAAATCAAACGGCAATAATGAAACAACTTTAACTGATACAAGCACAAATTTAAGCACAAATTCGCAAAGTGAAAAAAGCGAAACATCAAGCACAAATGTGGCTGATACAACGGTAAAGGCAGATAATATGGGTGTAGACGGATACAGCACCGAAAAAGTTATTTGGGGGCCAGGCAGGGCAGAAAATCACCAGCAGCCGACTGACCCCGTAATGCTTAACGGGCAGTATAAAAATCTCGGTGGCACATTCCTTTTGGATGATAAAAAATCAATATGCCTGACTTTCGACGAAGGGTATGAAAACGGATTTACACCTGCCATTTTGGATACGCTTAAAGAAAAAAAGGTGAAAGCAATATTCTTCGTAACTTATGATTTTGCCAAGGATAATCCTAAACTTATTAAGCGAATGATTGATGAGGGGCATATAGTCGGCAATCACACTTACCGCCATTATACTATGGATGAAGTGAGCGAAGAAACCGCAACAGAAGAAATTATGTATCTTCATAATTATATTAAAAAGAATTTTAATTATGAAATGAAACTTTTCAGATTTCCGAAAGGGGAGTTCAGCCAAAGTACACTTGCCCTTGCTAAAAACCTCGGTTATAAAAGCGTATTTTGGTCATTTGCTTATGCCGATTGGGATACCCAAAATCAAACAGATGAAACAACCGCGTATAACGAAATTACAAAATATCTTCACCCGGGTGAAATAATGCTTCTTCACGCAGTCAGCAAAACAAATGCTTCCGTTTTAGGCAAAGTTATCGACGAAGCACAAAAACAGGGTTATAAATTTACTGTTAATGTGTAAAAAAAAGAACCGCACACCGTGCGGTTCTTTTTAAAATTGTATTCTTATTTGACTGTTATATTCTTTGCTGCGATAAATGTGCCTTTGCCGCCGTCGGTTGTGATTTCTACCGTATCACCCTTATTAACAAGCATTACTTCCATACAGTCGCCTACATTGATGTAGTAATACTTACCGTCAACTTTGATATAGTAAACCGAATTACCGTCGTTAACGCTTGTTTTAATATCGTCAACCGTACCTGTAATTGTGCCTGAAGCGGTAGTTTCGTTTGCACTTGGCTTTTGCTCACTTTCAGTTATGCTGTTACTGTCAGTGTTATTTGTAATATCATTTTGATTTGAGCCTGAAATTTCGCTTTCATCTACAATGATATTTGATTTATCCACATTATCGGCAATACCCTTTTCTTTAAGAGCATCAATATAACTTCCAATCGCATTATTAAGCGCTCTTGCGTCACTCTTTGCGGTGTCGAGAAGCCCTGTACCTACTACTGTTTTATCCTTGAGGCTTACAAATGCATAGCCTTTAACGGTGTCGCTGTCACCGTAAAGCGACATAAAGTATGTTGGGTTGCCGTCAATTCCGAGCAAAATAGGGAATGTTGCCTGATATCCGTAGTTCTGTACTGCGTCGGTAGCAGATTGCTGTGCGGAAATTTCCGTAGCACCCGCGCTCTTGTAATATCTTGCTTCTTTTGTACGCTGATTGATAAGAATGAAGCCGAAGTTTGAAGAATCGCTTTCAGCAGAGGTTACACCTGTGAATACCCAAACATCATCATCCATAGCAATGTTACCGCTGCCGGTTGAAGCAATGTTTACATCATTTTGGAAAATGAGTGAGTTCCAGAAACCGTTTTGAAGTTTACCGTGGTAGTTATATTGCTCAAGTACAAGTGATTCGCTGTAAACTACATCTATCCAGTTAAGACTTTTATCTGTTTTAACTGTTTCAATATCATAGTATTTGCTTTTGCCTGTAAGTGCGTCGGTAATAATTGCGCCCTTTACATCAGTACCGCCGTAAAGGCCGATAGTTTTATCAAGTACGGCTGTAATCCAATATGGGTGCATATTATCATCAATCTCGAAATTAGGAGTATCAAGAAGTGCGGTTGGATACTGAAAACGAAGGTGGCGGATAAGTTTTTCATTAAAGAGCTCGGCAGGGGAATACTTAATGCCCTCACCGAATTTGTCAACGCAGTTAACTGCTGTTACTTTTTGGCTTACAAGGTCAATAAGCATATATGCCGGTGTACCGTTTTTAGTATTATTCATCCATTTGAAGAAATCGGCATATTGAAGATATGCAACCCTGCAAGGAGTATTTTTGTAGTTGATTTGTGTTGAATTATCGCTTACAACATACTGGCTCTTGTACTGCTCAAGAGAACCTAACTGCTGGTCGGCAAGTGCGTGTGCACGGTAGGCGTCAAGCCTCGGCACTTTGTCATAGCTGATGTCTTTAAAATCTTTTTCAAAGTTTCCGTCACTTACCGTGAGAAGCTCACTGTAAGATTTAGCACGGAAAAGTGTTACGCCGGTAACATAACCTATTGCCATAATAACTACAAGCACGCCTGCAATTATAACGGGAACTAATGATTTTTTCTTAACATATTCTTTTCTTTCAATTTTCTTGTTAGCTCTGCACACAAGGGCGAATGCAGCCATAAATACAACAACAAGAAGAAGTAAAAACAGATACATTTGTGTATCTTTAATATTGAAAGCAGGAAGCATCATATAGTATGCCACACCGCCGGCTATTGCTGTGATAATAAGTGAAATAAATACACGAAGTGGCATTTTAGACGGCTTTACTATGGCTGTTACTTCATCGCTTTTCGGCCATTTGATTTTTTCTTTGAATTCATTGATAACCTCGTCGGCATCATAATCCATATTTGGAATTTTATTATCCATAATTTATCTCCAATCTAAGATAGTTTAATTATTATACTATATATCAAAAATATAATCAATATATATTATTTTGTATAAAATGTAAAATTTCGCCATATTATTAGTGGTGGTTAAAATGAAAATCAAAAGTGTTACACTATCGGCTTTTCAAACAGTGATATTGATGCTTTTTTCGTTGATATTTATTCTTTTTTCTAAAAATGCACGCATCGGTGCGTATGCCGGGTTAAAGCTTGCATTAAATACTGTTACCCCGTCGCTTTTGCCGCTTCTTATTATTTTTTTAACTTTTATGAAATCAAGTGCAAACAGCGTGTTTATTAAAATATTCGGTTTTCTTTCAAGGGTTTTGTTTAACCTGCCCGAAAGTTCGCTTTCTGCTCTGCTTTTCGGACTTGTGGGCGGTTATCCTACCGGTGCATTGCTGTGTGATGAACTTTTTGAAGCCGGTGAAATAGACTCAAATCAAGCTAAAAGGATGATGTGCTTTAATTTTTGCGGCGGATGTGGGTTTATCATCACCGCTGTCGGCAGTGCCTCTTTCGGCAACACCAAAATAGGTATAATGCTGTTTTTATCAAATGTTATTTCATCGCTTATAATCGGCTTTGCACTTTCGTTTAAAGAAAAAAGGATAGAAAAAAGTACATATTCACTTACCGAATATGTACCTTTGGGTGATGCACTTACACTTGCCGCGCCGAAAGCTTCGCAAAGTGTGGTTGTGATAACCGCATATATTGTTTTGTTTTCTGCATTAAGCAATATTTTTAAAATGCCTGAGCCGGTTTTGCCGCTTCTTGAAATTACAAACGGTGAATACACAGATTGAATGCGTTGTATCATAGTCTCTTTAATTTTAATCATACAACCTATCATTCTAAACGCAGTGAAAAACCTGAAAACACAAAGTGAATGGTTATCAGATTCCTCACTGCGTTCAGCATAACAGGGCTAATATAATGTGAGGTGCATCAAAATGTACCACAGATTACTCAGATTGATACAGTTTCCACACGAAACGACTCATGTTTCAAAATAGAACGATCCGTGTAACCTGCGGTAAAGACCTTTTGCACAGCCCCAAATGAAAAATCACTGTAGTTTCTCTTTTTCTTTAGCAGGATTACGGAAATAAACCTTGCCTTCTTCATATTCCTGAGCAGCGATCAATGTCGGTTTCGGAAGCTTTTCGTAATAACGTGAGATCTCGATCTGCTCTCTATTTTCAAAGACTTCTTCCAGGTTATCGTTGTATGAGGCAAACTCCTGCAATTTCTTTGAAAGATCATTCTTCATCTCAACACTAATCTGGTTGGCACGTTTGCCAATGATAGCAACAGTTTCATAAATGTTACCTGTGTCTGCACATAAATCCATCATGTCACGGGTAACAGTATTACTTGGAGCGTTTGTCTTTTTGTAATCCATAATTTCTTATTTAGTTTTATTCATTAAATTCTTTTACATACTTATTGGCATCCTTGTAGATGCTCTCCACTTCTTTAGTATACTTGCTGTCGGGAAACTCGTTCTTGAAAGAATAATATTCATCTATCGTTTCACGCATACGCTCTTCTTTCTTTTCCTCCACACTCGCTTTCGCCATATCATATTTAGCACGCAAGACCAAGATAGAAAGATCTTCGCGCATCTTGGTATAAGGATAGTCTTTCAAAGCATTCTGAGCCGTAACGATACAAGACAAATAATTGTTACCGGTAGTACTATAAGTACTGTTTCCTGTATAAGAACCCAAATCATAATACAATTTCGCAGCCAGATAGTCTTTCATCACCAGCTTGTCCTGCAAATCAAAAATCATTTGCTGTGCATCCTGCCGACGGCTACTGGTAGGGAAATATTCCATAAACATCTGCAACTCCTGAATAGCTTTATAGGTGCTCGACTGGTCCAAACGAGGTTCCGGAGTATCCAAGAACAATGCTTTTCCTGAAAAATATCTGGCCTGTTCCGTATAGACCCCACGCGGATAAGTATTATAATAAGTGGTGAAATAATGCGAAGCTGTGATGAAGTCACCCTGATTATAGTAGGTCATACCCAACATATAAAGTGATTCCTCAGCCTTATCCGTTCCCTTCATGATGGTAATCAATTCCTCCAGAATGGTGGCCGCCTTAGTATTCTGCCCTTTGCCAAAGTAACTTTTGGCCGCTTCGTACTTGTATTCGTAGTCCGTGCTTTTTAAAACTTTGTTATACTCTCCACAAGACGTTAGAACCGTACCGGAGACAAGAGCTATAATGATATATTTTTTCATCTTATTCAAATAATTGCGCAAATTTACGCCTTTCCACCGAATAATGCAATATTTCCATGTTTTTAAATGCTAAAAAGTCGACAAGAGTCTATTTTTTAGAGATGAATAGATAATATCTAAGGAAATAACTGTATTTTTACATCTCATTAAACTAAACATACTATTTATGAATTTTGAATTGATTTCCGAATACCAACCCACCGGCGACCAACCGGAAGCTATCGCCCAGCTAACCGAGGGAGTGCTGGAAGGAGTCCCCGCACAAACTTTATTGGGGGTTACCGGGTCCGGCAAGACTTTCACGATTGCAAAT
>OGMB01000602.1_pt1 | contig 18859 bp, 15 predicted proteins | sample 1573001 | NCBI WGS metagenome assembly OGMB01 (sample SAMEA2581921, study PRJEB24529) | metagenome | biome: Human gut stool | place: China | collected 2011
GCTCAGATACTCGCCCGCTGGAACTATTACTCGTCCTCCACCGGCTTTGGCAGCTGCGTCAATCGCTTTCTGAATAGCAATGGTACACAATTTCGTACCCTGCTTCCCCTGCAACTGAAAACGGTCTTCGATTACCGACTTCGGTAACTCGATCAGTTCCTTCACGCCAACCGCCACATCCGTCGGTTTAACGCGTTTTGCCATCCCCAGCTTTTCGGCAAGGATGGAGTTCACTCCATCAGCAAGGATCACCGTTTTCGCTTCAATCACATCGCCATCGGCTTCTACACCGACGACTTTGCCATCGCGCTGTACGAGGTTATCGACGCGGATCCCGGTAATTAACTGCGCGCCCGCTTCTTCGGCCTGCTCCATCAGCCAGGCATCAAATTTACTGCGCAAAACGGAGTAAGAACGCTGGGATGGCGAGGTTTCGTCACCATTGCAGTAGTCCATAGTCATCGCTGACTTTTCCGTCATAAACGCGAGTTTTTCATGGGTGATCAGGCGTTCTACGGGGGCGGAGTCGGCGAAACCAGGAATAATGTGTTCCAGGCTGTGGGCATAGAGACGCCCGCCGGTGACGTTCTTGGCACCTGCGGAATTGCCACGCTCGATAACTAACACTTGCGCCCCTTCGCGGGCGAGCACCAGTGCGGCAACCGAACCGGCAAGCCCAGCACCGACGATGATGGCGTCAAAGATATCTTCGGACATAAGAGCTCCCTGTCAGCGGCAGGGCCAAAATGCAGCCCTGCCAGAGTGGATCAACGCGCTAAAGCTGCGGTCAGCGCCGGAAGGATCTTCACGGCGTCACCAACAATGCCGTAATCCGCGTACTGGAAGATCGGCGCATTTTTATCTTTATTGATGGCGAAAATGGTTTGCGATGCATTAGCACCAACCATGTGCTGGATCTGCCCGGAGATCCCCACCGCCAGGTACAGTTCAGGTTTCAGCATCAGGTTGGAGATACCGACATAGCGTTCGTGCTCCATCCATTTTTCGTTTTCCGCCACCGGACGAGAACAGGCCAACTCCGCACCTATCGCCTTGCAAAGCTGTTCTGCCAGCGCAATGTTATCTTTGCTGCCAATGCCGCGACCGACGCTGACCACCAGACGGGCTTTGTCGAGATCGACGCTGTTGCTCTGGCGCGCCTGGGTTGCCGTGCGGGTAATCGCCACAGCCGGAGCCTGCCACTCCACGGTGTGCGTTTCGCCAGTGCGTGACGCGTCTGGCTGAGCCGCATCGAACGTACCGCTGCTGATGGTCAGTACCGCATACGGCGTGGCAATCCGTTCTTCGCCAATCGCCAGACCACCGTAAACCATGTGTTTCACTGTCGCTTTACCGTCCTGTACGCTGACGGTGCTGGCATCGTTAGACACCGCCGCTTTAAGGCGATAACCCAGTTTTGCCGCCAGTAATTTGCCGCGACGGGTGTTTGGCAGCAGAACCAGGCCGTCTGCGCCGTGCTGGCGAATAGTGTCAGCCATGACACTGGCGTAATCTTCGATCATCCGATCGTCCGGTTTGCCGTTTAATTTCCAGACATGATTAGCGCCGAGCTGGATTGCCTGTACGCCGTCGGCATCATTGAGGACAAAGGTGTTGATTTGATTAGCTAAAGCCTGCGCACCGTTCATCAGTTCCGGCAGACGAGAAGGGGTATCGCTGAATACCCAGACTTGAGAAAACGTGTTCATAGCATCCCCTGTAATTAAATGACTTTGCGAAGATTTTCAGCAAATGCGGCGATCTGTTCTTCGCCGTCGCCTTCAATCACGATGCGCTGACGTTCGCGCTGTTTCGGCGCGGCAACCTGTTGTTCTGACCAGGCTGCCTCTGCGTTAAAACCAATATCCGCCGCCGACCATACCTGGACGGGCTTTTTCGCCGCGCCGAGAATGGCTTTCATCGAAGGAATTTGTGGGGAGTTGATATCAGTGGAAACAGCAACAACCGCAGGCAGCGGAATGCTTAAGGTTTCGGTTTCATCTTCCAGTTCGCGCTCAACGGTGAGGGTATCTGCAGTCAGGGAGATAATTTTGCTGACGCCGTTAACTGCCGGAATATTGAGGATTTCGCCCACCAGCAGACCAACCTGCTGGGCATAAAGGTCGGAAGAACCATCGCCACAGAGGATCAAATCAAAGCCTGCTTTCTGGGCGGCTGCAGCCAGTGCGCTCGCCGTTTGTTGCGGCAGTGCCTGCTCGAACTGGTCATCAATCACCACAATCAGTTCATCCGGGCCGCGCGATAGCACATCTTTACGCCCTTTGGCGTTGGTCAGGGCTTTACCGCCCACACTTAAGGCCGTCACCTGCGCCTCTGCTGCCTGTTGCTTTAGCTGGCAAGCCGCTTCAATAGCGTTCAGATCGTATTGGCTTATTTTGGCATCGGCTTTGCTGAAGTCTAATGAACCATCAGCATTATTGACCGCAATATCCTGTTCATCAGGCACGCACTTATAGCAAGTAATAATCTTCATTGCATCTCCAGAAATCATGAAGGAAACGTCGTTCATATCGGTGGTGTTAATTACAGATATCACGCCCTTTAATTTGGAAATAAAACTTTAATCACCAATATTGAAAATGTCACACGCAGATAAATCCAACTTTCAATATTGTTAAGTTCCTCACCAATATTGAAAACATGGCGTAGCAAAAAGAAATTTTCAATATTGCTTTATGGATCACCAATATTGAAAGTCAGATGCTATTTTTTTACTCACAACACAACATAACAAACTGATTAATAATCAAAATTAACGAGAAAAGCGCCCTCTATTCACCCGAAACAAAAATGTGATAACAATCACAGAATGCAGCTTATTGAATACCCATTATGAGTTAGCCATTAACGCGTCCACGAGGTTAATAATAATTATATTAAATGTTAACAAAAATAAAACAAACGGGAACGCAAAATAAATATTCGTTTTCACAGTGGAATTAACTCATGAAGAATGAAAAGAGAAAAACGGGAATAGAACCGAAGGTTTTCTTTCCGCCGTTAATAATCGTCGGCATACTTTGTTGGCTTACAGTCAGAGATCTGGATGCAGCGAATGTCGTTATTAATGCTGTATTCAGTTACGTCACCAATGTATGGGGATGGGCATTTGAATGGTATATGGTGGTGATGCTTTTCGGTTGGTTCTGGCTGGTGTTTGGCCCGTATGCCAAAAAGCGTTTAGGTAACGAACCACCTGAATTTAGTACCGCCAGTTGGATCTTTATGATGTTCGCCTCCTGTACGTCTGCTGCCGTACTGTTCTGGGGATCGATTGAGATCTACTACTACATCTCCACCCCGCCGTTTGGCTTAGAACCGAACTCGACAGGGGCGAAAGAGTTGGGGCTGGCTTACAGCTTGTTCCACTGGGGACCTCTGCCGTGGGCCACTTACAGCTTCCTTTCAGTCGCCTTCGCTTACTTCTTCTTTGTCCGCAAAATGGAAGTGATTCGCCCCAGCTCGACACTGGTGCCGCTGGTAGGTGAAAAACACGCCAAAGGGTTGTTCGGCACTATCGTCGACAACTTCTATCTCGTCGCCTTGATCTTCGCGATGGGTACCAGTCTGGGCCTTGCCACGCCGCTGGTGACCGAGTGTATGCAATGGTTGTTTGGCATTCCGCATACCCTGCAACTGGACGCTATCATCATTACCTGCTGGATTATCCTCAACGCCATTTGCGTCGCTTGCGGTCTGCAAAAAGGGGTACGTATCGCCAGTGACGTGCGTAGTTACCTGAGCTTCCTGATGCTGGGTTGGGTGTTCATTGTCAGCGGTGCCAGCTTCATCATGAACTACTTCACCGATTCGGTGGGGATGTTGCTGATGTATCTGCCGCGCATGTTGTTCTATACCGATCCCATCGCTAAAGGCGGCTTCCCGCAGGGCTGGACCGTGTTCTACTGGGCATGGTGGGTGATTTATGCTATCCAGATGAGTATCTTCCTCGCCCGCATCTCCCGTGGTCGTACTGTGCGTGAACTGTGCTTCGGCATGGTGCTGGGGCTGACAGCGTCAACCTGGATCCTGTGGACTGTACTCGGTAGTAACACTCTGCTGTTGATAGATAAAAACATTATCAACATTCCAAATCTGATCGAACAGTACGGTGTGGCGCGCGCCATTATCGAAACCTGGGCCGCTCTGCCACTCAGCACCGCCACCATGTGGGGCTTCTTCATCCTCTGCTTTATTGCCACCGTTACGCTGGTTAACGCCTGCTCTTATACCCTGGCGATGTCCACTTGCCGCGAAGTACGCGATGGTGAAGAACCACCGCTGCTGGTGCGTATCGGTTGGTCAATTCTGGTTGGCATTATCGGTATTGTTTTGCTGGCGCTCGGCGGCCTGAAACCGATTCAAACTGCCATTATCGCCGGAGGATGCCCGCTGTTCTTCGTCAACATTATGGTGACGCTCTCCTTTATTAAAGACGCGAAACAGAACTGGAAAGATTAATTAACCCCCAAAATATCAAGAGGTTGAAAGATGGATTTTAATTTAAATGATGAGCAGGAACTGTTTGTCGCCGGTATCCGCGAACTGATGGCCAGCGAAAACTGGGAGGCCTATTTTGCCGAGTGCGACCGTGACAGCGTCTACCCGGAACGTTTTGTCAAAGCACTGGCGGATATGGGTATCGACAGTCTGCTGATCCCTGAAGAGCACGGTGGTCTGGACGCGGGGTTTGTTACTCTCGCCGCCGTGTGGATGGAGCTGGGACGTCTGGGGGCACCAACCTATGTACTGTACCAGTTGCCGGGCGGGTTCAACACCTTCCTGCGCGAAGGCACACAAGAGCAGATCGACAAGATTATGGCTTTCCGCGGCACCGGTAAGCAGATGTGGAACTCAGCGATTACCGAACCGGGCGCGGGCTCCGACGTGGGTAGCCTGAAAACGACTTATACCCGTAGAAATGGTAAGATTTATCTTAATGGTAGTAAGTGTTTTATTACCAGCAGAGCCTACACCCCGTACATCGTGGTGATGGCGCGCGACGGGGCTTCTCCGGACAAACCTGTCTACACCGAATGGTTTGTTGATATGAGCAAACCGGGCATCAAAGTGACCAAACTTGAAAAGCTCGGTCTGCGTATGGATAGCTGCTGTGAAATCACCTTTGACGACGTGGAACTGGACGAGAAAGACATGTTCGGTCGGGAAGGTAACGGCTTTAACCGCGTCAAAGAAGAGTTCGACCATGAACGTTTCCTGGTAGCCCTGACCAACTACGGTACGGCGATGTGCGCCTTTGAAGATGCGGCGCGCTACGCCAACCAGCGCGTGCAGTTTGGCGAGGCTATTGGTCGTTTCCAGTTGATTCAGGAAAAATTCGCCCACATGGCGATCAAATTAAACTCCATGAAAAACATGCTGTATGAAGCAGCGTGGAAAGCAGACAACGGCACCATCACCTCTGGCGATGCAGCGATGTGCAAATACTTCTGCGCCAATGCGGCATTTGAAGTGGTGGATAGCGCAATGCAGGTGCTGGGCGGTGTCGGGATTGCGGGCAACCACCGCATCAGCCGCTTCTGGCGTGACCTGCGTGTAGACCGCGTCTCCGGGGGATCTGACGAAATGCAGATCCTGACGCTGGGTCGTGCGGTGCTGAAGCAATACCGCTAAGTCAATGCGCTGCCTGATGCGACGCTGATGCGTCTTATCAGGCCTACGGGAGCACGAATGTAGGCCGGATAAAGCGTTTACGCCGCATCCGGCAGTCATGCGCTACATAAATTTTTCAGGAGCAAATAATGGATCATCTACCCATGCCGAAATTCGGGCCGTTGGCCGGATTGCGCGTTGTCTTCTCCGGTATCGAAATCGCCGGACCGTTTGCCGGGCAAATGTTCGCAGAATGGGGCGCGGAAGTTATCTGGATCGAGAACGCCCTCGGTTTGAAGCACGGTTTGGAAACCACCGATATCTTCATCGAAGCCAGTAAAGGTCCGGCCTTTGCCCGTCGTGGCATTACCGATGAAGTACTGTGGCAGCACAACCCGAAACTGGTTATCGCTCACCTGTCCGGTTTTGGTCAGTACGGCACCGAGGAGTACACCAATCTTCCGGCCTATAACACTATCGCCCAGGCCTTTAGTGGTTACCTGATTCAGAACGGTGATGTTGACCAGCCAATGCCTGCCTTCCCGTATACCGCCGATTACTTTTCTGGCCTGACCGCCACCACGGCGGCGCTGGCAGCACTGCATAAAGTGCGTGAAACCGGTAAAGGCGAAAGTATCGACATCGCCATGTATGAAGTGATGCTGCGTATGGGCCAGTACTTCATGATGGATTACTTCAACGGCGGCGAAATGTGCCCGCGCATGAGCAAAGGTAAAGATCCCTACTACGCCGGTTGCGGTCTGTATAAATGTGCCGACGGCTACATCGTGATGGAACTGGTGGGCATTACCCAAATTGAAGAGTGCTTTAAAGATATTGGCCTCGCACATCTACTCAGTACGCCGGAAATCCCGGAAGGCACTCAGCTTATCCACCGTATCGAATGCCCTTACGGCCCACTGGTAGAAGAAAAACTCGATGCCTGGCTGGCGGCACATACCATCGCAGAAGTTAAAGAACGCTTTGCCGAACTGAATATCGCCTGTGCCAAAGTACTGACCGTACCGGAACTGGAAAGCAATCCACAGTATGTTGCCCGTGAATCAATCACTCAGTGGCAAACGATGGATGGTCGCACCTGCAAAGGGCCGAACATCATGCCGAAATTCAAAAATAACCCCGGACAAATCTGGCGCGGAATGCCCTCACATGGCATGGACACGGCTGCCATTTTGAAAAATATCGGCTACAGCGAAAACGACATTCAGGAGTTGGTCAGCAAAGGTCTGGCCAAAGTTGAGGACTAAACGCGTGGCGTCAGTCGGCTTGCCTGACTAGCGCCCGCCCAATAACAAACGAACAAAAATGGATAGAGGTGCAATGGATATCATTGGCGGACAACATCTACGTCAAATGTGGGACGATCTTGCGGACGTTTACGGTCATAAAACGGCGCTGATTTGTGAATCCAGCGGCGGAGTCGTTAACCGGTATAGTTATCTTGAGTTAAATCAGGAGATTAACCGCACGGCAAACCTGTTTTATACGCTGGGGATTCGCAAAGGCGACAAGGTTGCACTACATCTCGACAACTGCCCGGAATTTATCTTTTGCTGGTTCGGGCTGGCAAAAATTGGCGCGATTATGGTGCCGATTAACGCCCGCCTGTTACGCGAGGAAAGCGCGTGGATCCTGCAAAATAGCCAGGCGTGCCTGCTGGTGACCAGTGCGCAATTCTATCCTATGTATCAACAGATTCAGCAGGAAGATGCCACTCAATTGCGGCACATTTGCCTGACAGATGTGGCACTTCCCGCTGATGATGGCGTGAGTTCGTTTACTCAACTGAAAAATCAACAACCTGCCACCTTGTGCTATGCACCGCCGCTATCGACTGACGATACGGCGGAAATTCTCTTCACCTCCGGCACCACCTCCCGACCGAAAGGTGTGGTGATTACCCATTACAACCTGCGCTTCGCTGGATATTACTCCGCCTGGCAGTGTGCACTGCGTGACGATGACGTCTACCTGACGGTAATGCCTGCGTTTCATATCGATTGCCAGTGTACTGCGGCGATGGCGGCGTTTTCTGCCGGGGCCACCTTTGTGCTGGTCGAGAAATACAGCGCCCGCGCCTTCTGGGGACAGGTACAGAAGTACCGCGCCACCGTTACCGAATGTATTCCGATGATGATCCGTACCTTGATGGTGCAGCCGCCTTCAGCGAACGATCGGCAACACCGCCTGCGGGAAGTGATGTTTTATCTCAACTTGTCGGAGCAGGAAAAAGATGCGTTTTGTGAACGCTTCGGCGTTCGCTTGCTGACGTCTTATGGGATGACGGAAACCATTGTTGGCATTATCGGCGATCGCCCTGGCGATAAACGACGCTGGCCGTCGATTGGTCGGGCGGGGTTTTGCTACGAAGCGGAGATCCGCGACGATCACAATCGCCCGCTCCCGGCAGGTGAGATCGGTGAAATCTGTATTAAAGGCGTACCAGGGAAAACCATCTTCAAAGAGTATTTTCTCAACCCGAAAGCCACTGCGAAAGTGCTGGAAGCCGACGGCTGGCTACATACCGGCGATACCGGATACTGCGACGAAGAGGGCTTTTTTTATTTCGTCGATCGCCGCTGCAATATGATCAAACGCGGTGGCGAGAATGTCTCCTGCGTGGAGCTGGAAAATATCATCGCCACCCATCCAAAAATTCAGGATATCGTGGTTGTGGGTATTAAAGATTCGATTCGCGATGAAGCCATCAAAGCATTTGTGGTGCTGAATGAAGGTGAAACATTGAGCGAAGAGGAATTTTTCCGCTTCTGCGAACAAAATATGGCGAAATTTAAAGTGCCCTCTTATCTGGAGATCAGAAAAGATCTGCCACGTAATTGCTCGGGGAAAATAATTAGAAAGAATCTGAAATAAATGAAACAGCAGGGAACTACCCTGCCAGCTAATAATCACGCTATAAAACAATATGCATTTTTTGCAGGGATGTTGTCGTCCCTGAAAAAGCAAAAATGGAGAAAAGGAATGAGTGAATCATTACATCTGACCCGCAATGGATCAATTCTGGAAATTACCCTTGATCGTCCAAAAGCGAATGCTATTGATGCAAAAACCAGCTTTGAAATGGGCGAAGTATTTCTAAATTTCCGTGACGATCCGCAATTACGTGTCGCCATTATTACCGGTGCCGGAGAGAAGTTCTTTTCCGCGGGCTGGGATTTAAAAGCGGCAGCAGAAGGCGAAGCACCGGATGCTGACTTTGGCCCGGGTGGATTTGCGGGATTAACCGAAATTTTCAATCTCGACAAACCGGTTATCGCAGCTGTGAACGGCTATGCCTTTGGCGGCGGTTTCGAACTGGCGCTGGCGGCAGATTTTATTGTTTGTGCCGATAACGCCAGCTTCGCCCTGCCGGAAGCCAAGCTGGGCATCGTTCCTGACAGCGGCGGCGTGCTGCGTCTACCGAAGATCCTGCCGCCTGCCATCGTCAATGAAATGGTGATGACCGGCAGACGAATGGGCGCAGAAGAGGCGCTGCGTTGGGGGATAGTCAACCGCGTGGTTAGCCAGGCGGAACTGATGGATAACGCCCGCGAACTGGCGCAGCAGCTGGTTAACAGCGCCCCGCTGGCGATTGCGGCGCTGAAAGAGATCTTCCGCACCACCAGCGAAATGCCGGTAGAAGAAGCGTATCGCTATATTCGCAGCGGCGTGTTGAAACACTATCCGTCGGTTCTGCATTCGGAGGATGCCATTGAAGGGCCGCTGGCGTTTGCCGAGAAGCGCGATCCGGTGTGGAAAGGACGTTAACAACCGTGAGCTATTACGCCTTTGAGGGGTTAATTCCGGTGGTTCACCCGACGGCGTTTGTCCATCCCAGTGCCGTCTTGATTGGCGATGTGATTGTGGGAGCCGGTGTCTACATCGGCCCACTCGCCTCACTGCGTGGTGACTACGGGCGGTTGATCGTGCAAGCGGGAGCCAATATTCAGGATGGCTGCATTATGCATGGCTACTGCGACACTGACACCATCGTTGGGGAAAACGGCCATATCGGGCACGGAGCGATCCTGCATGGTTGTGTGATTGGTCGCGATGCATTGGTCGGGATGAACAGCGTGATTATGGATGGCGCGGTCATTGGCGAAGAGAGCATTGTTGCCGCCATGAGCTTTGTCAAAGCAGGCTTTCACGGCGAGAAACGCCAGTTGTTGATGGGTACGCCAGCCCGCGCTGTACGCAGTGTTAGTGACGACGAGTTACACTGGAAACGGTTGAATACCAAAGAGTATCAGGATCTTGTCGGGCGCTGTCATGCATCGTTACATGAAACACAGCCACTGAGGCAAATGGAGGAAAATCGCCCCCGTTTGCAGGGGACGACGGATGTGACGCCTAAACGGTGATCTTGCCGGATGCGACCTGGTTGCTGGATAAGATGCTACAACATCGCATCTGGCAAGCAGGACGCCCGGTATCAACGAGATAAAATTAACGACGCATACTCTTTGACAACATCATCTGCCACTTCTGCTCGCGGTTAAGTTCCGTGAGCGGAACGGCAGGAATACGCGGCGTCTTTCTTACGCCGACTAATTTATCCCGGCTGTTATTGCGCAGGCGCGCGTAAATTTGCTCATCGATATCGACCACTTTTACCAGTCGCTGGCACTGGCATCCCCGTCCTTCCAGCTTATTAGGGATCATCTTAACTTCGCAGCTTATTTCTGCGACTTCCGACAGAATATAAGTCAGGGTATTAACCGCCTTGCTGTGTTCAATATCGAAATGAATAGAGATCTCTCTTGCTATCACCCACCGATTTTCAGCCATCATCCATTCGGCGATTAACAAGTAGAGTGGTTTTTCAACATATCCTTCACACATACGAACTCCAGTTTCACAAATTAAAAGTCTGGCTATGACTCGTTTTGAAGCAATTAAACAAGGCCATATTAAAATTGTGGATATATCGATAGTATGCAACTTCACCGTCGATAAGTGTGAGCTAAATCCTGCTTATGTCATCAAAAATATCGATTCCCCAAAAGATTTACTTAATGGGCAAAAAAAACGGTCCTCATCAGAGAACCGTATTACTTATTCGATCAAATTAGCGGATGAAAAATATCCGCCATGACACGCTATTATTTGATCTGCGCGTGCATTTCCTGCACCGAAATTACTTTTTCGGTCGCGTCGGCATTCAGCGCCATCGCGGTAGCGAAACCACCGTTCAGGGTGGTGTCATAATGCACTTTATATTGCAGCGCACTGCGACGGATCACGCGGGAGTCTTCAATCGCGCGACGGCCTGAAGTGGTGTTGATGATGTAGGTATATTCGCCATTCTTGATGCGGTCCTGAATGTGCGGACGGCCTTCATGCACCTTGTTCACCAGACGCGGATTAATGCCCGCTTCGCCCAGCACAATCGCCGTGCCGTGGGTCGCATCCAGCTCGAAGCCCTGTTTCAGCAGTTTTGCCGCCAGGTCCACCACGCGTTCTTTATCGCCTTCGCGCACGGAAAGCAACGCACGACCGTGTTTCTTCATGGTGGAGTTGCTGCCCAGCTGCGCTTTGGCAAACGCTTCAGCGAAGGTGCGGCCCACGCCCATCACTTCCCCGGTGGAGCGCATTTCTGGCCCTAACAGCGGGTCAACACCCGGGAATTTATTGAACGGCAGCACCACTTCTTTCACCGAGTAGTACGGCGGGATAACTTCTTTGGTTACGCCCTGCTCAGCCAGCGATTTGCCAGCCATCACACGCGCCGCCACTTTTGCCAGCGGTACGCCGGTGGCTTTGGAGACGAACGGAACGGTACGCGCCGCACGCGGGTTAACTTCAATCAGGTAGACTTCGTTGTTTTTCACCGCAAACTGCACGTTCATCAGACCGCGCACCTGCAATTCGAAGGCCAGTTTCTGCACCTGCTGGCGCATCACATCCTGAATTTCCTGACTTAAGGTGTAGGCTGGCAGAGAACATGCGGAGTCACCGGAGTGCACGCCCGCCTGCTCGATGTGCTCCATGATGCCGCCAATCAGCACCATTTCGCCGTCGCAGATGGCATCCACGTCAACTTCTACCGCGTCATCAAGGAAGTGATCCAGCAACACTGGCGCATCGTTAGACACGCTGACCGCCGTCTGGAAGTAGCGACGCAGGTCAGCTTCGTCATAGACGATTTCCATCGCCCGACCGCCGAGAACGTAAGACGGACGTACCACCAGCGGGTAGCCAATCTCTTTCGCCTTCTCTACCGCCATTTCAATAGCGGTAACGGTGGCGTTCGCCGGTTGTTTCAGTTTCAGACGCTCAACCGCATGCTGGAAGCGTTCACGGTCTTCTGCACGGTCGATAGCATCCGGGCTGGTGCCGATAACCGGTACGCCAGCAGCTTCCAGCGCGCGCGCCAGTTTCAGCGGGGTCTGACCGCCGTACTGAACGATAACGCCTTTCGGCTTCTCAATACGCACGATTTCTAGCACATCTTCCAGAGTTACCGGCTCGAAGTAGAGGCGATCGGAAGTGTCGTAGTCGGTGGAGACGGTTTCCGGGTTACAGTTAACCATAATGGTTTCGTAACCGTCTTCGCGCAGCGCCAGCGAGGCGTGTACACAGCAGTAGTCGAATTCGATACCCTGACCGATACGGTTCGGGCCGCCGCCGAGAACCATGATTTTTTCACGGTCGGTAGACGGATTCGCTTCGCACTCTTCTTCATAAGTGGAGTACATGTAAGCGGTGTCGGTGGCGAACTCTGCCGCACAGGTATCCACGCGCTTATAAACCGGGTGCAGGTCATACTGGTCGCGCAGCTTGCGGATTTCCGCTTCGCGCACGCCCGCCAGTTTTGCCAGACGCGCATCGGCAAAGCCTTTGCGTTTCAGCTGGCGCAGGAATTCAGCGTTCAGGCCAGTGATGCCCACTTCCGCTACTTTCTCTTCCAGACGCACCAGTTCTTCAATCTGTACCAGGAACCAGCGGTCAATATTGGTCAGGTTGAACACGCCGTCCACAGACAGGCCCGCACGGAAGGCATCGGCGATGTACCAGATACGCTCTGCGCCAGCATCTTTCAGTTCGCGACGGATTTTGGTTAACGCTTCCGGGTCATCGAGGCTCACTTTCGGGTCGAATCCAGTCGCACCGACTTCCAGGCCGCGCAGCGCTTTTTGCAGGGATTCCTGCTGCGTGCGACCAATCGCCATCACTTCGCCAACCGATTTCATCTGAGTGGTCAGACGGTCGTTAGCACCAGCGAATTTTTCGAAGTTGAAGCGAGGAATTTTAGTAACCACATAGTCGATGGACGGCTCGAAGGAGGCCGGAGTACGTCCGCCAGTGATGTCGTTCATCAGTTCGTCGAGGGTGTAACCCACCGCCAGTTTCGCCGCCACTTTAGCAATCGGGAAACCGGTCGCTTTCGACGCCAGCGCCGAAGAACGGGACACGCGTGGGTTCATTTCGATAACAATCAGGCGACCATTTTTCGGGTTCACCGCAAACTGGACATTGGAACCACCGGTTTCAACGCCGATTTCACGCAGCACCGCCATCGAGGCGTTACGCATGATTTGATATTCTTTGTCGGTCAGCGTTTGGGCTGGCGCGACAGTGATGGAGTCACCGGTATGGATGCCCATCGCATCAAAGTTTTCGATAGAGCAGACGATGATGCAGTTGTCGTTTTTATCACGCACCACTTCCATCTCGTACTCTTTCCAGCCGATCAGCGACTCATCAATCAGCAGCTCTTTGGTTGGGGAGAGATCCAGACCGCGGGCGCAAATTTCTTCAAACTCTTCGCGGTTATAAGCGATACCGCCGCCGCTACCGCCCATGGTAAAGGATGGGCGAATAATGCACGGGAAGCCCACGTCAGCGGCAACCGCCAGCGCTTCTTCCATCGTGTGTGCGATACCGGAACGCGCGGTTTCCAGACCAATTTTCTTCATCGCTACGTCGAAACGACGGCGGTCTTCTGCTTTATCAATCGCATCGGCGGTCGCACCAATCATAGTCACGCCGAACTCTTCCAACACGCCCTGACGCTCCAGCTCCAGCGCGCAGTTCAGCGCCGTCTGACCGCCCATCGTTGGCAGCACCGCGTCCGGGCGCTCTTTTTCAATAATCTTGCGTACTACTTCCCAGTGAATCGGCTCGATGTAGGTCGCATCGGCCATTTCCGGGTCGGTCATGATGGTCGCCGGGTTGGAGTTCACCAGAATGACGCGGTAACCCTCTTCGCGCAGGGCTTTACATGCTTGCGCGCCAGAGTAGTCAAACTCACACGCCTGACCGATAACAATCGGGCCCGCACCCAGAATCAGGATACTTTTTATATCTGTACGTTTTGGCATGGCTCTTTTACTCCTGATTACTTAGCGGTTTTACGGTACTGCTCAATTAACTCGATAAAGTGGTCGAACAACGGCGCTGCGTCGTGTGGCCCAGGGCTGGCTTCCGGGTGACCCTGGAAGCTGAACGCCGGTTTATCAGTGCGATGAATGCCCTGTAACGTACCGTCGAACAGGGATTTATGCGTGACACGCAGGTTTGCAGGTAATGTTGCTTCATCCACCGCAAAACCGTGGTTCTGGGCGGTGATCATCACCACGTTTTTCTCCACATCTTTAACCGGATGGTTGCCGCCGTGGTGACCAAATTTCATTTTGACAGTCTTCGCACCGCTCGCCAGCGCCAGCAGCTGATGACCGAGGCAGATGCCGAATACCGGAATATCGGTTTCGAGGAATTTCTGGATGGCGGTAATGGCGTAATCGCACGGGGCCGGGTCGCCAGGACCGTTGGAGAGGAAGATGCCGTCTGGATTCATTTTCAGCACATCTTCCGCAGAAGTTTGCGCCGGAACGATGGTCAGGCGACAGCCTCTATCCACCAGCATCCGCAGGATGTTGCGCTTGGCACCAAAATCATAAGCCACGACGTGGAACGGCAGCTCGTCTTCTTTTTTCGCTTCTGGCAGGCCGCCGGTCAACGTCCAGCTCCCTTGTGTCCAGCTATAGGCTTCTGCGGTGGTCACTTCTTTTGCCAGATCCATGCCATTCAGACCTGGGAACGCGCGGGCTTTTTCTAACGCCAACGCCGCATCCGGGTTATCGCCTGCGATAATGCAGCCATTCTGTGCGCCTTTCTCGCGCAGTAAACGTGTCAGCTTACGGGTATCGATATCGGCAATCGCCACGATGTTATGGCGCTTCAGGTAAGAAGAGAGGTCTTCGGTATTACGGAAGTTGCTGGCAATCAGCGGCAGGTCGCGAATCACCAGACCTTGTGCATGTACCTGAGAAGATTCTTCATCGGCGTCATTAGTGCCGACATTGCCAATATGGGGATAAGTAAGAGTAACGATTTGACGAGAATAGGAAGGATCAGTGAGGATTTCTTGATAACCGGTCATTGAAGTATTGAAAACGACTTCCCCAACCGCCGAACCTGTTGCCCCTATGGCCCGACCGTGAAACTGGGTTCCGTCTTCCAGAACCAATAGCGCTGACTTAATCAAAACACCCTCCAGAGAATATTCACTCACTTTATTTGCATATTAATTCACAATGATGACGTAAATCAATGCAAATCTGCTTACCGACGAATTTCTGGCAAACGGCGGCATTCTGGAGATATGGGCGCTAAAAGTCAACTTAATGGCGGGATTTTTTATATTATTTTGTGGCTCATGCATGTTTTACAGGCATTAAGCGGCAAAAAGATCATATAACCTGTTCTGGAAAACGCTTGCGCAGCAAGAAGATTGCATGAAATAAAAGCGAGTAGGGAAAAGTGGACCAAATGGTCAAAATTTACATTAAAACAACAAAAACCGAAGACAAAACATGTAATTTTTGGCACTTATAGACAATTTAAAAACATAACACTAAAAATAAAAGGGCCAAAAATTAAAGCCCTTTACAATCAATAAATTAAATGTGTTATTTTTGCACCATAACAAATATTTTGTGGTTACAAACTATTGAGATCAAGCACATCTCGCATATCAAAAAGACCACTTTCCTTACCACTCAACCACAAAGCCGATCTTACCGCGCCGTTAGCAAATGTCATGCGGCTGGACGCCTTATGGGTGATCTCCAGACGCTCGCCAATATCGGCAAACATCGCGGTATGTTCGCCAACGATGTCACCTGCACGCACGGTGGCAAAACCAATGGTGCCAGGCACACGTTCACCGGTGTGGCCTTCACGACTGTAGACCGCGCAATCTTTCAGATCTTTATCAAGGGCGTGGGCGATCGCCTCTCCCATTGCCAGTGCGGTGCCTGACGGCGCATCAACTTTATGTCTATGATGTGCTTCAATAATTTCGATATCGGTGTAGTCACCCATCACTTTGGCTGCTTTCTCCAGCAGCTTAAGCATGACGTTAACGCCAACGCTAAAATTGGCGGCAAAGACAATCGCAATATCGGCGGCGGCGTCACGAATCGCCTGTTTACCGGCTTCGTCAAACCCCGTAGTGCCGATCACCATCCCTTTGCCATGCTGGCGACAAAAAGCGAGATGGTTCAGCGTACCTTCCGGACGGGTAAAATCGATAAACACATCAAAATCATCTTTTACCGCATCGAGGCTGCTTTGCACGGTAACGCCTGTTTTCCCTGCACCAGCCAGCTCACCGGCGTCGCTGCCCAGTAAAGAAGATCCTTCGCGCTCCAGCGCCGCGCCCAGCTGCACGCCTTCTAATGCCAGCGCCGCCTGAATCAACTGGCGGCCCATACGCCCCCCGGCTCCCGCGATGGCAACGCGGATGTTTGCATCATGCATAGCTATTCTCTTTTGTTAATTTGCATAGACCGTTTTCAGAGTAACCAGCGCATCGCTACGCCGCCAGCCAAAAACGCTGATAATTAGAAATTAATGATAAACAGGGAGGGATATCAGTGAAAGGCATGAGTCGATGAATGACTGCATGCCGATAACATGTGACAGGTTACGACGCCAGAGCCAGCACCTCAGCCACCCACTGCTGGAAGCCTTTCACATCCAGATCCAATGCCACCTTTACATTGGCTGGTTTGCCCAGGCAACCGTCGATATCAACCACCGTCGTGCCTGAGGTAAATTCGCCTTGAGTTTCTACCGCGACAAAACACGGCTTGAGGGTGAATAAGTCCGGGCGCACCAGCCAGGCGATGGCGCAGAGATCGTGCATTCGCAGACCGCTTTGCATACTGCCGCTACGGTAGTGGCTAAACAGTGCATGAAGCATTTTTCCGGTGCGATTCAACTCCGGCAAAGTAGCGAGATAGTCAGGGGTTAATATTGCCTGATTGGTGACATCCAGACCGCACATGACGATTTCGATTCCGCTACGGAAGACACAGGCAGCCGCTTCTGGATCGGCAGCGATATTAAACTCGGCATTTGGTGTACAGTTGCCGCGACCAGAAGAACCGCCCATGATCACCAGACGACGAATATACGGTTTACATTCCGGGCATTGTGAAAGTAACAGCGCAATATTGGTTAACGGGCCGATGGCCACCAGGGTAACAGGCTCTGGTGCACGCATCAGGGCATCACGAATCGCCAGAAACGCTGGTATCCCGATTGGCTTTCGGTTGTGCTCAACAAAGTCGTAGCCAGCCATTCCCGATTCGCCGTGCACAGATGCTGCATCACGCGGTGCGCGTACCAGCGGCACAGCGGCTCCCTGGGCGAGCGGAATCTCCGCATTCCAGAAATGCAGCAGTTGCAGGGCGTTGCGGGTGGTTTTCTCAACCGAGACATTACCCGCGACGGTGGTCATCAGTTGCAGGTCGAGTTCGGGGGCAAAAATCGCGGCGGCAATGGCGACGGCATCGTCAATGCCGGGGTCAGTATCGAGGAAGATAGGTAAACGCATGTTTTCTCCATAAAAAATGCCGGTAACAAGACCGGCATTTTCGCATAACTTAGGCTGCTAATGACTTAATCGACTTCACGAATATCGACACGCAGCTCTTTCGGCACTTCGAAAACAATGTTTTCTTCACGGCCTTCCAGCGGAATGGCTTCACCACCGCCCAGCTGTTGCAAACGTGCCACCACATTCTGCACCAGAATATCCGGAGCCGATGCGCCCGCAGTCACGCCGACGCATTTAACCTCTTTCACCCACTCTTCCTGGATATCTTTCGCATCATCAATCAAAAACGCGCTTTTGCCCATACGCTGGGCCAGCTCCGCCAGACGGTTGGAGTTAGAGGAGTTTTTCGAACCGACCACCAGCACAACTTCCGCCTGTTCGGCCAGGGCACGTACCGCTTCCTGTCGGTTAGTCGTGGCGTAGCAGATGTCATCTTTGCGCGGACCGACAATTTTCGGGAAGCGTTTACGCAGCGCGTCGATCACATCAGACGTGTCATCCACCGACAGCGTGGTCTGGGTCATAAAGGAGAGTTTCTCTTCGTTTTTGACCGTCAGTTTCCACACATCGTCTGGTGATTCAACCAGATACATTCCCCCTTCCGGGTTGCTGTACTGACCCATCGTGCCTTCCACTTCCGGGTGCCCGGCGTGACCGATGAGAATAGATTCTTCGCCACGGCGACTAGCGCGGGCGACTTCCATATGGACTTTGGTCACCAGCGGACAGGTCGCGTCAAATACCGTCAAATCGCGACTTTTTGCTTCGTTACGTACCGCCTGAGAAACACCGTGTGCGGAGAAAATCAGGATCGCGCCGTCCGGTACTTCGCTAATCTGCTCAATAAAGATAGCCCCACGCTCACGCAAGCTATCGACCACATAGCGGTTATGTACCACTTCGTGACGGACATATATCGGTGCGCCGTAAATGGCCAGCGCGTTTTCAACAATGCTGATAGCGCGGTCTACCCCGGCACAAAAACCACGCGGGTTGGCCAACAGGATCTGCATGTTACGCCTCCAGTGCCGGATCGATTTCCAGCACTTCAATATCAAAATGAACGGTCTGCCCGGCCAGCGGATGGTTGAAATCAACGGTAATGGAGTCGCCGTTAATTTCGCGGATCACGCCAGGCATTTCGCTGCCATCCATTGCGGTAAAGAGCATAATCGCGCCGATCTCCGGCTCGCCAGCGTCGATAAACTCGCGGCGAGAGAAATACTGAATCAGGTCCGGGCTGGGTACGCCAAAGGCGGCGTCAGGCTCCAGCGAAAAGGCCTTTTTCTCCCCCTCTTTCAAACCGAGAAGCTGTTGCTCCAGCCCTTCAGACAAAGAGGTGTCGCCGAG
>OGMB01000609.1_pt1 | contig 18670 bp, 20 predicted proteins | sample 1573001 | NCBI WGS metagenome assembly OGMB01 (sample SAMEA2581921, study PRJEB24529) | metagenome | biome: Human gut stool | place: China | collected 2011
CCTGATGCAATAGGTGTTGAACTAAATAAGAAGCAAATGTCTATAATAAATAAGCACAAAAATGATATAATAGGAATACATAATCATCCAACAAATTTATTACCTAATGGAAGTGATTTTGTTGCTGCTGGGGCAAGAGGATATCAATATGGAATAGTAGTAACACATGATGGAAGAATATATAAATATTCCGTAGGAGATAAACCATTTTTACCTTATTTGTTAGATAACAGGATTGACAAATATTGTTCAAAAGAATACAATTTAAATATTAAAGAAGCTTACGAAAAAGCACTTAATGAGTTTAGAAAGGAGTATGGTATATCATGGCAGGAAATAGAATAAGATGTTATTTGGATGTTGTGATACATCATCCGGATTGGACAATAGAAGATTTTGAAAAAGAAGAAGAAAGGCTTAAAGAAGAAAGTGATAAACTTACGGATTGGCCAGAAATAAAATAATCAGTTTTGTAGCCACCAGTCGCAAGATTGGTGGTATTTTTATACCCAATTTTAAGAAAGTGAGGATTTAGAAATGAAGGATTATATTGGAGTAAAAGTGGTGGCAGCAGAGCCAATGAGCCGAGGCGAATACAATGCATACAGAGGATGGAAGATACCAAGTGACGAGAATCTAGAAGATGAAGGCTATCATATAAGATATCCTGATGGATATGAGAGTTGGTGTCCTAAGAAACAATTTGAGGAAGCATACAGAAGATATGATGGAACGAAGTTGCCGTCAACAGCTATTTTAATGAATAGCGGGGATTACAAAGATAGATTCAAAGCAGAGTATAAGCAGCTTGTTATAAGATATAAAGGACTTAAATGTATGCTTGAGAAATGGGATAATGGCACATTAGAATTTGAACCAACATGTCCTAGAAGCACATATAATATGCAGATAGATGTAATGGTAAATTATCTGGCTGTTCTTGAATCAAGAGCAGTAATGGAAGGAATAGAACTTTAGAAATTAGAGTAAGTTGCACCAGTGCAACACAATTTAATATTAGTTAATAAGCACGCATAGCAATACGCTGTGGGTGCTATTTTTATGCCCAAAACTTAATGGCACTAAACTTTCAGGAAAATGCCGACGGGCGGTAAACGGAAAGGAGACAGGTATGAGAAAGACATTACCTATTAATCTACAGTTCTTCGCAGAGGGCGGAGATGGTAACGGCGACCAGAACGCTGGAAGTAACAATAATGGACAGGCAGGACAGCAGGGTGGTCAGAATAATCAGCAGGCGGCTGGAATTGACTATGACAAAATACAGAGCATGTTAGACACCGCAACTGCCAAGAAAGAAAATGCTGTGCTTAAAAGCTATTTCCAGCAGCAGGGACTATCCGAGGATGAAGTTAGCCAGGCTATAGCGACATTCAAGGAGAATAAGGCACAGCAGACAGCACAACAGCAGAATGATACAGCACAGCTACAGAATCAGGTGGCAGCAGCTAATCAGGAAGCAGAAAAGGTTCGTATAGAACTGGCAGCTACACAGGTAGCTATGACACTTGGGATAGATTCCAAGACACTTCCATATGTACTCAAGATGGCTGATTTCAGTAAGGCTAAGGGTACAGATGGAAAGATATCAGATGACAACATTAAAACCGCACTTGAACAGGTGTTAAAGGATGTACCTGCACTTAAGCCGGCGACTGAAAGCAATTCCGGTTTTCAGATGGGTGCAGGACAGCAGACAGGTGGACAGCAGTCATCTGCAGGTAACAATGTAAACGTTCCTACAAAGAGATGGAACAGATTCAATTAAGAAAGGTTAAAAAGGTAAAATAATATGCCAAATTTAAATTATGCAGAACAGTGGAGTCCTGAATTATTAGCAATTCTTATTCAGGGCACACTTACATCACCATTTGTTACAACTAATGTAAGATGGTTAGATGCTAAGACATTTCATTTCACACAGATGAGTGTAAGTGGCTATAAGAACCACAAGAGAACAGGTGGCTGGAACACAGGTGAGTATAACCAGAAAGATGTTCCTTACACAGTAACACATGACAGAGATGTACAGTTTATGGTTGATAAGGCAGATGTTGATGAAACAAATCAGACAGCATCTATTCAGAATATTTCACACATATTTGAACAGACACAGGTAGTACCAGAGACAGATGCATTATTTTTCAGTAAGGTAGCACAGGCTGCACAGAAGACAGAATTATATCATACTGAAACAGCTTCCACAGAATATACATCAGAGAATGTATTTGCTAAGCTTAAGCATATTCTGGCAGCAGGCAAGCTTAGAAGATATAAGGCAAATGGAAGCCTCATTATGTATGTATCTTCTGACATTATGGATAAGCTTGAGGTATCAAAGGAATTTACACGTAAGATTGAAATGACACAGATTGCAGAAGGTGGTCTTGGCATTGAAACACGTGTAACTGATATTGATGGTGTGACACTTATGGAAGTTGTGGATGATGAAAGATTCTATGACAGATTCGATTGGGATGTTGCAGAGGGCGGCTTTGCTCCGCTTAAGTCAAAGTATATCATAACAACTGATACAGATGTGGTAGAAGGAAAGACATACTACACTAAGAGCGACAGCACTTATACAGTTGTGGCAAAGCCTACAAAGACTAATATAGCCACATATTATGAAAAGACTGTTCAGGGTTCACGCAAGATTAATGTACTTGTAGCATGTGGCCAGACATGTAAGACAGTACCTAAGATTTCATCTATTTATTTCTTCGCACCAGGAGCACATACAGAAGGAGACGGATATCTTTATCAGAATCGTCAGTTAAGTGATACATTTGTATTCCCTAATGGCAAGGATGGTAAGGTTGATTCTGTATTCGTTGATGTAGATCCTGCAGAAGAGATTGCAGAGTGAGCCTATGGTATATGCAAGTAAAGAGCAGTACCTGAGCGAGCATAATCTTATTCCTGATGAACAGATAGAACGAAGATTAAAGCAGGCGAGCCGTCATATCGACTCGCTTACTTTTAATCGTATAGTTGCGAGAGGCTTTGAAGGTCTGACAGAGTTTCAGCAGGCAATAATCATAGATGTATGCTGTGATATGGCTGATTTTGAGTATGAGAATGAAGACATGATTAATTGTGTCTTGCAGAACTATGCTGTAAATGGAGTATCTATGCAGTTTGGCAGCAGTTGGAATGTTCTTGTACAAAATGGAATTGCCATAAAGCGGGATATATATCAGTTGCTTTGTCAGACGGGACTCTGTAGTCTTTTGTTGGGGGTGTAAGCATTTGAAATATCCATGTTTAGTATTAAAGAGCATGTGTAAGACAGAAATACACCTCGAGATAACGCAGGAAGGCAGGAACGTTTATGGAGAACCTCTTGAACCTGTTATATGGGATGGTTTATGCAACTATCAGGATAGCGGCAAGACAGTATTAACAGCAGAAAAGGTACTTATACAGCTTGAGGGTTGTGCCTTAATACCGGGGGATATTGCACCGGAGCTTCCTGTTATTACTAAAGGTGATATAAAGGTGTTCGGTGTAACAAGGCATATATACAAGGGTACGAAGTGCCGTAATCCGGATGGTACAGTTAATTATGTAAGATTGGATGTGATGTAATGGCAAAGAATGTTAAGTCAACAGTAAAGCTTAATATGCCTGTGGTGAGAAGACTTACGGCAGCAGCACAGGTGTCATTAGCACAGACTGCAGAAGCTATACATACAGATGTTGTTCAAAGGCAGGTAATGCCTAGAGATACAGGTACATTACAGAATGAGAGCACATTTGTATATACACAGGATATTGCAAATGGTAAGGTGGAGCTTATATCAAGCACGCCTTATGCAAGAAGATTGTACTATCATCCGGAATACAACTTCCACCAGTCACCTTGGACTGATGAAAGCGGTAAGAGGCACGAGGGTAATGCCAATGCAAAAGGCAGATGGCTTGATGATTACCTTAAAGGCGGTAAGAAACAGAATTTTGCCAAGAATGCTTTTGCTAAGCTGTATAAGAGGAATGCGGGGTTATGATGTTAGGAATAGGTGATGTAAGAGATTATATAGCAGGTCTTGGTATTGCAGACAATACTAACGTGTATTGCGGAAAATTAGACGACAAAAAGAATAAGAGCATAGGTGTTTACAATAATAACAAGCAAAGATCTGTGCAGATGGCGGTAGGCGGCTTAAATAACAGCTCTTATCGTGTTAAGTCTGTAAGCATATTGGTTCATTGGAACACGAGTGTAAGAGATACAGAGAAGACCGCAGAACAGCTCTACAATATGCTTAGAGATATGAACCATATTACAATCAACGATACTAAAGTGCTCTTCACTAAAATGCTGGTTGATGAGCCTGTTGATGTAGGGACAGATGATAAAGGTATCTTTGAGAGTGTAATAGAATTAGATATTTATTATGAAAGGTAGGTAAAAGTATGGCACAGAATACTAAATTAGCCGGATATAATGCAGGAGCAACACCACTTACTGGCGTTAATCCGGTTCATACAATTCAGTTCGGTGTATGTATAACAGGAAGAAAGAGCACAGATACACCGGAAACAGTAGAAACAAAGGTTGTAAAAGATGCAGAGAGCTTAAGCATATCCGTGGATGGAACTATTGAAGAATGGAATCCAATGGATCAGGCGGGCTGGACAAGAAGACTTACAACAGGTAAGTCACTTGGCATGACTATGGGTGGTAAGCGTAATTATGGTGATGAAGGTAATGATTATATTGCAAGCCTGGCATTAAAGACAGGACAGGATTGTAATACATGGGTATCGGTTATCTTTCCTAATCTTGACCAGCTTCTTATACCGGCGGTTATCAACGTAACATCTCTTGGTGGAGATTCAACAAGCATTGATGCACTTGAATGGGAAGCACAGTCAGACGGAAAACCAACATATATAGAATATAATCAGGAATAAGGAAAGTGAGGATTTGAACAATGGCAAAAACAGATTTTAAAGTAATAGACATATCTATGAAGATTACTAACCAGTTACCAATGATTCGTATTACAGAGGATCTGGTTGTAACCGTTAACAATAGAAAGAATAACATTCTATGTGTACAGGCTATGGCTAGTGAGGCAGAAAAGAAAGTCAATGAAGATGGTGATAATGGTATTGGATTTATGGTAAAGGCTCTTGAAATGCTTGTTGGTAAGGAAGCTGCTGATAAGATTGAAGATATGGATTTACCACTTCCAGAGTATAAGGAAATGTACAATACGATTATGAGCGTTGCCACAGGAACATACGGAGAGGAACAGACACCCTCAAAGTGAGACGTACTATGACCTATGGGGTGACTGGGAATTGATAGAGTCCAGTTTTCTGTCACAGTATGGTATAAGATTACGTGCAGATGATGATATGTCCTGGTCAGAATTCTGTTCTTTATTATCAGGAATAATGCCTGAAACACCACTTGGAAGAGTGGTAAGTATAAGGGCAGAGAAAGACATTAAAGTTATCAATAGCTTTACTAAGGAACAGAAAAAGATACATGATGACTGGCTTCTGAAGCGTAATAGGAAAATGGTGGGAACACCACAGTATATAGAATATTGGACACGATTACAAAGAGATTTTAAGGCTGCTTACTCAAAGAAGTAGGCAGTCTTTTTTCGTGCCAGAAAGGAGGGGAAATGTCAGATACAGTAGGACAGATAGCTCTGGAGCTTGGCATAGACAGCTCACAGATAGTTAGTCAGCTTACAGGAGCTTCTAATAAGGCAGCTAAGCAGGCAACAAATATCTTTTCTGGGTTTGGTAAGAAGATAGCTGCAGGACTAAGCATAGCAGCAGTTGCTAAGTTCACGAAAGACTGCATAGAAGTAGGTTCGAATGTCACAGAAGTGCAGAATGTAGTTGATACAGCATTTAAGGACTTAAGCTGGCAGGCAGACCAGTGGGCCTCCAATGCTATGACTAACTTCGGCTTATCGGAATTGTCGGCTAAGAAGTACATGGGTGTGTTTGGCCAGATGAGTAATGCTATGGGTATTACAGGTAAGGCGGCACTTGATATGGCTGAAAATGTAACTGGATTAACTGGTGATGTTGCATCATTTTACAATCTTAGTACGGATGAAGCATATACAAAGCTGAAATCTATCTGGACAGGTGAAACGGAAACACTCAAGGACTTAGGTGTTGTCATGACTCAGACTAACTTAGACCAATATGCTCTTAATAACGGTTTTGGTAAGACTACCGCCAAGATGACAGAGCAGGAAAAAGTAATGCTGCAGTATCAGTATGTTACGAGTGCTTTATCCAATGCCACAGGAGACTTTGTTAAGACACAGGATTCCTGGGCGAATCAGACAAGAATATTATCACTCAGATTCGAACAGTTAAAGGCTTCTCTTGGTAAAGGCTTCATAGCATTGTTTACACCTATCTTGCGAGGCTTTAACAGCTTGCTGGCAGGATTACAGAAGGTTGCCGATGGTTTTGCAAACTTTGTGCAAATGCTTACAGGAGCAGATGTGTCAACTTCTATGGGTTCGATAAGTTCGGATATAGCCGGTATAGGAGATGATGCATCTAGTGCGGCGGATAATGTAGGTGATATAGGAAGTGCAGCCAAGAAGACTGCTAAAGATATAGAGAGGTCACTTGCAGGCTTCGACCAGATAAATAAGCTGACAGAGCCAACAGATGATAGTTCTGATTCAAGCGGTAGTACAGGTGGAACATCTTCAGGAATCAGAAGCGTTGACCTTGTACCAGATGTGAGTGGAAGTACATCTAATGTTTCTAGTGCAATATCTGATATGGCAGATAAAGTCAAGAAAGCATTAGAGCCACTTAAAGCAATATCCTTTGATAATCTGATAACATCTCTTGATAACCTTAAGAGAGCTGCACAACCATTAACAGATAAGTTGTTCGCTGGATTGGAAAGGGCTTATTACAATATATTTGTTCCTTTGGCTAAGTGGACTATAGAAGATTTGCTTCCGGAATTTCTTGATGTATTAGCAGGCTGTTTAGATGTACTGAATAGTGCGTTAGATGCATTGAAGCCATTGTGGATGTGGGCTTGGGATAATTTCCTTGAGCCTGTGGCGAGTTGGACTGGTGGAGTGATTGTTGATGTTCTGAAAGGATTGGCATCTGCATTAGAGGGTATATCTGATTGGATAAAGGATAATCAAGGTCCATTTGATGCAATCGTAGTTACTATAGGAGCATTTGCAGCAGCTTGGAAAGCGGTAGATTTAGCAGAATTTCTTATGAATGCTGGCGGTGTTGTTGGGATTATAAATAAGCTGAAAAAGGCAATAGAAGCGTGCACGGTAGCAAAGCTTAAAGATAAGATAGAAACTATTCAGTTATGTGCTATGTATGCAAAGGATTTTGTTAAAAGTGTAGGACAGACAATAGCAAAATTATCTTCATCTGCTGTAGCATGGGTAAGTAATACAGCCGTAAAAGTAGCAGATACAACCGCAACGGTAGCACATACAGCGGCAACATGGCTTGCGACAGCAGCCACAACCGCATTTGGCGTTGCAATGACGGTTCTGACAAGTCCGATAACATTGGTTATTGCGGCATTGGTCGCATTAGGAGTTGGAATTTATGAACTTGTAAAACATTGGGATGTTGTGAAAGAAGCGGCCGGAATATGCTGGGATTGGATTGTTGGAAAATGGAACTCTGCCGGGGAGTGGTTCGCAGGTGTTTGGGAAAATATAAGGTCAGCATTTTCTTCATTTGATAATTGGCTACAGAATATTTTTAACATAGATTTTTCAGATAGCTTCGGCTTTATAGGCGATATAATGAATGCTTATTTGCAAAATGTTTCTAATATATTTGGTGACGTAAAGCAGATATTTGGTGGATTGATTGACTTTATTGCCGGGGTATTTTCAGGTGACTGGTCAAGAGCCTGGAATGGTATTGTGGATGCCTTTGGTGGAATATTCTCTTTAATTGCAGACATAGCCAAAGGACCTATTAATATGGTAATCGGACTTATAAATGGTATGCTTGATGGATTAGAAAGTGGTATTAACTGGATAGTCCGTAAGATAAATGGATTAAGCTTTGATGTACCTGACTGGGTACCGGTTATAGGTGGTGACCATTTCGGGTTTGATTTACCGGAAGTTGGATTTGGCAGTATCCCATACCTTGCAGAAGGTGGATATGTAAAGCCAAACACTCCACAGCTTGCCATGATTGGCGATAACAAACATCAGGGTGAAGTTGTTGCACCTGAGGATAAATTGCTTGAAATGGCACAAAAGGCAGCAGATATGGCTTCAAGTGCCGAACTTTTGGCAGAGGCTATAAGTATTCTTAAACAGATACTTAGGATTCTTGAAACATTGGATCTTGATATACAGCTTGACGGGAAGAGCCTTAAAAAGTATGTGGTAGATAAGATTAACGAGCATACAAAAGCAACAGGGAAATGTGAGATTATAACATAAGGATGTGATGAATTGATACTTGAGTGTGATGGACAGGAGCTTCCGGCTCCTGTCTCTCTCAAAGTGGATGATGAGATATTATGGTCTTCCGCTACAGGACGTACACTTGACGGCACAATGCTGGGAGATGTTGTTGCTGAGAAGAAGACCTTGTCTGTTAATTGGGGAATATTGCAGGAATCAGAGCTTATGATAATAAAAAATAAGCTGATTGCCGGATTTTTCCCGATAACATTCCATGATGACGGGCAGGACATAACAATACCAACTTATAGGGGAACACTTAGTAAAGAGCAGATAGGCAGACTTGACGACGGTATATTTTATTACAGAAGTGCAAGTGTTCAGATTATACAGCAGTAATATAGGAAAGGAATCAGAAAATGAAACAGACAATGAGAATTAAAACGGTATACGAGAAATTAAGTCAATTGCATGAGATAAATAAACATTTTCCGGTAAAATTAAGCTATGCGATTGCAAAAAACATAAAAACATTAGCGTCAGAGGCACAAAATGCAGACGAATTAAGAGCAAAAATTTTAAAAGACAGATGTTTAAAAGATGATGAGGGAAGACCGGTTGTAAAAGATGGGACTTATCAGTTTGATTCTGATGAAATCAAGGAAAATACAATTAAAGAAATTGGTGATATTAATGATACAGAGGTTGAGATTGAACTCATGCCATTGTCGCTTGAATTGATCGAAACATGTGACAGTGGAGACTATGACAGTATTTCTTTAAAAGAAATGGAGACGCTTGAATTTATGATACAGGAGTAATGTATGTATAGTGAAGTTTCGGAAGAATTTATAAATACAATAAGAAGTCCTTCAAGAACATTTAATGCACGATTAAAGATTAACGGCAAATGGTATAGCACCGGGTTAAAAAAGATGACGTATGAGAATTCTTCAAGCAGTGAAGAGTCATTACAACTCGGTTCGGCAGTTTCGGCTAAAATAGAGCTTACAGTTGCAAAGATAGACGAGCTTTTTGAAAATACAGAGATTTCAGTAGAAATCGGATTAAAACTGCAAGGTGGTGCATATGAATATGTTCCGGTTGGAATATTTACGGCAGAGCATCCTACGAATGATGAAAATTCAACGACATTTACAGCATACGACAGAATGATAAAAACAACAGGGATATACATATCAGATTTATCATATCCTGCGAAAGCAAAAGATGTATTGAATGAAATTAGTGTTCAGTGCGGGGTTCTGATAGATACCTCAGGTATTGATGTTGTTATTGAAAAAAGACCTGAAGGTTATACATGCCGCGAGATGATAGGTTATATAGCTTCACTTGTCGGAGGCTTTGCTTGTGTGAACAGAATAGGAACTATAATTATAAAATGGTATGAGCAAACAGATTTCAAACTTGATTTATCACGAATCATGACATTTGAAAAAACAGAGAGCAATTATCATTTAGATTATTTAACAGCCAATATAGACAATTCAAATTCATACACAGCAGGAGGCGGAACGCTCGGTGTAACATTTGATAATCCATTTATGACATCTTCAGGCCTTGAAGATGTATATAATAAAATAAAAGGATTTACATATAGAGAAGTTGAGTTAAAAGCACCTGCAGATATACGAATAGATGTATGGGATATTATAACGGCAGCAGTTAATGGCGTTGAGTATAGTGTGCCAGTTATGAATATAGTATATGAGTATGACGGCGGAATGTCTATGACTGTAAAATCATTCGGAAAAACAGAAGTTGAGACAAGCACAGACTTCAAAGGTCCTACGTCAAAAGCAGTTGAGAGAATGTATTCGGAACTTATTACAACAAAAGAACTTGTTGCTAAAAAAGTAGATGCTGAATGGGTAAAAGCGAATACAGTTACATCCGAGAAGGTAATCTCAATAGAGGCTGATATATTAAGTATAAAAAATAATTATTTGCAGACAAATGAAGCTGATATAAAATACGCAACAATCGAGAAGCTCGACGGTGTAGAAGGAAAGTTTGAAGATTTTTATGCAAAAGACTTTGAATCAGCCGTATCAAAAATTGAAGACTTAACTGTTCGAGTTGAAAAGGTAAATACAATAATGTTCGGCTCTGCGTCAGGTGGTTCTTTAACTACAGAGTTTTCCAATTCTGTAGTAAGTCTTATCGGTGATGCACAGATAAAGTCTGCAATGATAGAAAGTATAGCCGCAGATAAAATCACAAGCGGGAAGATTTATACAAACCTTGTTGAAATTTTAAGCGAAAGCGGAAATCTTGATATAGCTGACAATACGATACAGATAAAAGATGATAAAAAAATTATAAGAGTTCAAATAGGTAAAGATGCCAATTCTGACTATAACATGTACGTGTGGGATAAATCCGGCAACTTGATGTTTGATGCGATAGGTCTTACTGATAAAGGCATACAACGAGAGATTATTCGCAATGACATGGTATCCCAAGACGCTAATATATCTGCAAAAAAGCTAGATATTAATAGTCTTTTTGATGTTATCAACAATGACGGAAGTCATACATTAAAATCTAGTAAGATTTACGTTGATTCTGACAATCAGACATTAGATGTTGCATTTAAACAAGTGACAACCAATGTTGAGTCTGTCCTTAGTGACATAGGAACAATTAAGAAGAGCATTAATACTGTAATAGACACTATATCTACACAAGGCACACAGATAACAGCAATACAGGGGCAGATAAGTTCTAAGGTATGGCAACAGGATATTACCACCGCTGTGGCTGATTTACAGATTGGTGGAAGAAATTTATTTCAAGGTACTAAAAAATTTGTATTTCAGAATGTTATCGCACTAGATGGTGTTGGTAGTGGTATTGCGACGGAAAAATATAAAGGTTTAACAGTGCGTGTAAAGACAACCCCTTGGAACTTTTACAGACCAACATTAACTCTTGAAGCGGGAAGGTATGTGTTTTCTTCATATGTAAAAGGAAAATCTAAATATAAAGGTGATATTCGAGTAACAAATGTGACTGAAAACACAACCTTGAATGCAAACGCATTTGATATAAATAGTGAATGGGAGAGACAATCACTTACTTTTGAGTTAGCGAAAAAAGCAAATGTAAAATTTTCACTTGAATCAACAGGAAGTGGCGAGATTTATGAATGTGGCTGGAAACTTGAAGAAGGTAATAAGGCAACGGACTGGACGCCAGCACCAGAAGACATTGATTCCAGCATTTCAACCGTAGAGGGAAAAGTAACAACAGTAAGCAATCAGTACACGTCTTTAAATCAGTCTTTAACAAGTCTTACTGCAACAGTAAATAGCAATACAACGAAGATTAACAGTAAAGCTGATGGAAGTACAGTTACAGCTTTACAGTCAAATATGACGGCTTTAACAGCTGATTTGAATGGATTTAAAACAACTGTAAGTGAAACTTATACAAGTAAGACAGAGCTTAATAATTTGCAAATCGGTGGAAGAAATCTTTTGTTAAATACAGCTGGCAATAACAGTTTTGAACACTGGTATGCTTACAGAATGTCAAATCCTGTAATTGTAAAAGATACTGAAAGAGTAAGCGGTAATGCACTCAAATTTACAAGTACAGGCGGCGGATTGTTTCAAAGAAAAGCCGGCAAAGGCGATGGTTCTGGGGGAACGTATGCTGCAGGAACTACAGTTACAATAAGTGGTTATGTAAAGTCTAATAAAGCAAAAGCCGTGCTTGCAATTAGCTGTGAGGGTGGAGGGGATGGCACAACGAAAAGTGTAAATACGCCATTAGAAAGTATCTGGTATTACTTCAACTTTACAATGACACCTTCAAAAAACTGGACAACAATGACGTTTTATGGTTGGAATGGTGTTGATTATTATCTTGGAGATTTAAAACTTGAATATGGCGAAAAGGCGACAACATGGACACCTGCACCAGAAGACATTGACGAAAAATTTACAGATTACAGTACAACAACACAGATGAATTCTGCTATAACTCAATCTGCAAATTCTGTATTAACTACAGTAAGCTCTAATTATGCCACAAAAGCCAGCTTAGAACTTAAAGTTGATAAAAACAAGCTGATAAGCGAAATTAATGCAAGTGCAGACATTATCACACTTAAATCGAATCGGTTTGTTTTAGACAGCACAAATGCGAAGATTGCGGCAGATGGAAGAGTTGAATTTACCGGAGGAACGATTGGTGGTTGGAAGATTGACAAACATTCGCTTTATTCAGATTATGACAAATATCGTGTGTATATACAGACAGTAACCGGAGCTGAAGATTGGGCTTTTTCGGTTCAGGAGAAAAAAGAAGATGGCAAATATTATGGAAACTTCATTGTAGACGCCAGAGGATATGTAAGAATAAATGACGGATATTTATCTACAAAGAATCATTCAGTTGGCGGTAAAGGTATCGAAATAAACGAAAGCACGATTAAACTTTACTCGTGGACTGACAAAGATAATCTCGTTGGAAGTATTTATTCAACATATATTGACAGTGGAAATAGTGGCTCTCAAAATAAGAGGCAATCCTTGGTCATTTGCTCGGATTTTAATGATGAGCTTCACCTTGATTACATGGATGAAAATAGAAAACCTTATGTAGCCATAGCGATTGATAGAAACGCCGACAACAAAGTACACATGATGGTTCCTACTGTATTTCACAATGAGTTGCAAACATATTCTGATGATTATAGCCTTACAGTTAATTCAAATTTTTCTGTCGGCAAAAAAGGAACTGAAAAAATCGCAAGATTTTGGTGCTATAACGGGGGCAGCGACACAAAAAGCGTCCGCATATTTAATTCTGGTGGCGAGTCGGGAAAGTATCTCACAAACTGTGAACTTTCGCTGTGGGGTACTGGAGCAGTTCAGTATAATTGGAGTGTAAATGGAACTATTTACGGGAACGTTTCAAGTGACTCAGATAGAAACATCAAGAAAGATATTAAAGCCCTTGATATTGAGAATTCAGCACAATTCATTTATAGCTTGATTCCGTCAGAGTTTAGATTTAAAAATGGCACATCAAACAGGTTGCACCACGGCCTTATAGCCCAGGAGGTCAAAGAGTCAATGATAGGTGACTGGGGCGTGTTTATAGATAAAGCGGTCGATGATAAAAACTATAATGCGATAGCAGTAGATGATTTGACAGGTGAGCAGACGCAGCTTTTAACTGCTCGTTATGGCTTGAGATATGACGAACTTATAGCCGATTTAATAGCGACAGTACAAAGTTTGAACAACAGAATTAAAGCATTAGAAAAGTAAGAAAGACAGGTGTAAATATGTATAATGATTCCTCATAGACGCGAAAGCGTCTTTTTTTAATACAAAAATTTTAAAGTTGCACCGGTGCAACAGAAAGGATTTTAAGATGGAAAAAATAAAAGTTATTGTAACAACAGTGTGGAGCATTATTTTAAGTGCTTTGGGAATATTGGCAATTCCGGTACTGTTATTGGTTACATGCAATATAATTGACTATGCGACAGGGCTTGTAGCTTCTAAGTTTAGAAACCAGGAGATTGATAGTTACAAGGGGATAAAAGGAATTACAAAAAAGATATGTATGTGGCTTTTAGTTGGAGTTGGTGTGATAGTGGACCAGCTCCTTTCTTATTCTGCAGGTGTTATTGGAATAACATTGCCATTTACATTTTTAGTGGCTTGTGTTGTGGCAATATGGCTGATCTGTAACGAAATTATAAGTATATTGGAAAACATCAATGATATCGGTGTAGCACTTCCACCATTCTTGCAGCCTATTGTTAAGAATTTAAAGAGTCAGGTAGAACAGAAAACAACAATTGATAATCAGGAGGATAAATAATATGAGTATTAGAGGAGTTGACATTAGCGATAACAACGGAACACTTAACTGGGACATTATCAAGGAGCAAATTGATTTTGCAATTGTTAGAGTAGGATATGGCTCTAATTATGAATCACAGGACGATAAGCAGGCTGTAAGAAATATGCAGGAGCTTGAAAGAATTGGTAAACCATATGCTGTATATCTTTATAGTTATGCACTCAACGAAGACGAGGCACATAGTGAAGCTGCACATATCTTAAGAATGATTGCTGGCTATAATCCAGCATTAGGTATTTATCTGGATATGGAAGATGCAGATGGATACAAAGTAAGAAACAACAAAGATCCTCGCACTAATGGAGAAGCATACACTAGATATTGCCAGATCGTTATGGATGATTTAAAGGCGGCTGGCTTTGAGGTTGTAGGCACATATGCTAACCTTGACTGGTTCTCTAATATCTTAGATAGGGAAGCACTTACAGATAAGAAGTGGCTTGCTATCTGGGGACCTGATAATTGTCCGGTAGATTGGGCTGAAATCTGGCAGGATAGTTCGGATGGTTGCATAGATGGTTCGTCTGCAAGGACAGACACAGACATCTATGTGAATGAAGAGACATTTAATGCTTATGCAAAGGCTAATACACCGGAATATGAGCCAGAAGAACCTATCCCAGAAAGAGATATAGAAGATGTGGGTACAATGTACCATGAAGGAGATCACGTTTGTTACAATAGAATCTATTATACAGCCGGCGACTGGACAGATGGAGCAACACCGTATTATACAGATGGAGTTATAACACATGTATATAAAGGAACTAGACACCCTTACCTTATCGGTGATGGAACAGGATTCGTAGATGATAATTGTATTACAGGCCATTATGATGATGAACCTAATGACACACCACCAGAAGAACAGGAAGATGAGACAGAAGATGTAACATATACTACAGTGGAAGCTGGAGAAGGATTCTGGCAGGTAGCAGGAAGAGCGTTAGGAGACCCATATAGATATGTTGAGTTAGCAGAATATAATGGAATGAGTATAGATACACCGCTTTATGCAGGTATGGAGTTAAAACTTCCCATCTAATTACTCACATATACAACAGTGTATATCATACTGAATTGCACATATAACAGCATTGTGATAACATATATATAAATAGATAGAAAGACAGTCAAAATGTGTACAATGAAACAGTGTACACATTTTGTACACAATATGGATTAAATAATGTTGATTTAGAATAAATCAGAATAATCTAATATAAATATGTAAAGCCCTTAAACCCGCATAAATGCTGATAAAAACAGCATGATAATAAACACAAATAAATTGTAAAAATTTGATTTCAAAGTTGGGTAATAACCCAATGGTTGGTGCTACAGTAGCAGTTGCAGTTGCTGTTCAGGAAGCAGCTGACAACGGCAAGTTCTAATTGTTAAAGTTTAAAAACATGCATAAAAGCCGCAGTTCCGAGGGATTGCGGCTTTTTTATACATGTATAGGTTGATACGCAATGTCAAAAAAATAAAAGGTTCGAAGACCACATGGTTTGTCAGAGTGGCAACGTAAATGAAAGGGGGCAATGCATATATTATGTTGTTTAAATTAGGAATATATTTTATTGCAATAGGAATTGTAAAATTTATCATTTATTTTATTAAAAAGATGGGAATAAAAAATGCCGAAAGGTAATCGGTCAGTACAGACAAGGCAAGTGAAAAGTACAAGTAAGTCAGACTGCTGCAATTTCTGAATTGATGAGAGAATTCATAGAAAAATATAAATAATTTTAAGTCCGTTACTTTTTGAGTAGCGGATTTTTTAATAAAGTCTATTGATATATTGTGAATTGTATGCAGGTAAAGTGGATTATGGTATACATGTAGATTATATAGTTGATATAAAGATTGTTGAATTATAGTAAAAGTTATAATAAAGGAAAGATTAAGTTGGTTTCTATAAATTTAAAGGGAGATATTAATAATGACGGGGTTAAATTGTTCAGGCGGAGGCATTGAAAGAAAATAAAATCTTTTTTTTAGATGCCGGAGATGGGAGAGATATAAATCTTCCGGGAATATCAGGTGAAGATTTAATGGGATGGCTAATTCCTATCGATATGGCTGACGATTTTAAAAAATATTGGCTGTTAGATGATGTAAATGATGATTGGAGCGATTATTTTATGTTTGCAATTTGGGAAAAAGATGAAGATGAAATAAAAATAAGATTTGAATGATGAAATCATATGCTTGTATAAATCAAAATTTATTAAAAAATAAATTGTCAAACTGGCATTATCAAATTGTTTTAAAATGGCAATATACACATGTCACATATTCTGTTATTCTCAATAAAAGTTTATTTAAAGACAAGGAGAGAATTATGGAATTACAACAGACAGAAGTGAAAAATGGAAAAGAAGGATTGCATATTAATGTTGCTCAGATGTGTGTTACAGCTGTATTAATGGCATTGACATGTGTTGCAACAATGGTGGTTCAGATTCCAATACCACTTGGATATGCACATCTTGGTGACAGTGTTATTTTAATCAGTGCTTATTTTTTTGGACCGGTTGTCGGAGCATTAGCCGGAGGAATCGGTTCAGCTATGGCGGATATTTTGACAGGCTATGCAATATGGGCGTTACCTACACTTTTAATTAAGACTATTATGCCGGTTATTGCATGTGCATTTTTCAAAAATAATGTACAGAGGTGCAAGGTATTTTCTATAAGAGGAATTGCAGGTGCTGTTGTTACACTATTATTTATGACTGCAGGATATGTTTTCTTTGGCGGAATTTTATATGGAAGTGCTGCGGCAGGAATTGCATCGGCACCTGGACTGCTCCTTAAATCAGTTGTGAATCTTGCAGTATATCTTTTTGTTGCATTTGGAATTTACAAAGTTAAAAAATTTAATTAAATAATAAACAATATTATTAATATAAAATAGCTTGCATACTCATAATATATATGATATAAATATACTATGAGTATGCATATTTATTATTAGGAAAGGAAAAAGCATCGATGTAAATGGTTTTTATTGAAAGATAAACAAAAAGAAACAAATTCTTATAACAACATTAAAGTTGTTAGTCATGACGCTTTGCCAAATTATGAAATGGCATTGCAGTCTCTTAGAGATAACTCATCTAGCAGATTAATGTATGAGTATCTTATGTCTGATGAAGAGTGGTATGAACATTTTGTTGGTTTTCTTGCCGGTAAAAAGACGTTGCCGCTTTTATATGATCCATTTTTTAAAATGATATTTAATCCAATTGAAGAAAGGACTAGGCTTTCTGAACTTGTAAGCTGTATTCTTGGACAGCATGTAACAGTGATTGAAGTATTTCCAAATGCAAATTCAGCATTTTTGAATTCTTTTGTAATAATGGATATGGTTGTAAGACTTGATGACGGAAGTATTACTAATATTGAGATACAAAAGGTTCCGTATGACTTTCCGGCGGCAAGAATTACATGTTATTCGGCTGACCTTGTTTTAAGACAGTTCAGAATGTTGCAGGGTATGACAAAGAAAAATGAAAATGATGAATATATGGAAAAATTATCAAAAAAAAGGTCATATGCTAATATGAAGAAAGTACATACTATTATATTTTTTGAGAAAAGCAGTAAGTCACTTAAAAGCCACATAGACAAAAGGTTATATTTTCATGTTGGAAGGATAAAGTTTAACACGAATATCAAAATGAAGCTTTTGCAGGAATATCACTTAATTAGCCTTGACACGTTCAAAAAATACAGATATTCTGACATTATAGAAGGGCGTATAGATTCAGTCGATTTTGACTGTGATGACTCACAGTATGAAATTGGATTGACAGAAAAAATGAGGACTGACAGGTTAAAGTATCTTTCACTTTTTTGTGCTGAAACACCAGATGAGATTAACAGACTTGTGTCGTTTTTTCCGGATTTATATGCTATACGCCAGAAAATAAATGAATATCTGACACGACCCGAGGAGGTGCTGAACATGTTTTCAGAAGCGTTAAGAATATTGGATAATAATACAGCGGAACTTATGGCAGACAGGTATAAAGCTGAATTAGAGGTTGCGAATAAGAAAGCGGAGAGATGGAAAGCAGAAGCGGAGAAAAGAAGTACAGAAGCAGAGGCAAGAAGAGTACAAGCAGAGCAAGGAAGAGCACAAGCAGAAGCAAGAATAAAAGAACTTGAGGCCCAGCTTAAAGAATTTCAGAATAAATAAAATTTGCATGATTGTAAGCATTTTAACAAATAGTATTTTAGTGTTAAATAGTTGGGAATACGAGGAGGTGCTGAACATGTTTTCAGAAGCGTTAAGAATATTGGATAATAATACA
>OGMB01000625.1_pt1 | contig 18441 bp, 15 predicted proteins | sample 1573001 | NCBI WGS metagenome assembly OGMB01 (sample SAMEA2581921, study PRJEB24529) | metagenome | biome: Human gut stool | place: China | collected 2011
AGAAAATTAGAAAAAAGAAGTATCTGCTTATGGATGTAGTATATCGTAAAGTTATAGACTATGCAAGGTTTATTTTATGTTTTTATATATTTAAGATTTTGCACCTTCCTTCAACGCTGCCCTGTTTATATTCCGTTAAGAATAGGAAAATGACATGACTTTTTTTCTATCTTCATATACTATATCGATAGAAAGGCAAGGTTACATTCATGAAAACAAAATCTTTTTTCCTTCGTATATGTCAGGGTGCCCTGATTGGGCTGGGAGCGGTACTCCCGGGGATTTCCGGCGGCGTGCTGAGCGTCATTTTCGGCGTATACAAACCCGTCATGGAGCTGTTAGCCAATCCCATCCGCAACTTCAAAACCCATGTGCCCAAATTATTTCCTATTATTTTAGGCGGCATCATCGGCTTCTTGGGAATTGCCAACCTGCTTTCCTATGTGCTGGAAAAATACCCCAACCCTTCCGTCTGCCTGTTTGTGGGACTGATTGGCGGCATGCTGCCGTCCCTGTTCCGGGAAGCCGGGCAGAAAGGACGCAGCAAAGGCTCTTATATTTCTCTTGTTGCCGCCATGCTGCTTGTATTTGCCCTGTTAATCGGTCTGCAGTCTGCATCCGTTACCATTTCCCCGTCCTTTGGCTGGTTTGTATTCTGCGGCTTCTGTCTGGCGTTAAGTATTATTGCCCCCGGCATGAGTTTTTCTACCCTGCTGATGCCTTTGGGATTGTATACACCGTTTGTAGACGGACTAGGGCATCTTTCCCTTTCCGTTGCCCTGCCCGGGCTCCTGGGTGCCGCTGTTACCATGCTCGTTCTGCCTAAATTTGTAAACAGACTTTTTGAAAAGCACTATTCCATTGCGTTTCATGCCATCGTTGGCGTGGTAATCGCCGCTACGGTTATGACCGTTCCCCGGGAAGGCTTTACCGGTTCCCTGCGTGAAAGCATGTTAAACCTCTTTTTCCTTGCTGCGGGCGTGTTTCTTGCCCAACTCTTGGATGCTTTTAACAATAAGGTCGAAGTGCCGGAACACTAATCAGAAAAAGCAGGCAAATGATGTGCATTCGCCTGCTTTTAATTTTGTCTTTTTATTTTCCGCTTACACGCGGTTGTAGTTAATCAGACAACCCTTTAAGATAATCTGGCGCTCCTCATCGGTCAGTTCGCCGAGAGTCATGGTAAACGGTGTCAGTCCGTCCCCGCCCACCTTGTATGCGGTGATGGTGTCCGCCTTTTCCTCTACGGCTTTCTTGATGCCGGGGATAAAGAGGTAATCCAGGTTCTTGAAAGGAAGCTCGCCCTTTTCAATCAGGAAAGGAAGCATACCCCAGTTAATCAGGTTGGAACGGTAACGCTTGGTAGCATACTCGTTGGCAATGTTTGCCCAGCCGCCCAGTACCTTCTGGCAGGAAGCTGCCTGTTCACGGGCAGAACCGTCGCCGGGTTTCACAGCAAAAATGGTGGAGCCGAAGCCGGTGTTTTCGTGGTTGGCATCCGGGTATTTTTCCTTTACGGTATGCATGATATCCTTTACGGCAGGAACCGCTTCGCAGGGATGTCCGCCTGCCATTCTCTCTGTTTCCGCCTTCTGGATGGCCTTGGCACGGGCCACATACTTCGGGTCCTTACGGCTTAAGGTGAACTCTGCCAGTCCCAGAGGATTGGAACGGTAGGAAGAGGTTTCACCGGAAGGAATAAGCTCGTCCGTTGTGGTAACCGGGTCATGGATTTCGCTGACAACCTGCAGAACCAGGTTCTCGGGAAGCGCACCCATAGCGGGCCAGTCCTTGATATTGGGTCCGAAGTGGATGTCTACGGAAGGATCCGCTACACCCTTGGAGTCAAATACGCGGTTTGCGTAAATCTTGCTGTCAAAGTGATACTGATAATGGTTGAAATCACCGTCAAATTCGGTAGCCGGTGTCAGCACGCCCTTGTTTGCTGCGGTTGCGGCTATGGATCTTGCATCCATAAGAGCAACGGAAGCAATCTGACCGCTCTGCAGCTTGGAGCCTTCACGGTTCGGGAAGTTTCTGGTAGAATGACGGATACTGAAGGCGTTGTTGGCGGGTGTATCGCCTGCGCCGAAGCAGGGACCGCAGAATGCCGTCTTCATAACAGCACCGGTTTCCAGAATAGTTGCTGCACAGCCGTTCCTGATGAGTTCCATATATACCGGCATGGAAGCGGGATATACGCTTAAGGTGAACTCGTCCGCGCCGATGTAACGTCCCTTTAAGATATCGGCTGCTGCGCAGATGTTTTCAAATCCGCCGCCTGCACAGCCGGCAATAATACCCTGGTCCACGTAGAACTTGCCGTTACGAACTTTGTCCTGCAAAGAAAACTCTACCGCGCCGTCCAGGCTTACCTTTGCACGCTCTTCCGTCTCATGAAGGATGTCGGAAAGGTTGGCGTTCAGCTCTTCGATGGTGTAGGTGTTGCTGGGATGGAACGGCATGGCAATCATGGGACGGATGGTGCTTAAGTCAATCTTAATCATGCCGTCGTAATATGCTACTTCGCCGGGATTTAATTCCTTATAATCTTCGGAACGTCCGTGAATATCGTAAAATTCCTTAATTCTGTCGTCTGTTTTCCAGATGGAGGACAGGCAGGTGGTCTCGGTGGTCATAACATCAATGCCGATACGGAAATCGGCGCTTAAGGATGCCACACCGGGTCCTACAAATTCCATTACCTTATTCTTCACATAGCCGTTTGCGAAAACCGCACCGATAATAGCGAGCGCCACGTCCTGAGGACCGACACCCTTTACCGGTTCGCCGGTAAGATAAACACCTACCACGCCGGGCATGTTGATATCATAGGTCTGATTCAAAAGCTGCTTTACCAGCTCGGGACCGCCTTCGCCCATTGCCATGGTGCCAAGCGCACCGTATCTGGTATGGGAATCGGAGCCTAAAATCATTCTGCCGCCGCCTGCAAGCATTTCTCTTGCAAACTGGTGAATAACTGCCTGATGAGGGGGTACATACACACCGCCGTATTTCTTGGCGCAGGTCAGACCGAATAAATGGTCGTCCTCGTTGATGGTACCGCCAACCGCACACAGAGAGTTGTGGCAGTTGGTGAGCACGTAAGGAATCGGGAATTTTTCCAGTCCTGATGCTCTTGCCGTCTGGATAATACCCACAAAGGTAATATCATGGCTGGTCAGCTTGTCGAACTTGATTTTTAATTTGTCCATATTGCCGGAGGTATTGTGATTTTTCAGAATACCGTAAGCAATGGTTTCTTTCCTGGCTTCTTCTTTGGTAACCGTTTTGCCGCACTTCTGCGCAATGGCAGCGGCAGCATCCTGATTGTCTTCTACGATATCGGTACCGTTTACTAAATAAGCACCGCCCTTAACTAATTCAATCATGGAAACCTGTTCCTTTCTATTATTTTGTCTTTGCTGCCTTGGTGGGAGCTGTCTTCTTTTCGGGAATAACTACCTTGTCAAGGTGCCAGATTTCATCCACATACTGCTGGATGGTTCTGTCGGAAGTAAACTTGCCGGAGCTTGCCATATTTAAGATAGCGCTCTTTGCCCAGCCCTTTTCGTCTCTGTAAGCGGCTTCTACCTTCTTCTGTGCTTCTGCGTAAGGCTTGAAGTCCTTTAAGATAAAGTAGGTATCTGCCTTTGCGGTGCTCTGTGTATTTAACAGAGAGTTGTAAAGCGGACGGAACAGCTCGGGATCTTCGGGAGCGTAAGTGCCGTTAATAAGCTGCATCAGCACCTTTCTGATATCCTGGTCGTTGTTAAAGATTTCCATGGGGTTGTAGCCGCCGTAGTTCTCGTAGTTGATAACTTCATCTGCACTAAGACCGAAGATAAAGGCATTTTCCTTGCCGACTTCTTCTACGATTTCTACGTTTGCACCGTCCATGGTACCCAGAGTCAGCGCACCGTTTAACATGAACTTCATGTTGCCGGTACCGGATGCCTCCTTACTTGCGGTGGAAATCTGCTCGGAAACATCGGATGCCGCAAAGATAATCTCTGCATTGGAAACTCTGTAGTTTTCGATGAATACCACCTTCAGCTTGCCGCCTAAGGACTCGTCGTTGTTGATAACATCTGCAACGGAGTTAATCAGCTTAATGGTCAGCTTTGCGTTGCGGTAGCCTGCTGCCGCCTTTGCACCGAAGATGAAGGTACGGGGATAGAACTCCATGTCGGGATGTTCTTTCAACTCGTTGTAAAGGTACATTACGTGCAGGATGTTAAGGAGCTGTCTCTTGTATTCATGAAGACGCTTAACCTGTACATCGAAAATGGAGCGGGGGTCAACGACAATGCCGTTGTGCTCTAAAATGTAATCCGCCAGGCGAACCTTGTTGCGATACTTAATGTTCATGAATTCCTGCTGTGCCTTTTCGTCATCCGCATAAATCTTCATCTTGGAAATCTGAGGCAGGTCGGTAATCCATTCGTCGCCGATGTGCTCGGTTACCCAGTCTGCCAAAAGCGGGTTGGCATGCAGTAAAAATCTTCTCTGTGTGATACCGTTTGTCTTGTTGTTGAACTTCTCGGGCATCATTTCGTAGAAGTCTTTTAATTCCTGGTTCTTTAAGATTTCAGTATGCAGTCTTGCAACACCGTTTACGGAATAGCCGGCAACGATGGCAAGTCTTGCCATGTGTACCTGTCCGTCGTAAATAATAGCCATCTTGCGTACCTTTTCCTGGTCGCCGGGATAACGTCTGGAAACTTTCTCTAAGAAGCGGCGGTTGATTTCCTCCACGATCTGGTAGATACGGGGAAGTAATCTGGAGAACAGCTCGATAGGCCATTTTTCCAGAGCTTCTGCCATGATGGTATGGTTGGTGTAAGCGCAGGTCTTGGTTGTAACGTCCCATGCTTCCACCCACTCTAAATCGTAGTCATCCATTAAAATTCTCATGAGTTCGGGAATGGCTACGGTAGGATGGGTATCGTTCAACTGGAAGGTAACCTTCTCATGGAATTTCCTGATATCCTGATGCTTACGCATATATTTTTCCACAGCTTCCTGAACGGACGCGGAAATAAAGAAGTACTGCTGTTTTAAGCGGAGCTCTTTACCTGCATAGTGGTTGTCGTTGGGGTAAAGAACCTCTACGATGTTTCTGGCAAGGTTCTGCTGCTCAACTGCCTTCTGGTAATCGCCCTTGTCGAAGGAATCGAGCTGGAAGCATTCGATGGGCTCTGCATCCCAGATACGCAGGGTATTTACGATGCCGTTGCCGTAGCCCACGATGGGAAGGTCAAAGGGTACCGCTTTAACGGACTGGTAACCTTCCTGGAAGAAATGGTTTCTTCCCTTTTCATCGGTATTTACATTTACATAGCCGCCGAATTTTACAACCTTTGCATATTCGGGACGACGAAGTTCAAAAGGATTGCCGTTTTCCAGCCAGTTATCGGGTACTTCTACCTGATAACCGTCTCTGATTTCCTGCTTGAACATACCGTAACGGTAACGGATACCGCAGCCGTATGCAGGATAACCGAGAGTTGCCAGAGAATCAAGGAAGCAGGCGGCCAGACGGCCCAGACCGCCGTTACCCAGCGCAGCATCGGGCTCCATGTCCTCAACCACGTTGAGGTCCAGTCCCAGCTCATCCAGAGCCTCTTTTACAGCCTTGTATGCCTGTAAGTTAATCAGGTTGTTGCCCAGTGCACGGCCCATTAAGAATTCCATGGAAAGATAATAAACCATCTTGGGATCTTTTTTGTCGTATTCCTTCTGGGTTTCCATCCAGTGGTCGATAATCTGGTCCTTTACGGAATAGCATACCGCCTGGAAAACCTGCTGGGGAGTTGCCTCCTCTAATGTCTTTCTGTAAAGTGTCTTGATATTATACAAAACGCTTCTCTTGAACAATTCTTTATCAAACTTCATCGTGCTTTTGACCATTGTATTTCCTCCTCATTAAACTCTTTCAACGGAAATTTTAACATTTTCTCCGTTAACATTCCACTCTTTTGCAACAGAAAGTTCATTTTTTACACCCAGAGCGTCTGCCAGAACCTTTCCGGCTATCTCTTTTTCGTGTTTCTGTGCGATTTCTTCTATCTTATCGTTGTCTGCAAATGCTACGCGGATATGGTCTGTTACTTCAAAACCGGCATCCTTTCTCATGGTCTGGATTTTGCTGATTAACTCCAGAACAAAGCCTTCTTCGATTAATTCCGGTGTCAGATTGGTGTCAAGTACAACGGTCATGCTGTTGTCTGCTTCTGTGACATAACCCTCTTTCTGGGTCATTTCAATCAGAAGGTCCTCTTCGGTAAGGGAAACCTCCACGTCTCCTGCCGTAAACTTCAGGGCGCCGTCCTTCTGTAAGGTATCCATTGCGGCATTGCCGTCCAGCTCTTCCAGGTACTTCTTGATGGCACCGAGCTGTTTGCCGTACTTGGGTCCGACGGTGCGGAGCTGGGGTTTGAAGGTATAGGATGTAAATTCACGCACATCGTTTGTAAATACTACCTTCTTTACATTCAGTTCGTCTGCGATGATGTCCTTGTAGAAATCGGTCAGTTCGCATTCTGCCTTGACAAACATGGTGTTAACCGGCTGACGGTTTTTGATGTTGGCGGTGTTTCTGCACGCACGGCCCATCACAACTGCCTTCAATACAATATCCATGTCGGCTTCCAGCTTCTTGTCCACATGCTCTTCTTCTACCTTCGGGAAGTCGCACAGATGAATGCTTTCCGGCTGGGAAGCGTCCACGCTGCGAACCAGGTTCTGGTAGATTTCTTCGGTCATGAACGGAATCATGGGAGCGGCTGCCTTACAGAAGGTAACCAGACAGGTGTAAAGTGTCATGTAAGCGTTAATCTTATCCTGCTCCATGCCCTTTGCCCAGAAACGCTCTCTGCTTCGTCTTACATACCAGTTGCTCAGATCGTCCACAAATTCCTGAAGGGCTCTTGCGGCTTCGGGAATTTTGTAATTGCCGAGGTCGTCATCCACCTCGCCCACTACGGAGTTTAATTTGGAAAGAATCCATTTATCCATAACGGAAAGCTTACTGTAATCTAGTGTGTACCTGGATGCATCAAAGTTGTCAATGTTCGCATACAGAACGAAGAATGCGTAGGTGTTCCACAGGGTACCCATAAACTTACGCTGTCCTTCCTGCACGGCCTTGCCATGGAAACGGTTCGGCAGCCAGGGTGCGGAGTTGATGTAGAAGTACCAGCGGATGGCATCGGCGCCGTAGGTCTGAAGTGCATCAAACGGATCCACCGCATTGCCCTTGCTCTTGCTCATCTTCTGTCCGTTTTCATCCTGCACATGGCCTAATACGATAACATTTTCGTAAGGCGCCTTATTAAACAGAATGGTGGACTCTGCAAGCAGGGAGTAGAACCAGCCTCTGGTCTGGTCAACTGCCTCGGAAATAAACTGGGCAGGGAACTGCTTCTCAAAAATATCTTTATTTTCAAACGGATAATGATGCTGTGCAAAAGGCATCGCACCGGAGTCAAACCAGCAGTCGATAACTTCGGGTACACGGTGCATTTCGCCGCCGCATTCCGGACACTTCATGGTAACGGCATCGATGTACGGTCTGTGAAGCTCTACCTTGGCATCCTCGGGATTGCCGCTTCTTTCCGCCAGCTCTGCGCGGCTGCCGATGCATTCCTGATGACCGCAGCTGCATTCCCAGATGTTAAGCGGGGTGCCCCAGTAACGGTTACGGGAGATTGCCCAGTCCTGTACATTGGTAAGCCAGTCGCCGAAACGTCCCTTGCCGATGGATTCGGGAATCCAGTTGATGGTGTTGTTGTTGCGGATTAAGTCGTCCTTTACGGCTGTCATCTTGATGTACCAGGACTCTCTTGCATAGTAAATCAGCGGGGTATCACATCTCCAGCAGTGAGGGTAGCTGTGTTCAAACTTGGGAGCCGCAAATAAAAGTCCCTTCTTATCCAGATCCTCCAGTACCATGGGATCAGCCTTCTTTACAAAGACGCCCGCATAGGGAGTTTCTTCCGTCATGTTGCCTTTGCCGTCAACAAGCTGTACGAACGGTAAGTCGTAGCTTCTGCCGACCTTGGCATCGTCTTCACCGAAGGCAGGTGCAATATGAACAACGCCGGTACCGTCTGTCAGGGTAACGTAGGTATCGCATACCACATAATAAGCTTTCTTGTTCTGCTTTTTGCAGATGTCTACAGCACAGTCAAATAACGGTTCATATTCCTTGAACTCTAAATCCTTACCGGTCATGGTTTCCAGCACTTCGTATGCCTTAACGCCGTTTTCGGCATCGCCAAGCTTGCCCAGCACGGTGTCTAACAGTGCTTCTGCCATATAATAGGTATAACCGTCTGCCGCCTTAACCTTGGCATAGGTTTCTTCCGGGTTTACGCAGAGTGCTACGTTGGAAGGAAGGGTCCAGGGGGTGGTGGTCCATGCTAAGATGTAAGCATCCTCGTCCTTTACCTTGAAACGTGCGATTGCGGAGCGTTCCTTTACATCCTTGTAGCCCTGTGCTACTTCCTGGGAAGAAAGCGGGGTACCGCAACGGGGGCAGTAAGGTACAATCTTGAAGCCCTTGTAAAGCAGCTTCTTGTTCCAGATTTCTTTTAACGCCCACCATTCGGACTCGATGTAGTCGTCATGATAGGTAACATAAGGATTTTCCATATCTGCCCAGAAACCGACGGTGCCGGAGAAATCCTCCCACATTCCTTTGTATTTCCAGACGCTTTCCTTACACTGCTTGATAAATGGCTCAAGGCCGTATGCTTCAATCTGGTCCTTGCCGTCCAGTCCCAGTTTCTTTTCCACTTCAATTTCTACCGGCAGTCCGTGAGTATCCCAGCCTGCTTTTCTCGGTACCATGTAGCCCTTCATGGTGCGGTATCTCGGAATCATATCCTTAATAACACGGGTCAGCACATGGCCGATATGGGGCTTGCCGTTTGCGGTAGGCGGGCCGTCATAAAAGGTGTAGGTCGGACCTTCCTTGCGGCTGTCCATGCTCTTTTCAAAGATGTGGTTTTCATCCCAGAAATTTTCGATTTGTTTTTCTCTGTCCACGAAGTTTAAATCGGTTGATACTTTCTTGTACATGATTTTCTTCCTTTCTTTTCTGCAATACAAAAGACCCCGTCCGTAAAAGGACGAGGTCAGACTCGCATACCACCTGTTACAACATACACTTTTTGTATATGGTTCCCGATAACGGCAGGATGCCGGCACGCACTACCGGGCAGAGCCTTTGGCACGCACGACTTGGGAGTGATTTTGGGTAATCCGCTACTCGCACCGGTCTTGCACCGTCACCGGCTCGCTATCCTTTCGCCTGAAAACTTACTGTCTCCGTCACAGTCTTTCTCAATGTGTTTATTATAAATCTTTCTTTGCGACATTGTCAATAGAGGAAAAAAGCAGTATAATAAAACATAATCATCGTGTGGTTCCGTGCAAAATACGGCTATGAGAAAGGCATGGGGTTTTTATATGGCGAAAATAAAGAAAAAAGGTAAACTGTATTATACATTACAGGCTTTCAGCTCCGTTCCGATGTTCATTTTAGGGCTTATTATTATGATGTTCAGCTTTAAGACCGTGCAGAGCGCCATGTACGACCAGGTTCACACCGAGCTTCAGAACATGACGGATATGCTCATCTCTTCCTATGACATGCTCTACCCCGGCGATTACACCCTGCAGGGAGATGTCGGCTACCGTCTTTTCAAGGGGGAGCAGGATATCACCTCCGATTATTCCGTTATCGACAAATTCCATGAAAATACCGGTGTGGAATTCACTGTATTTTATGAAGACACCCGTATCCTGACAACCATCTGTGATGAACAGGGACAGCGCATCGTGGGCACCGGCGCCAATTCCAAGATCCTGCAGGAGGTTTTCTATGGCGGTTCTTCCCACTTCTATACCAATACCACCATCAACAATGTCCATTATTTTGCCTATTATGCGCCTCTCCGCAACAGCGACGGAACCGTCGTGGGAATGGTCTATGCCGGCATGCCCTGCGCCCAGGTCAACCGGACGGTAAAGGCAACTATTTTTCCTATTTTAATCATTTCCCTGTGCAGCATTGCGATTGTGTGTCTGATTTCGTCTTCCTACACGCACAAAATCCTGACAGCGCTTCACAAAATCCGTACCTTCCTTGCCCAGATTGCCTCCGGTAACCTGAATGCTTCTCTGGGGCAGGAAGTTTTAAGCCGGAATGACGAACTCAGTGAGATCGGTATTTCCGCTCTAAGCATGCAGCGCTCTCTGCGCAACCTTTTGGAGCAGGATACCCTGACCGGTTTAAGTAACCGGCGTTTCGGTGACCAGAAGCTTTCCGAAGCCCATCGCCGGTTTACGGAAAAGGGGACGCCTTATGTACTCTGCATCGGCGATATAGATTATTTCAAATCCGTAAACGATACCTATGGTCACGAATGCGGCGATGAAGTCCTGAAGGCCGTGGGCAAGGTCATGAGAAAAGAAATGCACGGAAGCGGCTGCGTTGCCCGCTGGGGCGGTGAAGAGTTTCTTCTTATTTATGAAAGGGCAACCCTTTCCGAAGCCAACGCCTATGCGGAGGCCATGCTTTCCCGCATCCGGGAGCTTAAGGTTCCTTATGAAGGCAACGAGATCCGCATCACCATGACCTTAGGTCTGGCACAGGCTGCTGCCGATATCGACATCAACGATCTGTTAAAAGAAGCCGACCTCATGCTCTACAAGGGCAAAAAAGCCGGCCGCAACTGTGTTATCAGTGAATAACTATCCTTCCATCTGGCGTCCTAAAAAACCGGCAGCTATCATGGCTGCCTTTTTTTCGGTTTCGCCAATGGTTTTGTCCTCTTCCTTGGTCAGCAGAATGACTGCTCCGATGGCATCACCTTCGGCGATAATGGTCTGGATAACCTGCATATCATATTCGCTGTCACCCTGATTTAAAATGCTGACAAACTGCTTGTCGCCCTTCCTGGCACAAATCGCCTTCCGGCTCTGAATGGCATTTTCCAGTTCCTTGTGAAGACTTTTTCCCAACATGTCCTTTTTCGGCAGCCCAGCTACCGCAATAATCTGGTCCCTGTCGCACACACATACGCCGCAGCCTAAACTCTGGGCAGCCGTTTCCGCATACTGCTGTGCAAAATATCCCATTTCTCCGATGGGTGAATATTTCTTTAAGACAATTTCTCCGTCCTTGTCCGTAAAAATCTCCAGCGGGTCGCCTTCCCGGATGCGCATGACTCTCCGGATTTCCTTCGGAACCACCACTCTTCCCAGATCGTCTATTCTTCGTACAATACCTGTTGCTCGCATATAAAAATTCCTCCTGCTTCTTACATACTTTCCATATTTTGTGCTGTATAGGTAGTATGTAGAAAACCGGAGGAATTATACATAAAAACTGGGTTATGCTCTTTTTATTCCTGCAGCAGCCAATCCGCTATATCATAAATCTCTATGCCTTCATGACTGTATTTCGGATGTTTCGTTCTGGCAATAATGAGTTTCGGATAAGCATCCCTTATCTGAAGAAGCGGCGATACTTCCCGGTTAAAGGTTTCCTGCCCGGAAATATTATCACTCACCTGGATATAGATTTTTTCACTGCCTCTTTGTGCTACGAAGTCAATTTCTTTCTGATAGAGCTTTCCTACATAAACATCATAGCCGCGGCGAAGCAGCTCAATACATACTATATTTTCATAAACCCTGCCGTAATCCATATTTCTGCTGCCAAGAACCGCATAGCGGATACCGCTGTCACAAAGGTAGAATTTCTCAGAGTTTTCAAGATATTTCTTTCCGCGAATGTCATAGCGCTTAACATCATAAAACACAAACGCATTGCACAGATATTTAATATATCTGCCAATCGTTACATGATTGGTAGGTGTATCGTTCGCTGTCAGAAGCTGACTGATTTTGTTGGATGAAGTCAGATTGCTGATATTATCCATTAAAAACTCGCTTAATCTTTGCAAAACCAATGTATCCGGCAAGGCATATTTCTGTATTAAGTCTCTTGTTACGATGGTTTCATAAACCTCTTTGATGTAATTTGTCCGGTCTTTTTCTGTTCTGTAAGCATAAGAACCCGCCAGACCGCCTTTGATGGAATACTCATCAAACAGTTTATCCTTATCCTGAATATCTTCGTTGTACCTGCAATATTCCCGGAAGCTAAACGGGAATACATGAATTTCGATGTAACGCCCCGTAAAAAGTGTCGCTAAATCTGCACTTAACAGGAACGCATTGGAACCTGTCACATAGATGTCATATTTGTCTTTTGCATACAGGCTGTTAATTGCCAGCTCAAATTTCGGACACATTTGGACTTCATCCACAAAAAGATAATTTGTCTTTCCTGCCCGATAGTGTTCCTCTACATAGGTGTGCAGCGCATGATATTCCTTAATATCTTCATAAGCCAGGTCCATAAAATCAATAAAAATGATATTGATATTTTCAAAATGACTTTTCAGATACTCCATATATGCCTGCATCAATTTTGACTTACCGGAACGACGGATACCGGTAATAATCTTGATGTCCGGCGTTCCGTTAAGTTCAATCATTCTTTCCAGATACTTTTCTCTTGTAATGGTTTTCATATAGCCACCCGCTTTCAAAAGTTGAAAATTTTTTATTTTTTGAAACCGCTCTGCAATACTTATTATACTGTCTGCAAATAGTATATGCAAGCTGTGGGTTTCAAAATCGTAAAATTTTTCATTTTTTGAAACTGAGCAAAAAGAGTATCCGTTCAAAACAATTTTCTTTGCAGAAAACCATGGACATCCATTTGGAGTTATTATGTGGAAAAAGGGGAAATTATACTCCTGTTTCCTTTGAAAGCATTTGTTAATCACCGTTTTTTCCGGGGCAGCTTTTTCACGATACGTTCCAGTTCCACCACCACTGCCAGTCCGATGGCTATTCCCACGGCATACAAAATCAGGAGAACAATGTTGTCCTGAAAGCCCGTCCAGTCCGAAGCAATAATCGCCATTGCCGAATAATACAGATTCTTTCCGGGTATCAGCGGAAGACATGCCGGAATGAACAATATGGTCGTCGGCACTTTCAGAATGTAGGCAAAAATTTCTCCGTAAATTCCCACCACAAATGCGGACATCAGCGTGGACACAAAAATGGAGAAGCCGCCGTACTGCATGAGAAGAAACGTTGCCCAGCACAAAAAGCCGCCCACCATGGAAACCGCCATGTATTTTTTCCGCATATTATAAATGATACAAAATCCCCAGGTGCCAAGCGCCGCAGCCAGCAGCTGAACAGCCCGCTCCAACGCATGATAGGTTATTCCGGAGTCCGTGATGTTTCCCTTTACCAGCATCAAAGACAGCATAAAGCCCGCCGCTATGCCGAATGCCTGCATCAGGCTGTCCATCAGTTTTTCAAAGCTGGAAATAATGTCGCCGCTCAAGATATAACGGATGGAATTGGTAATGGCAACTCCCGGTATGAGCACCATGATATCGCCGATTAAAATCTGGTTTACATGAAGCCCCGGAACTATCCGGTTTATCAGGCTGACAAATGTACCCGTCACAAACGAACATGCCACATTGAAAAACAGCTCGGAGGAGCAGATGCTCCACACCCATTTCTGCATGGCGCAAATCACCAAAACCGCTATGCCCGCCACGAGGGCATCCTTAAAATCCCCGCCGAAAAAGAGAGTGAACATGGTTGCCGCAATAAGCTGCCCGATGTAATGTTGAAGTTCGCCCGGCTTTTCCTGTAAAATCGCCAACACCCGTTCCTTTAATTCCGCCACCGCAATGGGATCTGCCGCGCAGTCCCGGCACAACTGGTTTAAGCTTTCCATTTTGGTACAGTCGATTGCCCCGCGCCTGGTTATCCGTCGGTTCTGCGTGACGGAATAATCGTCGTTAAATTCCACCGTTATCAGAATACTGGAGGTAATGGCATACACGCTGACATGCTGGGCGCCGTATGCCTTGCCCAGCCGGTGCAGGCTGTTCTCAATCCGGGAGATTTCGCCGCCGGACTGGTACATGGCTTCCCCGATATTCAATAACTGTCTCACAAATATATCCGCATCCTGCTTGCCGGATATGTAATTCTTTTCTGCTTCCATATATCACACTTTCCAAAGATACTTCGCATCCCTGTTTTGACCTTTGCTGTCTTGTAATTTATGCAATGGCTTCCGGCTTTTGCTGTCTTGCTCATTCCGGCTTTTGCTGTCTTGTCTTGCGCCCGCCTTCAATTTTCCCGGCTTTTCAAACATCTCATTTACTTCTTCGGGCAGATTTTCTTTTTGCTTCACCTTTTGATTTTTCTTGTAAAGCATTCTTATTCATTTCATGATTTTGCTTTAAAATACTTCTCTTCCCTATTCTATAACATTTTTTGCCATACTTCACTATACTGTCAATGTTTGTCATTTACACTCCCGTCCTGAGATGCTATACTTTTTTACATGTCGTGAATGATAAGAAAGGATATAGTTATGAAAACTTACGAAATCGAAGTGTGCGGCATAAAGCGCCAGCTTCCTTTAATTAAAATGAATGACTCTCTTTCCTTCGGTAGCTTTGTAATTATCGGAGATACGGAACTTATTTCCGCCTGTGCCGGTCCTTTAGCCGAAAAAATCGGTCCCGTGGATGCAATTGTAACAGCCGAAGCCAAGGGAATTGCTCTGGCATATGAAGTGTCCAGAAAATTAAACCTGAAAGAATTTATTGTTGCCCGTAAGAGTGTAAAGAATTATATGCAGGATGTGGTTTCCCATGATGTAAACTCCATTACCACTTCCGGTACCCAGAAACTATATCTGGATGGTATTGATGCCGCAAAAATCAAGGGTAAAAATGTCTGCATTTTAGATGATGTTATTTCCACCGGTGAGTCCCTGCATGCTTTGGAAGAACTTGTGAAAGCCGCCGGTGCCAATGTTGTAAAAAGGGCTGCCGTTTTAGCTGAGGGCGATTCTGCTAAGCGTACCGACATCGTTTTCTTAAGAGAGCTTCCCCTGTTTCCCACAGCAGAATAAAAAGCCGAAAGGACCGTTCAGACTGCCAGCCTGCGGTCCTTTTCTATCGCTTCCATAATATCTGCCAGAATTTTGATACTTTTCTGCACATTGCCCTTGATTTCCAGCCGGTGTCCGGCTCCTACTATCTCTGTAAGGGGATAATTGTGCTCCCGGCTTATTTTCCGGAGCGCCTCGTGATTTACCTTATTATCCGCAGTGCCGGTTACCATGTATGCTATCTTCTTTTGCGTTTTCAGATAGGGCAAAGTCTGGTCAATGGGCGTCAGCATCACATGCGTAACATTATGTAACCCGTAATCCTCTTCAAGATGCGCCGCCAGAACGGTTCCCATGCTTTTGGAAACAAACACAAGCTCCTCATACTCTTGCAGCATGTCCTGCGGAAGTTTTCCTTTCAGGGCTTCGTATTCTAATTTTATGCACTCCTCAAGGGAAGAAGCCTTTGCGGCTGTCTGTGCTTTTCCGTACCCTTCATACTTCACTTCGTATATTTCAAAACCGGCATTCTCACAAATGTTGCCCGCGTAATATAAAAGCGGACAGTCCACACTGTAATTTACTCCCGGGAATAAAATTGCTAATTTTTTCATACCATCACTCCTCATAAAAATGGGACCGAAGGAGTCCCGTCAGAACCGGAACACATTCAATCCGGTTTCTTCATCGTATTTCCGGTCAATGCTTCCGTCGATAACGTCTATCACCATCTCACAGGTAGCGCTTACAACGGCTTTATTCAGGTGTCCTCCGAACACCTCGCCTTTGTCGTTGTAAGAATTTCTTCTCCTTTGTCTATTCTGGCTATGATTTTATTGCCAAATCTTCTGTACTCCATAGGTAAATTCTCCAAATTTATTATATCAAACTTGCCTCACCCATTATAACATAAGTGACATCCTATTTCCATAAACCTCCCAAAAGAGTCGCGATGCATACTCCCCCCAAAAGAGCATACCGGTACATAAACGCAAAAAGAGCCGGCGCATAAATTCCAGACTTATACACCTGCTCTTCCCAATATGCTCTTAAAAGCTTCCCTCTGCAGTGATGTTTTCTGCGTCTTTCGCTGCATATCCCTGACATAGGAAGCCCTTTACCACGCGGCCGTCCTGCAGGGTAATGTCACCCAGCACAAGCGGTTCCGCTACCCGGCTCAGGAAACGTCCCAACTTTACAACCGGCAGGGCATACAAATCTACCTTAATGTGGTTTCCCACACCCTTCGTCTTCATAAGACCCGGTTTTACGGGAGTGGTGTGCAGACGGTAAAGCTCATAATGCTCGTCCGTGCAAGTGCTTTCCACATAGGAAGCGCCCAGTTCTTCCAACTGGTAAGCAAGGGAGCCGCCCTTTTTGTGCAGCCCGCAGACGGCAAACAGCATGGTTTCCTGCTCTAAAAAAGCTGCCGCAAAGCCGCGCACCAGCGCTTCGTTGTCGAAACGTCCGAATACCGTAATGCCGAAAGGTCTTGTCCTGTCGGAGGTATCCTCCGGGATTGCCACTGCCGCTAAGTCAAGAAGATTGCAGTGGTTCGTGTAAAGTCCCATTTTGCTGTTGGTCTTAATGGGGTCTTCCCGCACCTCGTCGCGGGTAAAGGAACCGCCCGCCGTAGGCATAATCATGACCGCATCCTTATATCACAGCTGCCCGGAAAAGTAAATTTGTGCAGTCGTTATTTTCTCTTCATTCTAACGTAAAACTTTTATAAAAATGTCTTTCTATTTCCGGCATTATACCATATAATATTTTTATATAAACTTATAATGCTGTAGGAGGAGAACACATGAACTTTGAAGAACTGATGGCATATGCCAAAAAGACCGACTGTTCTGATATTCATATCACTGTCGGTACCAATTTAGCTCTGCGTCGTTACGGTACTTTGGAAATCCTTCCGGATTGTCCCACGGCCGAAGAGTCCCGCAACATGATTTTTGCCTTTCTGGATCAGAAACAGGTAGAGTTGGTCACTTCGGGGGAAGACCTGGACGTAGGATGTATGCTTCGTGACGGCACCCGCATCCGCGCCAACATTTATCATCAGCGCAACAATTTAGCGGCAAGCATCCGTCTGTTAAAGCAGGAAATTCCCACATTTTCCCAGCTTGGTCTGCCCGATGTAGTCAGAGAGCTTTCCGAAATGCCCAGAGGACTTGTCTTGGTTACCGGTCCTACCGGAAGCGGTAAGTCCACCACCTTGGCATCCATGGTTGACCACATCAACAAGACCACTTCCCGCCATATACTGACCATTGAAGACCCTATCGAATATGTTTACCCGCACAACCGTGCCATGATTCATCAGCGTGAAGTCGGAAAGGACGTGTCTTCCTTTGCTTCCGCCCTTCGTTCCGCCCTTCGTGAAGACCCTGACATTATTTTAGTAGGTGAAATGAGAGACTTTGAAACCATCAGCGCTGCTATCAGCGCCGCTGAAACCGGTCACTTAGTGCTTTCCACCTTACATACTACCAGTGCAGCCCAGACCGTCGAGCGTATCATCGATGCATGTCCCATCGACGGACAGGCCCAGATCCGTTCCCAGTTTGCCAACGTTATCCGCGGTGTCATCACCCAGCAGCTTCTTCCTTTAGCGGACGGCAGCGGACGTGTCATCGCAACGGAAATCATGATTGCCAACGTGGCAATTTCAAACCTCATCCGTGAGAACAAGACCATCCAGATTCCCAGCATGCTGCAGTCCGGCAGAAAAGAGGGTATGCACAGCTTAAACGATGACCTGATTGCTCTTGTCAACGACGGCAAGGTCACCCGCGACGAAGCCCTGAAGGTTTCCTCCGACCCTGCATCCCTGGAGAAGGTGCTGTACTAAGTGCGAACTGCGCCGCACGGGCGCTTCACATGGCATGTGCCGCATCGCGCACGTCAGGTGTGTTTTCCCGTCCGGTGTGTTTTCCCGTCGGGCGTACTGTTTCACATAGCCGCATGCTTTTTACATGATATACGATTGCTTATTTATATAAAAAGACCGGTGCCGCCGTCCCCTATCGGGGCAGCGCACCGGTTTCTTTTTTGTTATAAATATGGGAGAGGGCTCATTTCCGCCTCTCTTGTTCCTTTTCTCTCTTCAAGTGTCCGTAGAACCGGAGCTTTTTCGCGGTTACGCGGATTTTCAGCTTTTCTCTCATTTCCGCGTAGGATTTTTGGGGGACTTACGCGGATTTTCGGCTTTTCTTCTCTTTTCCGCGTAACATTTTCTCGGCTCTTACGCGGATTTTCGGCTTTCACCCCATTTTCCGTGTAAATCATTTTCAAACCTTACGCGGATTTTGACCCGTTTCCCTCTTTTCCACGTAAATCGCTTTCAAACTTTACACGGATTTTGACCCGTTTCCCTCTTTTCCACGTAAATCGCTTTCAAACTTTACACG
>OGMB01000632.1_pt1 | contig 18309 bp, 10 predicted proteins | sample 1573001 | NCBI WGS metagenome assembly OGMB01 (sample SAMEA2581921, study PRJEB24529) | metagenome | biome: Human gut stool | place: China | collected 2011
GGGCGGCAGCCCGCTTTGCTTCTGCCGAAGAGCGGCAGTTGTCCGACAGTCCGCTGTTGTTGCCGGCCCTCTGGTGCGCCAAGGAGACGCTTTACAAATATTCGGGGCGGCGGAACCTCGATCTGCTCCGGGATTTACGGATCGAGCGTTTCGATCCGGACGAAGGCCGGATGACGGGCCGTATTTGCGGGGAATCCGCATTGGAAATCGGACTTCGGAGGGAGGAGGAGCTTCTTGCAGCCTATATCTTGGTGTGATTATGCTTGCAGGCGTAATTCGGTTCGGGACTTTCGGGGTGTCTGTCGTTCTATAATGGAGGTTCCGCCGAGGAGTTGATTTTCGGACGCTTGGGGCGCTGTCTGCGGCGCCGGATGCAAGGATGCCGCCCGGCAGCTTCGAGGCGGGGCTTCGGTGCTCTTGAAATTTCGGATCGTCTGTTGGCAGACCGTTTTGCCGCCGGGGAGGGATGTCGGGCGGCCTGCGGAGGATTCGGAACCTTCTTCCTGCCGAAATGGGACGAATACCCTCCTCCTTGCCGGAAGTTTCACAAATCCTTTTTCGTATCGGGCGGCCGGAAATCGAACCTCCTGCCGACGAAATCCGGTCGGTCGGGGCGTTATTCCGAATGTTATTGTTATTTTTGTAACGATGAAACAGGCTGTCACCCCGCTTCGTTTAGGTTCCGACCGGATTTCGTCGCTGCTCGTCCGTTATGCGATCCCTTCGATTATCGCGATGACCTCTTCGTCGCTCTACAACATCGTCGATAGCATTTTCATCGGACACGGCGTCGGTCCGATCGCCATTTCCGGCGTGGCGCTTTCGATGCCTCTGATGAACATCGCGTCGGCTTTCGGGTCGTTGATCGGGATCGGTGCTGCGGCGCTCACCTCGATCCGGCTGGGGCAGGGACGCCGGGAGGCTGCCGAGGGGGTGTTGGGCAATGTGGTGTTGCTCAATTTTCTGGTAGCGGCGCTTTTTACGGCCGTAGGTCTGTTGCTGCTGGACCCCATTCTCTGCTTCTTCGGGGCGAGCGACGCTACGATCGGTTATGCACGAGATTTCATGCAGATCATTCTCGGCGGTACGATCGTTACCCATATGTATTTGAGCCTGAACGAAGTGATCCGTGCTTCGGGTTATCCGAGGAGAGCCATGGCGATTATGCTGACGGCCGTCGTGTTGAACTGTCTGCTCAATCCGCTGTTCATTTTCGGGTTCGGCTGGGGTATTCGCGGTTCGGCGGCCGCGACGGTGCTGGCCCAGGTCGCGGCGCTCTCGGTTTCGCTCATCCACTTCTCTTCCCGGGGAAGTTTCATCCGGTTCGAACGGGGGATTTTCCGCTTGCAGGCGTCGGTCGTGGGCAAGATCTTTTCTATCGGTATGGCTTCGTTTCTGCTGCACCTCTGTGCTTCGGCGGTAGTGATCGTCGTGAACAAATCGCTCCGGGAGTACGGCGGCGACGTGGCGATCGGGGCGTATGGCATCATTTATCGGGTGGCGATGCTCTTCCTGATGATCGTTTCTGGACTGAATCAAGGCATGCAGCCCATCGTGGGGTACAATTACGGCGCCCGGCGGTACGACCGGGTGTTGAAGGTCCTGCGGCAGACCGTCGTGTGTGCGGTTTGCGTGACGACGACGGGATTCCTGCTGGGACAGCTCTTTCCCCGGCAGGTGGCGATGCTCTTCGTCGATGCTGCGGACGGAGCTGCGGCCGAGCGGATGATCTCTACGGCGGCCGAGGGGCTGCGGATCGTGTTGTGCGTTTTCCCGATCGTCGGATTCCAGATCGTGACTTCCAATTTTTTCCAATATATCGGCAAGCCGCACAAGGCGATTTTCCTCTCCCTCACGCGGCAGATGCTGTTCCTCATCCCGCTGCTCCTTGTTTTGCCGCCGCATCTCGGTACGCTGGGTGTCTGGATGTCGATGCCGATTGCCGACGGTACGGCCTCTCTGCTGGCCGCCGTGCTGCTCTTCTACCAGGTTCGTAAATTCAGACACCGGCCCCATGCGGAACGGAGTATCTGAGTTTTTTGAAAATATCGATTACAGACTCTTTCGGTGAATTGATGGGGCATTCGCTCGATCCGGGAAATACGACAGAACTCTCGGACGGATCGTTGCACGCGTCCGATTTGGCTTGAATACGGAGCAGGAGCGAGGAGGTGTCGGGTGCCTCCGGGCGTTGGTCGTAACGATAGGGATATCTGCGCAGAAAGAGCTTTTACGATAATAAAAAACAGAGCCGGTGATCCACCGGCTCTGTTTTGGATTTTGTGTTTTGGATTAAATTCCGAGTTTGGTGCGGATCTCCTGCGGAATGGCGTTCTTGTTTACCATAACGGACAGGGTTTTGTACTCCACGAACGGACGCGAGAAGTAGTAGTAACCGTCGTAGGGAGGACGTACGTCCCACGAGTTCTTTACCTTGAAGAAGGGATTGCCCTGCTGATCGACGGCCGTACCCACGATTACCATGCCGTGGTCGTCCGTAGTTTCGTAGTTGTCGAAAGCGATCTGGCGCATCTCCTGCGTGATCTTCTTCTCCTTGACGGGTTTGTCGAACTTGTAGAGGGCGGCCTCTTTCTCGGCGGCGCTCAATTTGCCCCACTTCTCGGCCTCGGTACCCTCCATGCCGTCGATGTCGGTTTCGGGAATGATTCCGATCGCCTTGATGCGGTCGAAGCCCTTTTCGCTGACGTCGGTAGCCCATTCGATCGAGTAACCGTTGGCCAGGGCATTATCGACCACGGCCATCATCTCCTCCAGCGGTACGTTGTAAACCGTGCCCCACATCCAGTTGTCGGGGACTTCGATGATGAACTCCGTGTAGAACGGATGGTGCGTGAAGGAACCTACGTCTACATAGTCGTCCATCTTGATCGGCAGCGACGCTGCGAACGATTCGGGGGTATATTCCTTGCCTTCGTAGGTGAATTTTTCAGGGCGCACGCCGAAATAAGTGTCCAGCAGCGCATTCAGACCGTCTTGCCAGGCCGTGGTCAGCACCCCGTTGTTTCTTGCCTTGATAACTGCGTCCAGGTAGGCTTTCAGTGCTGCGTCGAGCTCGCCGAAGACCGGTTTCTCCGTGCCGTAGTTCAGACCCGGATAGACCTCCTGGGGTACGATGCCGTATTTCTTGATGCCTTCGATTACGTCGTGGGCGGCACCGCCTTCCGCAAAGTTCAGATGTCCGTGCAGGCGGACGTATTTAACGCCTTTATCGAAATACATGTTGCGGACGATCCACATTTCGGACAGGTCCATCTCCGGCCCGCCGGCCCGCAGAATTTCGTTTTCCAGGAACGAAAGAGCCGAATAACACCAGCAGGTGCCGCTGCGGTGCTGGTCTTTGACCGAAGTGGTCGGTACGGTGGTCAAGTCGGTGAACTTGTAGCCTTCCTCCTGGGTCTTCTGTGCAGGTTTCTTGGCCGATGCGGAGCACACCATAAGTGCCAGGCCTGCGAGTAACAGCAGTTTTTTCATCGTAATTTTGGGGTTTGTTATTTTTTAGAAGTTTGAATGATTTTCATGCACGCTTCGAGAGTGATCTCCTCGGGTTTGGTCCCTTTGGGAATACGGTAGTTCTTGCCTTTGTAGGCGATATAAGGACCGTAACGGCCGTTTTTAATCAGTAGTTCGGGCTCTTCGGCGAAGGTTTTGAGCGGAGTGTTCGCTGCAGCGGCGCGGGCCTGCTGTTCGCGCACGAGCTCCGCAGCGCGGTCGTAGCCGATCGTATAGGGATCGTCCGTGCGGGCGAGCGATGCGAACGATTTGCCGTGCCGCACGTAGGGCCCGAACTTTCCGATGCCGATGACCAGATCTTCCCCTTCGTAGGGCCCCAGGTTGCGGGGCAGGCTGAAGAGCGCCAAAGCCTCTTCGAGGGTGAGCGATTCGATCAACTGCCCCTTCTTGAGTGATGCGAAACGGCTCTTTTCCCCTTCGTTGCCTTCGATTTCGACCATCGGACCGTAGCGGCCGATGCGGGCTTTTACCGTATGCCCCGTAGTGGGGTCGGTGCCCAGGATGCGTATCTGGTTGTTTTTGGTCGTCTGGGTCGTGGTCGCATGATCGACCATTTTATGAAAAGGACCGTAAAAATCGTCGATCATGCTGTTCCAGGTGATCTCTCCGTCGGCGATGCGGTCGAACTCCTTTTCGACGTTGGCCGTGAAGTTGTAGTCCATGATCGGCTCGAATTGCGATTCGAGGTAGTCATTGACCACCATGCCGATATCGGTCGGCTGGAGTCGGTTTTTCTCCTTGCCGTAGGTTTCGGTAAGCCTTTTTTCGGCGATCTTGCTGCCGGTCAGCGTAAGTTGCACGTAGCTGCGTTTCTGGCCCTCCTTGTTCTGTTTGACCACGTACCCGCGGTTGATGATCGTCGTGATGGTCGGCGCATAGGTCGAAGGACGTCCGATGCCGAGCTCTTCGAGCCGTTTTACGAGCGAAGCCTCGTTATAGCGGGCCGGCGGTGCGGTGAAGCGTTCCGTGGCCGTAATTTGCGCGGGATTGACGCTCTCGCCTTGGGCCATTTTGGGGAGGATGCCCGATCCCTCTTCGCCCGGCTCCTCGTCCGTGGATTCCGAGTAGAGTTTCAGGAATCCGTCGAAACGGATCACTTCGCCCGTGGCGACGAACTGGGCGTCCGAACCGGAGATATCGATGACGATCGTGGTGCGGTCGAGCTCCGCAGGAACCATCTGCGAGGCGACCGTCCGCTTCCAGATCAGGTCGTACAACTTCTTTTCGGCGGGAGTGCCTTCGATCGTCTGCCGCTCGATATACGACGGGCGGATCGCCTCGTGGGCTTCCTGTGCGCCTTTGGTTTTTGTCTTGTAATTATGTGCCGACGAATATTTCTCACCGAAAAGTTTGATGATCTCCTCCTTGCACTGGCCGATCGCCTGCTTCGAGAGATTTACCGAGTCGGTACGCATGTAGGTAATCAAACCCTGCTCGTAGAGGTGCTGCGCCACGGACATCGTCTGCGATACCGACATTCCGAGTTTGCGGCCCGCCTCCTGCTGGAGCGTCGAGGTCGTGAACGGAGGCGCGGGGTAGCGCTGTGCCGGTTTTTCCTCGGCTTTGGCGACGGTGAACCGGGCGTCGATGCAGCTGCGCAGGAAAGTCTCTGCTTCCTCGCGGGTATCGAAGCGGGTGGACAGTTCCGCCTTGAAAAGGGTTTTATCGGGATCGGCGGCGGCGTAGAACTGTGCTACGACACGGTAGTAGGGCGTCGAGCGGAATGCGATGATCTCCCGCTCCCGCTCTACCAGCAGCCGTACGGCGACGCTCTGTACGCGTCCGGCCGAGAGTTGGGGCCGCACCTTTTTCCAAAGCAGGGGCGATAGCTCGAATCCGACCAGGCGGTCCAGCACGCGGCGTGCCTGCTGGGCATTTACCAGATTCATATCGATCGTGCGGGGCGATTCGATGGCTGCCAGAATTGCCGGTTTGGTAATTTCGTGGAAAACGATTCGCTTGGTTTGGTCGATCGGCAGGCCGAGAACCTCTGCGAGGTGCCAGGCGATCGCCTCTCCTTCGCGGTCTTCATCGGACGCGAGCCAGACGGTCTTGGTCTTCTTGGCCAGCGACGAAAGTTCCTCGACAACCTTGCGTTTGTCGCTCGGAATTTCATAGACCGGTTCGTAGTCCTTGTCCAGATTGACGCCGAGATCTTTTTTCGAGAGGTCCCGGATATGCCCGAAGCTCGACTTGACGACGAAATCCTTGCCCAGGAATTTTTCGATGGTCTTGGCTTTGGCCGGGGACTCGACTATTACTAAATTTTCCTGCATAACATTCAGTATCTTTTCACTAACGCAAGATAACCTAAGTTCGTACTTAGGTTATCCGCAGGTGCTTCGCTATTTTATCATCGTGTAAATCAGGCGCAGCTTGATCGGCGCGTTGTTTGCGGTATTTTCCATGCCTTGTGCCGATGTATAGGGCATCGTGAAGAGCCCGTAGGCTTCGGGTCCGATGTAGATCGTCCGGGGGGCGGGATTCTCCGTTTGGCTGCCGCCGGTTTCGATTCCCTGGGATTTCAGGTAGCCGTTCCATACCTCCTGCAGGTGACTGGTGATGTCCATGACATAACAGCCTTGGCTGCGGTTGAGGTAACCTCCGTACGGCAACTGGAAGTTCTGGCTTGAATAGAGCCTTTCGTAGGTGTAATAGTAATCCGAAATGCCCAGTACGTGCTTGTAATCGGCATAGAGGCCCAAGCGCTCGAATGATGCGTCCAGCAGGGGAGTGATGGCTCCCACGTCGATCTTTTCCCAATCGTAATCGCTCTTTTCGAGGTAGATCATCAGTTCCGCCTGGTTGATGGCGATCGAGGTGTAAGGCATGCCCGATTCGTCCGTAACCTCCTTGTAGAGGGCTTCGATTCCTTCGAACAGGGCGTCCGTGAGGGTCAGCTCCGTGATTACGCCGTCCATCCCTTCGACATATACGTTGGGGTTCAGGGGCCGCTGTTCGTTCCGCTCGTCGATGTCGGCCGGATTGATCTTGGAGCCGGTGTAATCATGCCGGATGGTATTGATCGAAACATTGCCGTAGGGATCGTCTTCGCGGTAGAAGAGGTAGCTGGCCGTGATCGTATCCTGGATCAGCGTCGGGTCGGTTCTGTTCCGGCTGCGGGTGTACATCAGAAGACCCGACTCCGCGAGGTTCGTAGCGAACAGGTTCCCTTCTCCCGACGGATTTTCCTGGGCCGGCTTGATGTAAATACCGTTGAAATAGTCCACCCAAAGCTCCGGATTGCGGTAGATCGTCATATCGCCCTTGTACTTGCCTTCGAGCAGCATCAGACGCTTGATGAGCCCCCGTCCTTCGGGCGTAGGCTGCAGGGTGACGTACTCCGTGGCCGGTCCGGTCGTCGTGCCGTTGGGGAAGGTGAAGGTGAATACCGGATTGGGGTTGAGGTAGGGGGTCGGATCGAAGGTCGGGTAGAAAAGGGTGTCGGCGACGCTGCCTGCTCCGGCCGGGGCTGTCAGCGAGGGATTGAGGTAATCGTTCGAAATCACCTCATAGACGTTGTACGTCATCGGCTTGAGGGTGTCGCCTCCGTAGTTCGAGATTTTGATTTTGAGTTCGATCGAGTCGAAAATGGGCTGGTAACCGAAGCCGGTCGTATCGGAGAGGGCTACGGCGCGGTATTGGGTCAGGAAACCTGCCGTGCGACGCCCGAAAGTTTCGTCGTGCATCACACCGAAATACCCCTCTCCCAGGTTGGAAGCCTTGAGAGAGTCGGTTTTGTAGAGTCGAGTTTCGAAATAGGGCCGCTCGGCGTCGGGTGCGAGCGCGAAAACTTTCAGACCGATCTTCATCTGCTGATCCCCCGGTTGGTAGCCTGCGCCCAGCCGGTCGTCCACTTTCGTGCAACCTGTAAAGAAGACCATGCCCGCTGCGGTGAGAACGGCGGCCAATTCGGCGGCCCGGCGTATTTTACTGGATCGAATCATAGAATCGGTTGTAGTTGTCGAAAAAGTCCTCTGCGTCGGGCGACTGGTATTCCAGGAGCGGTTTGCCGCTGTTGCGGACCAACTCGATAATTTCGGGGGTTACCGCATCGGAAGCCAGAATGATGCCGTCGGCATACTCCATAACGTAACGGCAGAGGTTTTCGTATGAAGGGGTGTCGAGGATCGACAGTTTTTTGTCTTTGACGCCTTCGTTGGCGATTTTCTCCTTCATTCCTGCATCCAGCGGTTTGTCGAAACCGTCGCCGTAGAGCGAAACGACGATTTTGACCTCCTTGAAAATCGGGTCGTCGGCGAAGACCTTTTTCAGATAGATCGGCACGATACTCGAGAACCAGCCGTGGCAGTGGACGACCGTTGGCGTCCAACGCAGTTTCTTGACCGTTTCGAGTACGCCCCGGGCGAAGAAGATGGCCCGTTCGTCGTTGTCTTCGAAATAGTTTTCGTCGGCATCCCGGAGAATGGCTTTGCGGGCGAAATAGTCGTCGTTGTCGATGAAATAGATCTGCACTCGGGCTGACGGAATCGAAGCGACCTTGATAATCAGTTGATGATCGTTGTCGTCGATGATGAGGTTCATACCCGAGAGCCGGATCACCTCATGCAGTTGATGACGCCGTTCGTTGATGCAGCCGTACCGGGGCATGAATGTGCGGATTTCATTGCCGCGCTCCTGCATCGCCTGCGAGAGCCGCCGGCACAGAAGCGCCCCTTCCGTATCCGGGACATACGGAGCCACTTCCTGACAGACGTATAGTATCCTGTTCGATGCCATTGGTTGAAATTTTTTCTTCATCTCCTGGTGCGGTGTGCTCGGAGTGCCCGCCGGTCGGAAACGATGATTTTTTAGCTTGCTCGGCGAAGAAGGCACGGGCCGGATGCAATGCGAAAAGTTGCCTTGTCGTGCTGCCGTACCTCACTTCACGAAAGTTTATCTTTCGCAAAGATAGTGAAAGATGAGAGCAATCGCGCGGGCTTGCACGCAAAAGATTGCCGAACCGCCTCCTATCTTCTGCAAAGATAGTGATTTTTCTTAAAGAATCAGCATCGCGTCGCCATAAGTTCCGAAGCGGTAGCCCTCCTCTTTGGCTATTTTGTAGGCATTCATTATCAGGTCGTAACCTCCGAATGCCGAAACCATCATCAGTTGGGTCGAGTAGGGAAGCTGGAAGTTGGTCACCATGGCGTCGGCCACCGAAAATTCGTACGGGGCGAAGATGAACTTGTTGGTCCAGCCCTCCATCGGCTTGATCATGCCGCCGGTCGAAACGGCCGTTTCGAGCGTTCGCATGACCGTCGTGCCGATCGAAACGATCTTATGTCCTTCGCGTTTGGTCTTGTTTACCGTTTCGGCCGTGGGTTCGTCCACGAAGAACTGTTCGGAGTCCATCTTGTGCTTCGAGAGGTCTTCGACATCGACCGTGCGGAAGTTGCCCAGGCCGACGTGGAGCGTGATGAACGCCTTTTCGATCCCCTTGATCTCCATACGTTTGAACAGGTGCTTGGAGAAATGCATGCCGGCCGTCGGAGCGGCTACGGCACCCTCTTTGCTGGCGAAAATGGTCTGATAGCGCTCGGCGTCTTCCGGCTCGACCTTTTCGCGCACCCACTTGGGCAGCGGGGTTTCGCCCAGTTTGAAGAGGGTTTCTTTGAACTCTTCGTAGGACCCGTCGAACAGGAACCGGAGCGTGCGGCCCCGCGAAGTGGTATTGTCGATCACCTCGGCTACCAGCAGGTCGTCGTCGCCGAAGTAGAGCTTGTTGCCGATGCGGATTTTGCGGGCCGGATCCACCAGTACGTCCCACAGGCGCAACTCGCGGTTGAGTTCGCGCAGCAGGAAGATTTCGATCTCGGCGCCCGTTTTCTCCTTGTTGCCGTACAGACGGGCGGGGAAAACCTTCGTGTCGTTGAAGATGAAGAGGTCCTTTTCGTCGAAGTATTCGATGATCTCCTTGAAAATGCGGTGTTCGATGGTGCCCTTGGCACGATTGACCACCATCAGGCGGGATTCGTCCCGGTTTTCGGCCGGGTATTTCGCCAGCAGGTCGGCGGAGAAGTCGTAACCGTATTGCGATAGTTTCATGGCTAAAAGTATTTGCGAACATTTTTTCGGTCCGTGGGCAGCGCTGCAGGCAGTTTTGCGGGTACGGAGCAAGATAAACCGTCAATTTATCTATACGAAAAATAAGTTATTTTGTTTCAGCTTTTTGCAGTTTTTCGAGAAAAAAGTTCAATTCGTGCGCCGCATCGAGCCGAAAACCTCCGCTGCGGGTGCGGCAGAGCGAGGTGAGGTGCGCACCGCTGCCGAGCGCCTGGCCGATCTCTCCGGCCAGCGAACGGATGTAGGTCCCCTTGCTGCACCGGACCCGGATGCGGATGCGGGGCAGGTCGTATTCCATGAGCTCCATTTCGTAGATGTTGATGAGCGCTTTGCGCAGTTCCACCTCTTCGCCCGCGCGGGCCAGCTCGTAGGCCCGGACGCCTTCGACCTTCTTGGCCGAATAGAGGGGCGGGGTTTGCAGCCGTTCGCCGGTGAGCGAGCGGAGTACCTCCTCGACCGCTTCGCGCGTGATATGTTCGAAGGGATAGGTCCTGTCGATGGGGTGTTCGAGGTCGAAGCTGGGGGTCGTAGCGCCCAGCATCAGGTCGGCGACGTACTCTTTCTCCTCGGCTTGCAGGGCGTCCGCCATTTTGGTCGCCTTGCCGATGCAGACCAGCAGGATGCCCGTTGCGAGCGGATCGAGTGTTCCGGCATGGCCGACCTTGATTTTCGGGTAACCGGCCCTGCGCAGGGCGAACTTGATTTTGCGGACTACGTCCGAGGAGGTCCACTCCAGCGGTTTGTCGATGACGGCGATGTAGCCCTCTTCGAAGTCGATTCCCTGTAGGTTCAGTTCGGATTGTTGCGTCATGTGCGGATTATTGGATCACGAAATAGCGGATGATGGCCAGCCCTCCGACCAGCGTACAGTAGATGGCGAACCAGTTGAGCTTTCCCCGTTTAACGATGTTTATCATGAATTTGCAGGCCAGACAGCCGACTACGAACGCAGCAGCGAATCCGGCGAGCAGGGGGGCGGTCCCGATGCTCTGGGCGGCCAGTTCTCCGCTCATCAGATCGAGAACCATTTTGCCCAGGATCGGTGCCAGCACCATCAGGAAGGAGAATTGGGCCACGCTCTCCTTGCGGTTGCCCAGGATCAGTCCCGTGGCGATCGTCGTGCCCGAGCGCGACAGACCCGGCAGTGTGGCGACTGCCTGCGCCAGACCGATGATGAAGGCGTCGCGGTAGGAGATGGTCGCCTTGTGGCGGGGTTTGGCGTAATAGGCGAAGGTCAGCAGTACGGCCGTGACCAGCAGCATGGTTCCGACCAGCAGCAGGATGCCGTGATTCGGCAGGTCTTCGACGAGCGACTGGAGAAAAGGTTCCAGCGTGAAGCCCACGATGACTACCGGGATCATCGAAAGGATGATCTTCAGCACGTAGGCCTGTTCCGCGTTGAATCGTTTGGAGAAGAGTCCCACGACCAAGCGTTTGATTTCGCTCCAGAGCACGACGATCGTGCTCAGGACCGTCGCGGCGTGCAGCGTGAGATCGAAGGTGAGTCCTCCCACTTCGGGATCGACGCCCAGCAGTTCTTTGGCCAGTTGCAGATGGCCGCTGCTCGATACGGGCAGGAATTCGGTCAGACCCTGGACGATGCCCAGGATGATAGCTTGAATGGTTTCCATTTTACAGTTCTCGGGGATATTTCGGTGTCGGGGAAGCGCGGGTTGCAACCCGGCTTCCGGCGGTCGGAGAAGTCCGGATTCAGAATCGTTTGAGAATGGCGTAAATTTCGAAGATGAAGCCGCCGATCACCAGGATCGGGGCGAGCGTGATGCGGCGCCAGGAAAACATGGCGTAGTTGAACTCGTCGGGCGAGTCGCTGCCGCCGCCGGCCATCAGGACGAAGCCCAGAATGATGACGATCAGTCCGGCGAGCAACAGGATGTAATTTTTGAGCGAGAGCGGCATCTTCGGATCGTTTTTATCGTTGATCTCCTTGAATTTTTTCATGGTACGGGGATTTTTAGTAGAGATAGATCTTGTTGGATTTCATGTTGACGAACTTGTTGACGGCGAAGAACGTGAAGCAGAGCGAGATCAGGATGCCGCCCAACACCATGCCGCCCACGATGATTCCGATTTTCATGGTTTCGGCCAGCGACATCAGTTCCGGAACCGCCTCGTTCAGTCCGTAAACGGCCGTCAGGAAGAGTGCCGATGCGATGATTCCCGACAGAATGCCTTGTGTGATGCTGCTGCCCAGGAACGGTCGCATGATGAACCATTTGGTTGCCCCTACGAGCTTCATCGTGTTAATCAGGTAGCGTTTCGAGAAGATCGCCAGCCGGATCGTGTTGTTCAGCAGGATGAGCGAGATGACGAGCAGGGCTCCGCCGAAGAGTAGCAGCACCAGCCGGATCTTCGCGATCGTGGCATGCAGCCGCTCGACGGTCTGTGCCGGATAGGAAACCCGGTCCACGCCGTCGAGTTCGGCAATTTGGGCGATGAAGGTTTCGAGCTTGTCCGGGTCCGCCGAATCGGCTGACAGGGTCAATTCGAACGAGTCGAGCAGCGGATTCTCTTCGAGGATCGCCTCGAACTCCTGTTCGAACATCTGCCGGAAATCGGTGTCGTTCAGTTTATCGTCTTTGGAGCTGTATTCCACATGGCTCACCAGCTCGTTGGCTTCGAACCGTTTGCGGAGCGATTCTTTTTGTTTTTCGTCCGCTCCGTTGCGGAGCTCGACGGTGACGGTGACGCTCTCCTGCAACGTGCGGGCCACCTGCATGGCGGCCGTCATGAGGTATCCCACCGATCCCAGCAGGAAGAGCACCAGGGCGATGCTGATGTTCGAAACGATGTAGGAATTGCGTACCTTACGCTTGAGTCTTTTGTCGTCTTTCATGGCGTAAAACGAGTATAACGGTTGCAATGATGCCTGCGAGAATCGCGAGCGACGAGGCGAGCGTCACGCCTTCGGCGACGTTCCAGCCGGGGGCGCGGAACCGCCATTCGACCGTGTGCGTACCGGCCGGGAGCTCCATTCCCCGCAGCAGGTAGTCGGCTCGGAAATAGGGAGTTTCGATGCCGTCGATATAGGCTGTCCAGCCGTCCTTGTAGTAGATCTCCGAGAAGATCGCCGTACCGGGCGCAGTGGCCGTGTATTCGTACCGGAGATAATTGGGCCGGTACTCCTCCAGACGGATTTCCCCTTCGCCGCCGATCAGGGGGCGGATATCGAACTCACGGGTGTTGATGACAGCCGCCGTTTTGGTGTCGATGCGCCCCAGTGCGTCGATTTCTTTCTGCGGAGTGTCCGCATCGACGACCTCCTGGACGAACCAGGCCGGGCCGTTGGCTGTGGCCCGCAATTCGGCGACGGGCTGTCCCGTCGGGTCGAAGCGGATGAGGTAACGCGTGTTGAGCATGTCGAGTACGCCCTCGTCCATCGACGTGAGATAACGCTCGATCAAGTCCTGGTAGCGGGCCAGTTTGGCGCCGTGGTAGCCGCCCACCGAGCGATGGAAGTAGGAGGTCGTAGCATCGTTGAAGGGGCTGACCGTGAGGTTCAGCACCCGGAATCCGGGTTCCGGGTCGCGCAGGATCGCGCGGTCGGCTTCCGTGGGCTGTATCTGCTGGCGCCGTGCGGCGACGAAGCGGCTTTGAGGCAGGTAGCGCAGGTTGACCGGCACCAGGTCGATCAGAACGATCACGCCGAGCAGCGCTATGAGCCAGCCCCGTCTGATCCGTCCCAGGGCGAAGAGCAGCACGCTGCCCGCCGCGAGGGCGATCATTACGAGCGAGCGCCAGGCATCGGAGCGCATGATCGCGGCCCGGTCGGCGGCCATGGCGTCGGCCGTCACCTCTCCCAACTCTTCGGGAGCGCCCTGTGCGATGGCTTCCTGCATACCTGCGGCTTGGAACATCTGGTAGTATTGGCGGCTCATGAAATCGGCGGCTTCCGTCCGGCCGAAGTCGAAGATCGCGCTGCCGGCCACGGCGAAGAGCAGGCAGAAACCGCCCGTGATGCCTCCGGCCCAGGCGAGGGCCCGCAGGAGTTTTCGACGCGGCACCTCTCCCCGCCAGAGGGGCATCAGAGCCAACGCCGCGAGCAGGGGAACCGTCCATTCGACCACCACGAGGGCCATCGATACGGTGCGGAACTTGTTGTAGCCGGGCAGGTATTTGAAGGCGAATTCGGTGAATCCCATGAAATTATGTCCCCAGGCCAGCAAAAGCGTCAGCAGACTGACGGCTGCGATCCACCACTTGTTGCGTCCCGATGCCAGCAGGAGTCCCAGCAGAGCCAGGAACAGGGCGGCGGCGCCCAGGTAGGTCGGTCCGGCAGTGTAGGGCTGCTGCCCCCAGTAGGCGGGCAGTTGCTCCGCGATACCCTCCAGCCCGTACGGTTTCAAGGCCTCGGCTACCTTGCCGTCGCGTGTGAACGCCCGACCCGAATCGCCGCCCATGAAGTCGGGAATCAACAGGTTCCAGCTTTCGGCGCGTCCGTAGCTCCAGGCCGTAGCGTAATCGAGTGCCAACCCTTCCTGGGAGGTTTCCTCGCCGGCGGCGAGTTCCGAACCGCCGCGGATGGTCTGTTTCGAGTGGTGCATCGTGTACCACAGAGGAGCGAAGTTCGAGCCGACGGCCAGAATGCCTGCGGCCAGCAGTACCGCCGTGCGCAGGGAAAAATCGCGCAGGCGTCCCTCCCTGAAAGAAAGGATTCCTTCGCTGATCCAGAATGCGGCCATCGCCACGAGGAAATAATAGGTGATCTGCGGATGGTTGGCGCCGATTTCGAGCGAGGCGAAAAGGGCCGTGAGCGCCCCGCCGAGCCACATGTTACCCCGCAGCGTAAGCCATGCGCCGCCCATCATCAGGGGGGCATATACCAGTGCCCACATTTTGGTCACGTGACCCGCGCCGATGATGAGGAAAAAGTAGGTCGAAAGGCCGTACATGAGCGACGGAATGATGCCGACCCAGGGATTCACCCCGACGATCGGGAGCATCAGCCACATGGAAACCATGGCGAAGAAGACGAAGGCTGCGGGAGTATTTATAATTTTAACGATCTGTCCTGCCGTGTTTTTGACTAGCTGTGCCGGGTAGGCTACATTGATCAGGTAGGCGGGCATGCCGCCGAACATCCGCCCCGCCCACTGGGGATCTTCGCCCGTTTGGGCGCGGTTGTCCCAGATCTCCTTGGCCATGCCTTCGTATTGCTGCACGTCGTGCTGCGGCAGCACTTCGCCGCGAAACTGGGGGGCGAAATAGAAGGCGCTGACGATGAAGAAGAGCAGCAGGGCCGCGCCCGTCGGCAGCACTTTCGGGAGAATCTCTTTGAAGCGGGTCATCTGGAATGTTTTTGTCGATTGCCAAAGGTACGAAAAAACATTGAGTTTCCTCCCCGACTCAGCGAAAAATCACTACCTTTGCACGGATTGATCCCAGGCTCGGGGCGGTTGTATTCTGGCGGGGAGACAATCGCTCTGTATTCGGCTAACCTTTTTTCGACGTAAACAAAAGTTCGGTTATGGTAACACTCGATATGATCCGCAAGCCGGTCGAGGGTGATCTGGAGGCCTTCGAGCAGTTCATCCGGCAAAAATTCACGGCGGACGGCACGTTGCTCTCCGAGATGCTCGATTATGCGCTCTCGGCGCGGGGCAAGGGGATTCGTCCGATGACGGTGCTGCTGTCTGCGGCGCTCAACGCTCCGGCGGGGCAGCGCAGCGGCGGTCTGCGCGCACTGCTCGCAGCCACGTTGGTCGAGATGATCCACGTGGCCTCGCTCATCCACGACGATGTGATCGACGAATCGGACATGCGCCGGGGCCGGGCTTCGGTCAATGCCCGCTGGCAGTCGCGCAATGCGGTCGTAGTCGGAGATTACATCCTGGCCAAAAATATGGACCTCGGCCTCAAGAGCGGCCAGTTCGACCTGGTGACTCACGTTTGCGGTGCCATCGCTACGCTCTGCGAGGGAGAGATTCTGCAAAACGACAAGGCGAACCGGCAGGAGATGACGCGGGCGTCGTACCTGGATATCATCTACAAGAAAACCGCCTGCCTGATCGGGGTGAGCGCTTCGGCCGGAGCGCTGGCCGTCGGTGCGTCCCGTGAAAAACAGGCGCTCATGCGCAAGTTCGGCGAGTCGATAGGCATGGCGTTCCAGATTCAGGACGACATTCTGGACTATACCCGCACGGCCCGTACGGGCAAGCCCTCCAACAACGACTTGCGCGAACACAAGGTGACCCTGCCGCTGCTCACGGTGCTCGAGTCCGTCGGCGAGGAGCGCCGCAGGGAGTTGCTGGCCCGGCTGGCCCGTTGCCACGAGGAGGATGAGTCGGTCGAATATTTGCAGCACATCGTCGAGAACGAGGGCGGTATGGAAAAGGCGGCCCGCGTTATGCAGGAATACCTCGCGCGGGCGATGTCCGTGCTCTCCGAATACGAACCTTCCGAATACCGCGACGCATTGGCCAACCTCTGTGTCTATGTCGGTGAGCGGGACCGGTAGGGAAGCGGTTGCCCGTGCAGCTTGGTTCCGGGTTCCTCGTGCGAATTTTTGACCTGTTGTCTGGATTTTCTGCGGCTCGGCTCGGATTTCCGGGCGGGAGTGCGGATTGTCCGATCGGCGGAGGTCCGTTGTAAATTTCCGGACATGGGACCCGAACAGGTGTATGGCGGTGTGTCCGAATGACACACAACGGTAGTTATTATCGGGATACGGGTTAAGTCATTTGCCATAGTAAAAGACTGTCACCCTTACCCTCAATGCCTTGCCTTGCATCCATTCCGACACCCTTTAGGATCGTGCCTGAAATTTTCATTTCAACACACTCTTTTTTATGACAGGATACACTTGCAGGTCGAGGGTGGTTTTCTGCGGGCTGTTTTGTATCTTTTTTTACTGCTTTTTATGATGCGCTGGCGGGTTGCCGACCCGTCGGATGCGACGAAGAAGCCGCCTGATAAAGGCGGCTTTCTCTTTTCGGGGCGTTTTCAGTTATTGACGCGGTAGGCTTTCTGCACGCCTTTGATCCGCAGGATCGAGTGGATCAGCATATCGACCATGCCCGTACCGGGCACTTCGACGTGGATCACGCCCGAGAGCAGGCCGCCGCCCGGCGACAGGTTCATCGAGCGGATGCTCAACTTCAGGTCGCGGTTGATTACTTCGGCGATGTGGTTGATCATCCCCGTCGTGTCGCTGGCTACCACGCGGATCGAAACCCGGAACGCGCCCTGCGCTTCGTCGCGCCAGCGAGCTTCGAGTACCCGGTAGGGGTAGTTCTTGCGGAGACGCTGTGCGTTGGGACAGTCCGTGCGGTGGATCGTAATGCCGGCACCCACGGTGATGAAGCCGAAGATTTCGTCGCCGCGAATCGGATTGCAGCATTTTGCCAGTTTGTAGTCGAGCTGTCCGATCTTTTCGTCGATGATGAGTGCGTCGCCGCTGTTCTGTGTCGAGATTTTTTCTGTTTTGCGCCGCTTTTCGGCTTCGACGGCTGCCGCTGCGGCCCGGCGCTCTTCTTCCGCTTCGCCCGACAGATGGGCCTGGAGCAGCTCCTTGATCTGCATGAGGTCGATCTTTTCGGTGCCGATCGAGGCGTAAAGTTCCGTCCCCGTGCGGAGTTTGAAGTGCTTGCAGAGGATGCCGACCCCTTCATCGACGGTCAGGGGCAGTTTCCAGTTCTTGAGTTTGCGCTCCAACTCTTCCCGTCCCAGACGGGCGTTCTTGGTGTGTTCCTCGCGCAGCGAGGCCTTGATCCGGGTGCGGGCCTTCGACGTGGTGACGAACCCCAGCCAGTCGGCTTTAGGTTTCTGATTCTTCTGTGTCAGCACCTCGACGATGTCGCCGTTGTGGAGTACGTCGCGGATCGCCGCCGGACGGTTATTGACCTTGCCGCCCGAGCAGGTGAGTCCCAACGAGGTGTGGATGTCGAAGGCGAAATCCAGTACTGTAGCCCCTTCGGGCAGCTTGCGCAGGTCGCCGCCGGGGGTGAAGACGAAAATTTCGCCCGAGGAGGGCTTGGCGTCGAAGTTCTGGGCCAGCGGACGGGTCTTGTCTTCCATTAGCTCCCGGAGTTGTTTCATCCACATTTCGCTTCCGTCCGATCCCGCGTTTACGCCTTTGTAGCGCCAGTGGGCCGCGATGCCCCGCTCCGCCACGGCGTCCATCCGTTCGGTGCGGATCTGGATTTCGACCCACCGTCCCTCTTTGGTGGCGACGGTGGTGTGGAGCGATTCGTAGCCGTTGGATTTGGGGATGGAGATCCAGTCGCGCATCCGCTCGGGATTGGGCGTGTAGAAATCCGTGACGATCGAATAGACCGTCCAGCATTGCTGCTTCTCCTCTTCGAGCGGACAGTCCAGGATGATACGGATGGCGAAGATGTCATATACCCCCTCGAACGGGACGTGCTGCTTGCGCATCTTGTTCCAGATCGAGAAGATCGATTTGGTGCGGCTCTTGATGTGGTATTTGATGCCGAGGCGGTTCAGCCGCTGCTCGATCGGCACGAGGAACCGCCCGATGAAGGCCTTGCGCTCCTCGGCGCTCTCTTCGAGTTTTGTGACGACGTGCTCGTAATCCTTCGGTTCGAGGTATTTCAGGGCGATGTCCTCCAGCTCGCTCTTGATCGAGTAGAGACCCAGCTTGTGGGCGATCTGGGCGTAGAGGTTCATCGACTCCCAGCTCTTCTTGCGCCACTTTTCGCGGGGGAACATTTCGAGCGAACGCATCACTTCGAG
>OGMB01000633.1_pt1 | contig 18299 bp, 26 predicted proteins | sample 1573001 | NCBI WGS metagenome assembly OGMB01 (sample SAMEA2581921, study PRJEB24529) | metagenome | biome: Human gut stool | place: China | collected 2011
TATGGACGCGCTCGGGTGAAATCCAATGCTGGCACCGCTGCATCTCGCTTCGCTATGACTTCTACAAGGGTACTCGTCGTATGAAACTGTTGGATAGCAATGAAATTCGGCTGTTGAGAGATGTGTGCGTGTTTGAAATAAATGGTATGGAGGTGTTTATGTAAGAAATATATTCCAATATTTTGCATTTATAGAATAAATTCATTACCTTTGCAGTATGGAAACAATAAGAGAAATTATCTTCTCTAGAGAGTTTGATGAGTTCTATCATAACTTAGATGAGCGTACACAAGAAAAGTATGATTATGCTTTTGATATGATTCGAACGCAATACATTGTCAATAAGAAATTTGTAAAAAGCTTGGAGAACACAGATTTCTATGAACTTCGTATTTCTATCGGTCATAACGAATACCGCTCAATAATGCTTGCCATAGATCATGACAACTTTATTCAAGCACATCGTGTTCTTGTTCTCAACTCTTTTTTGAAGAAAGATTCTAAGCAATATAAAGCAGAAGTGAGAACTGCTGAGAGTATCTTAATGAAATATATGGAGGAATAGTTATATGTTGAAACTTAATGAAAATAAATTAGCATCATTGCGCAGATTCGATGATGTCCTAAACGAAAAATATGGCAGTGAGAAGAGTGTTGAACGCAAAGAGTTTGATGCCAAAGCTAAAGCATGGTATTATGCAGAATTGCTTAAAGATGAGCGTAAAAAGCAGAATATTACCCAAAAGTCTTTGGCAGAACAAATAGGTAAAAAGCGTGAGTATATATCGGCATTAGAAAAGGGGCAAACTGATATGCAACTTTCTACATTCTTGAAAATTGCTGACGCTCTTGGATTACGTTTTTCTTTAGTATTGGGCTAAAACTATTGGGTAAATGAAATGTTGTATAACCACCATCGAAGATGTGAAGGCTTTTGCCAAATACTTGACAAACGATCTTCATCTCAACTTTCACCCCGACGATGATTTTTCGTTTTACGTAAACTACGAAACGAAAGAACCTACTTTCTCACCCGAAGAGGCAGCAAAGTACAATGCTCTCATGAATGAGTGCTTTGATGTTTGCGAAAAGGCAAATGTTGATGTTTATGACGTCATGGGAGAGTATTTAAGAAATAAGGTTATTGTATAGAACAAGCGCAATTCCTTTGCAATATGTGGTTGCAAAGGAATTGCGCTTGAATTATCTATTGAATTCTTCAATTCTCTTTATCCATCTGTTTTTTTCTTCAAATCCCCATTGAACATGCCAAGCTCTTCCTGATGCGCCATCTAATAGAATAAACTGCCACATGTTTTTTGTTGGATAAAGTTTGAAACAGTTTCCATCGGTTGAGAATTGCGATAAATCAATCCCATTAAGTGTGATGGAAAATTCCTTTTCTCCTTCTAAACTCCATTGGACCTGATAAATTTTCCCAGTTTTCTTATCCAACTTTAGAAAATTGAATGAATTCTGTGTAGGATATAATTCAAACCTTTGCGATTGCTCAGAATCGTCCAATATATTGGAGAATCCTTGCACTGCTGTCAAAGACATCAGCAAGCATAAAAATATTCGTTTCATTTTTTACGATTTTAATTTCTCCAACGCACAATACTGCACATTGTAGTCATTGTTAAACTTCATTGTACCTGCTATTTTCGGTAGATTGGCCGAATGAATTTGCGATAAATCGAACTTCGTTGCCATGTCTAAATCCATCACTAGGTAAAGCAAAGCTTCCTTGGTGTTAGGTAATTTCTTGTATTCGCTCTCGCTCATCACAAATTGCACACGACAATCACCATTGATAGCATAAAGGTGTTGATTATTTTGGTTGTCGTATGTGTGGAATAGCACGTAACCAAGCTCCGTGATTTTTTCCATCACTCGCTGGCCTGCTGCATCTTGCAGTAGGGGAATCGCTATACGCCCATCGTTCAATTCCATAGCATTGTTGCTCAACTCCCATCGTATAGCCAACACGCCATTCTTTCCTTGTTCGGAATGAGGCGCAAAACCTTTGGCTTGCGCTTGTGCCATAACTGGCTCTGGATCATCTCCCAAGCCGCATTCTTCCACATAGAAGCTCTTACGCAGTTCATCAAGTAGTTTCTTGTTGGAATCTTCAAACTCCTTTCCTTTGTCCAAAGCAAGTGATAGAATGGATGATTCTTCAAAAGGAGCATATACTTTGCCTATCACTTCTTTGAAATGATCGCGGATATATACTTTTGTATCTATGCCGGGGTGCGGCTGCATGGCATAGAAACTGAAATCCTCTTGCAACCACGATTGTATAGTCTTTCTGAACTTTTCTCTGATGTCTGTTTTCCATTGGCTTATCTCAGAATAGTTGTTCTTACCATACATGGATAAGACAAAGAGAAAATTTACATCATAGTGGAAGAGTAGCAGTGTGTCACGGTCAAACAGTCGGTTCTTGAATTGAAAGTTCTTCCTGCGTGTTTCATTCTTATCACTCTCTTGTAGACCATCTTCTTTGTAGCTGTAATGCTTATCCAAACGGGCGGAGATGAAGAAATTGGGAATTACATTGTAACCCTCTGTATCATCATCTTTCAAACGAACTATTGAATGGGTCGCATGCTTGTTTCGCTTATTGAAAATATCCAAGTTCCATTGTATCACATTACGGGCATAGGTATATTGCTTGTATATGGAAGTGTCGTCCAACTCTCCACTTAACTTGTAATACTTGCTATCACCAATGTAGTATGTGTTACCCTGGTTCTCTATGAGACTCTTGGCGGTATACAGGTGATCTACAATCTTACCATCACGTTGCTCTTTGTTCATTCCATCAGGCAATGGATTGTCACCAATCAGCGCATCAATGATGGCTTCAAACACGATATTGAAGTTCTTTACTAATAGGAAATCGCGTTTGTTGGTATTCACATAGATTTGACGTGTTTGGTCAAAGAAAGCATAGCACAACTCCCAAAGCTGCAAAGCTTTGTCCGAAAAGTACTTGTACTTGATTTGCTGTAAACGTCGCACACCAAACTTTTCAAGATAACGTTGAAATTGCTTTCCCTTTATCAATGGGAAGTTTACGTTGATGTTGACAGGGAAACCATAGTTGTCATGCAGGTGTTGTAAGATGCTGAAATAAATTATCAGCAACTCTTCATCGAAGTTGATGCTGCGCTTTTTGTTCACAGGGTTCATGTAAAGTACATTCTGCTTCCCATTCTTTCGCTGTATGATGGCAGTACTTTTGGCAATAGTACGTCCCCAGTTTATCTTGTTGAAGCCCGAATGTAGGTTCTTTAAGATAAACATGAAGAAGTGCTGATTTTCTTTGTTGAACTGAATAAGAGCCAATAGTATGTCCAAGAACGTGTCGCTTTGCTTTCGCTTGCCTTTACCGACCTGTGCCACCTGCTCTTCGTAAACTATGGAAGTGTCATTGCCAACACCATTCTTGTATACCACGATGGCGCGATATATCCAAACAGAAAGAGTATAAAGCAAACGTTCTTCATCACGTGCTTTCGACTCCTCGCTGTCCCAAAAGGTTACGTTCTCCTTAAAGTTTATGATGTCCTGTGGCTCATACTTACCAAATACTTTGTTGTCCTTATCAAGCAAAACTTTGGGAAGAATAAAGACACAATCGCCTTATGTGGGATTATAATAATATCCCACATAAGGCATGTAAACACTTTTCTCGACATCACCCCACACGTTATCTAATGGGACGAGGTCTTTTACATCTTGATATCGGTATGGATAGCCTTCTATCAGTATGCGCATAGCTTATGACATTTGAGCGTATTTGAGGAATACTTCTCTCATTCGCAGTAAGCGGTCAATAAAGAAATCAAAAACATCTGTCCATTTCTCTTTATTGTCAAAGTCTATATTGGGCAATATTTCTTCAATGACGCTAGCTTTTTTATCAGGATTCTCTCGCCATTCGTAGGTGACTCCCATTTCTTTCTCAATTTCCGCTTTATGCGCAAATAGGTTGTGGTACGTTTCCGTAGTCTCATCAAAGTAAACTTCTACTTTAGCCTGTTTCTTTTGACGCAACTGCAAAGCACAAAGGCAGAAATCAACATTTGGGATAGTGAAGCTTTTCCAATGATCTTTACTTGGGGTCTTAACCCCACTAAAGTATTTAGCAAAGTCTTCACTCTTTCCATTGGCATAATTTAGAAACTGTTCCCAAAACTCATAGCGACTTTTATCGGTTTCACTCCAAGTCGACTTATTGTCTTCATCAAGTTTTTCTTCTTTTGAAGGCAGCTCAGTTTTATCTATTGAATGCACATTCTCCTCGCCCACAATACCTACAATGAACTTTCTGATAGCTGCAACACAAGGTGTGCAATCATCATTGTAGAATGCCTCAAACGTGGGTTCATCTTCTGGGTCGTCTGAAACTTCGAAATACTTTGTTTCTCCGTCCTTGAACACGTCGTTCCAAAGGTAGAACAATACTTTCCCAACAAAACGCTCCTCACTGATAAAGTCCTTATCTTCGTTCGATGGCTTGCAGAAGAAGTAACCTAATTTTTTGTCGTCACTGCTTGTTTCTTTGGCGATGATTTTATTCATCTTTTTGATGAACTCCCACCAACTGCATGCTTCATCACCAAAATGGATAGTCCAATTCTTATGAGCATCACTTATCTTCACAAACTTCCAGTCCCAACGACGTTTGAATGCGCTGTCAATGGGGAAGAGCGACTGATCACTGGTGTTCATCGTAGCCCAAATGTAGAGGTTGTTGGGGAGTAACAACTTCGTACCATTCTTTATTTGCTCTACAATGCCATCGGGATAGTTCTCTGAGAAAACATTGTTGATTTCACTGACATCACCCTCGTTGGGTAATATGTCTTTCAACTCACCACACAAATACTGTTCGATGTCTGCATCTGCATCAATCGGATAACTTGAAAAACCATTGTCCTTACGGTCAAGCAATTGGAATAAGTCGCCAAATATTTGTGCACAGTTTCCTCGATTGATTTCCTCGATAACTAGCACTGTTTCCTTGGGGTAGTTTTTCCATGCCGAAACGTATGCTTTGATGAAAGCTTGCGGAACGAATTTGTAGGCTATGATTTCTTCTTCCTCATGCTTGTTATCGTTGTCCAATACATCATAACGCCTCCTTTTTCCTTGCTTCACCATAGTTGGCTTATAAGCACCAACAAATGAAGCATAATCGCTATCGGGGTGGAATGTGGTGCGCACATGGTTGGTTGTTTTCAATAGCGTGTTGATGCCGTGGGATTTTCCTGTGCCTGGGGCACCATAGGTGATTTGCTGGAGAGAATCTATTAAAGGTAAAGTTCTTCGTTGAGCAAAAGGCAAAACAGATGTCGTATCATGTATCAAATTAGCGGATGGTTCAAGTACCATCTTCGCCATTTTCATTAGCGTAGCAGTATACCCATATTCAAATCTGTCCACATCTGTATGTCCACTAAGTGCACGGCGGGCATCATCAGATGATGCTGTTGGATGCTGACGAAAATAATCTATGTATTCGGCTAATAGCTTTTTAGAAGGTGAGGGCGTACTTTTTAGCCCCAAATTCTAACAAGAGAATAAATACAACAAAAGTGGCGGTGACAAGATTTAGTTCGATTATCTCAGAAAATGCCGTTTGTACACGGCAAAGACTTCATCACCTTTCTCTGTTCTCACAACGTAAGAGTAAAGGAACACATCAATAAATCTTCTGTTCATATTGCAACACCTCCTTTCTTCAAAATTTCGGTTGGAGAGAATTTCGGGATTGCATTAGAACATCACCGCCACTTTATAAACATTCCAAATTACCTAAATGCAATAACACATTTGCATCTGTAATCTTTTCCGCTTCTTCCATTCCCAAGTATAGACGAGTATAGTCGGGAGCGGTGAGTGCTAATCTGTTGCCGATAATTTCTCTTACGGAAAATGGCTTGGTCTTGTCTCCAAGGGTATAGACCCAATCTAATAGATTGATTTTCATATATTTCTGTTTTTATGAATTTGCTATTTTCTTTCGTCCGCAGGTATCGTTACTACCTGCGGACTTTATTGTATATGCAAAAACCATGCCTTCTTTTTATATGAGCGTTAATCGAATAGGTGACTATATACGACAATACCACTAACATATGGTAGCAAAGTATGTAACCTTCGTAATATTACACAATAAATCAAGTATCGGTACGTTATAATAACAACGTTAATAAAGAAAAGCAGTCGTCACGGTGCTTAAATGACAACTGCTTTGATAAGACTCTTTACCTTGCTGCAACAAGGTATGAGTGAGAATTTACGTCAATATGGGTACTTATCATTCTTAGATGAATTTGCCCTGCTATTCATAGGTTGCAAATTGTTCAAATGGTCTGTACCACCAAGTGCTTGGGGTTTGGAATGGTCAACGTTCCAACCCTTTGGACTTGTTTTGCCATAAGATGGTTTATACATTTCATTTCCAAATTTGTCCTTTCTGTACAAATCAGCATTTTTACCCCTTATGATGCTACCTTTTTCCCAAATTTGGTCAAGCCTTTCTTTTGAAAAATTAGACATATTCAAGATATTTAGATTTAACAATGTTCGTTATCCCTTATTCTCAAAAGGTGAGAAATCTATAAGAGCCTTTTCGCATTTTTGACAGCGACAGCCAAAGCACCAATATAATATATGCAAATGTCATGCCAATATGTTTCGTATTTTGTTACACAAATTTAATGCCAACTTGTCAGATGTTTAAGCCTTTTTTGTCGCATCAGAGTTTCTAAAAATAAAAAACATCAAGTTATGAACAACGACATTAAAATAACAATCACTTGTTGTGAAGAGCAAGACACTACCACAGCAATAAACGTATTGGCAGAGCAGAACTATGCTCCAATATTCAAAGAAGTGTTTGTAAGCAGCGAAAAGCCACTGTCACCACGTCTTATCGACAGAAAGATTATCAGCGAAGAAACGATTGGAAAACCAGGCTCAGAACAAATTCTTTCAAGCGTTCTACAAAGTATAAGAGCAGGAATAAAGATAGATGGGAAAGCATTCACACAAAATGAGAATGACTTAAAATCTCTGATAACAGACTTTCCCATAATCGAAAAGTTCCAAAAGATTATTGGTATTGAGTTCGATTGGAGTAAATTTCACAACCGCAGAGAGTTTCGGGAATACTTTAGAAAAACGTTTTTGATATGAATGAAAAGTGGATTAAGGGAACTTTTGCCGAAATGAGGAAAAAAGTTCAACGATTAGGAATAAGTGAAGAACGTATGCGGAAAGACATATACAAAGACAATCCGCAATACAAAATTCCTGATTTTGGTATAGAACGAATAATACAACGCATTTATCACCCCTCATCTTCAGATTTAGAAGAAGAGAAAGAATTTGGGATATAATCACTGCCTAAAATGTCCTTTGCGTGACGAAATTGCGTTTTACCGCATTTCTTACAAGTTATTGCATATATGTTCCGAAGATAGACGAGTTCATGTTTTCCACCCATAGGACACATTTCTTTAGACATATCATTCATAATCATAGTGTTTTATTTGTAAAGGTACATAAAAAGCAGTACCTTTGCAAAGTCTTTCGGGACAAAATCTTAGTGGAAAAAGAAAGTGCCTTACTTCTTGTGAAATCGCCAAATCTCAACAAAGAATATACAAGGCACGGAGCAGCTCATATACGTGGGCTGCCTATCCGTGTTGTATATTCAGGTGTTTGGCGATACCTACAAGAGAAACATGGAAGGCAGCCCACTTTCTTTAACAATAAACATTGTAAATCCTCCAAGCTGGCTGTCTGAGGAGAACTCTTGTAAAATTCGCCATTATGAAGAGATTATTGTTATCCTTAATCGTTACCTTGTGTAGCGTATTCGCTTGGGGACAAGCGTTGTCCGTTGTCGATGTCGGCAACAAGTGTTTAATCAAGAACAACTTTGCTGCAGCAAAGCAAGTTTTCCGTGATAATGCTTTATATCCTGCCATTAGAGAAAATTCTACTGACTATGTTGTAAGTATAGATGAAGACTTGTTCGCATCAATCAAAGCAAATTCTAACAAGACTATCAAGGAGGTAAGTTTTCTTATAGGTAGTTATTATCAAGATAGGCTTGAAAAAGACATGAACAAATTGGGCTACAAATGCCTAAGCAAGAAATTGTCCTATGTTACATTAGGAAATGGCGCAGTTGTACCACAATCTACTTATGGAGTTGGCAACAAGCGTATGCTTATACGTGATATAGGCAATGGTATGTTACAACTGATTTTTAAGCGTCAAGCAACATCAACAACCAGACGTAAATAAGGAAGAACAAGATGAAGAACATATTTATTGTTTTGCTGCTATGCGTATTTTCCATGAACGTATCAGCACAGAAGAGAACTACGACACGGAATAGAGTTAAGCAACCTACAACGCTTGTAACAAAGGCTATGGCTGATAAAATTGCTGATTTTTGTTTATACGAGCAAGGCTATGGTAAAACCGTATTCTTTTCTGCTAATAGTGAGTTCCTTTCGTTTTCGGATTTAGCACAAGGAAAAGGAACACAAGTGCTGCATTCTTTGTCTAAATATCCTAAGTATTCTGAAAACTTCATTGTTGCGGTATATCAGAAATGGGGCATAGATGGTTGGAAACAGCTTGGTTTTACAGTTGATGAGATTGCCAAATCTAAGAAAATCGTTGCTAAAAAGCAACCAAAGTAAAAATTTACGCATATTTAACACTCCGATATACCACACCTTTTTATAGGGTTAAAAGTAAATGCGAGCGTCCTCACGGATTGCTCGCATTCTTTATTCTCATAATTCTTTTGTACCTTTGTATCGCCAAACATAAAGAATTAGAATTATGAGATACGAAAATCTTATGTTAAGTATTATAGCTGATGTTTATATGGAACGCTTAAACTCAGCTATCGAAAAAGTTTATGGAGTTAATGCAGTAGGAGCCGTTTATTCTGAAGATGAGAAGTTAATTCAATACGCAGAAACGTAACGAAATAGCAAGGCAGGATTTAGTTGTTGCTCTTTTTCTGTTCTTTTCTCAGTCTAATACGTTCACGGATAGTCCGAATATCTACAAACGGATTGATTTGTATGAAATCTTCAAGACTATGTTCTGCTTCAAGTATGCTTATGGGAATGTTGCGATGCCGTATCCTCTTCTGTTTCATGATGTAACAAGCTGTTTGTAAGTTATTCTTGTCCCCATGCAATTAGCGAATAAATCACAGAAGGACTCACCCTTAGAAACCTTGCGGTTGTTGAAACGGAAAGAAACCTCATCGCAATATCTTTGCAAGTATTTACGACTGACGTGATTGTACGTACCGCAAACAGCGTCTTTCGTTATATTCCAAAAGCCTTCGATATTGTTTGTATGAACATCACCATTTACATAGTTACCCTTGCCATGAACGACAATTTTATGCGTAAAAGCCTTAGCCTTACCAAACACTCTTTGATAAGCCGAGTATTCGTCAGAGTAGATTGTACTGCCAGCCTTAATCTTGCGTAGCATATTCCCAGTAAGGACTTTCCAGCCTACATTCTTGACAACCTTAACAAATACCTTTCCGTCACGTTGAAGAATGCCAAACACTGGTGCTTTGTCTTTGGTACTGCGACCTTGGCTATTCTTAACTTTCTTGTTTCTGTGGCGGTTCTTATTCTTACCACCGACATACGTTTCATCCACTTCTACAACACCGTCAAACTTTTCGGTAGAATTTTGTACGAATGCTTGTCTTATGCGTTGCAGCATGAACCAGGCGGTTTTCTTACTCACGTCTAAATACACTCTGAGATGCGTTGTATTTATGCCGTTCTTGCTTGATGTCATGAGATAGGCAGCAATGAACCAATCCGTCAATGGAATGTTAGAGCCTTCCATAAACGTACCCTTTCTGATGCTGAAATTCTTTCCTGTGTTTTTACAACGATAATAGCCATCAACCCTTCGATATACCTTTGATGTTGGGTCGTAAGGTGAAGTTGGAACTTTTCCGTCCCAAAGTTTATCTTCTAAGAAGTGGATACAATCCGCCTCCGTCTTAAAAGTCTGAAGAAGTTGCTTCAAAGACTTGAATTCTGAGAAATCAAAAGTTTTCATATAACAAAGTTTTAGTGTGTCTTTTGTCATATAAACTTTGGTGGACAAAATTCTTTGAGGAGTTACGGATGTAGAAACGGAAAAAGAGGAAATAGCAGATGATTGGGAACTACCTAATTCAAAAAGATGTGCTTATACAAAGCTACTACTTGCCAACCATGGGCGGTCAGCTCGTAGTAACTTCTGATGAAGATGTCGATATACTTCACAATTTGGTTTTGTAGCGTTCCCTTTCATCTGTATTTCCTTTTACCAATATGATAACCAGTTTGCATAGCAATTCTTAGGAATTGTGAAAATAATTTGTTTTGTAGTGCTTTAATTGATTGAAAATGCGTACCTTTACTAAAAATAGGAATATAAGAATGATAACAGATTTTACTCATTTCTTGTCATCAATGGGTATTGTATCCAAAGATACAACTGATGAAACAATATCTTTTGAATACAACGGATTGTCATATTTGTTTGTTTCGGACAAAAATGACCCTTATTATATACGCTTAATATTACCAAATATTGAGAACATAAACAATACCAATGAAATTGATGTTTACAAAAATATCAATCAGTATAATAACAAGTTCAAAGCCGTAAAAATGAGTGTTGTAGAAAATTCAATTTGGTTGTCTATTGAGCAATTTTTGTATTCACGAGAGAACTCCAATAACTTGTTTTTTCGACTAATGAAAATACTTGAAACAGTAATTACCGAATATAGAAGTCATCAAAACCCTGCTCAATGAAATCAACACGACATTGTCAAGACCTGATATAACGAATATCCTTAAACAAGAATAATCCGTCAAAGTTTGTATATGTAAATTATGGGGCTAATTTATTCCCCCTCACCTTTTAGAAATGGTGCGAATGCCATAAGATTCCTTACTTGACGTACCACATAACACAAGCGATCTTTATCCACAATTTGAACCTTTCCGTCTGGTGTTTGGTCACCAATCCGCAATATATCGTAATTTTGCATTGTAGTCATTCTATGTTTATATTCTACTTATTAGTATTAAAGCGATATTTTCCACTATGCCTGTAACCAGTGTATTAATTCTGATTGTTTCGTTTTACTTCATCAAGAACAATGCGCATATAAGCCGTTTCCAAACTCCACGCACGACGAGGGGCTCCTATTTTATTGTTGTGCTGGGGCATTAAGGATTCTTCTTTTTGTCCCTTTCGACAAGCACCAAGATACATTTCACCTTCTGACAAAGTATGTGCCTGACCATTCCGTATTTTGGTTATAATCGTGTCATAATCCCTGCGAATTATCAACAAATCCTTCTCAGGAATTCGCCATAACACAGCAAAGATAAAATGTAAGTCGAGTTTTGAAACCTTTGGATTGTGCAGATAAAACATTATCAACATAATAAGACATTTCTGATAGGAATGAGATTCCTCAAAACTTTTGTTCCAGTCTGCCGTATAGTTTATCATACTGCAAACAAGCCTCTCTTTTATCAATAATTCTTTTTTTATGGACTCTTTCAATGGAGTACACTTCAACTCTGCCTTTTCAAAAGCGAAATCTGTTTCTTGACGCGAATTTATACTGTACTTGAAGAATAGTTCTTCTACTAATTGTCCCAAACTGCCTTTGCCTTTATGCTCTTCTGCCTTAGGCGCGAAGTCTCGTAAGCATCTGTTTATCAGATGTTTACTGTAATCAAATATTGATGAAATATCTTTTTCGTTGTATGGTAAACTTCGCATGAATTATTTACTCTTTTGTAAAAAACGAACACCTAAAAGACTCTACTCTATTATTAGAATATCACCAATGTTAACTTTTAGAAGTTTGGAAATTTTTATCAAGCTTTCCACATCTGGTTGACTATTATTTGTACACCATTTAGAAATGGTAGTTTGATCTTTTCCCAATTGTTCAGCTAACCATTTACCTGTTTGCTTCTTTTCTACAAGGAGAAGTTTTAATCTGTTAAAATCTTTATTTGCCATAATCTCAAATTTATTATGCAAAGATACGCAAAATCAAAATAGTAGTTCTATACTACGCGCTATTTATATGCGAAAGATCTAATTGTATGAATATTTTTCATTAATTTATAGAATATTCAAAGGATTTTTCGTACCTTTGTAAGCACACCAAAGCATAGAATTATGGACTACTTCAAGCAACAAGATATTTTCATCGCTAAGAAGAAAGAGAACTATGAAAAGGGTTTGATAAACATCAAATCCCTAACACCATACTTCCGTTGGAAGTTTGATGACAAAGCCAGGAATCCAAGTAAGCGCTAATTTTGGACAATGTATGATGTTCTTCAAGAAGAGTTGGGCAAGTATTACGAAACTTACCCCAAAGGCTACAAGCAGACAACTGATGAACCCATTTGGGGATAGTATGCTGGGATATGGTGACGATAAGTCTATCGTTGCTTATTTAGAAGCAATCAACGAAGAACTTCCCAACTTACTGATGATGGCTTAATGACATGAATATATTTAATAAATTTCGACAATATCAGGAAAAACCTAAAAATAGGCAACCAAGGACAAGTCGCACAATAGAGTTCGTAAGAGGAATGCTTTTTTACGCAACACCCTTAGGTTGCTTATGGTGGTTTGCTGAATTAAAATATGCGGGTGCTGCTTTTTTCTTTTGTTTGGCAATACTTATATATGGTATGTTTACACTTCCATTTATCAATATTTATGGTTCATTTGTAAAAGATGATGAGGAGCAAGTAGTGAAAGATGAGGTGGGGCCAATAAAATCATGTGTCGGTCTTTTTGCTGCGGTATTAGGCCCAGTACTTGGAATATGGTTGTTTATATCAAGTATGCCTTATTGGGACTTAAAAGAACGTAGAGAAGTAGAGGAAAACCAAAAAGTTTATATAACTCCACATGAGAATTGCTATCATTCAACAAAAGATTGTTATACAATCAGAGGTCATAAAATAAAAGAGATACCACTTTATAAGGCAAAGAAGAAAGGTCGAAGACCATGTGATATTTGCTATTAAGTAAAAACGTCTTTTCATAAAGACTCCATCGCCCATAGTTTTGCGGAAACAAACAAGCAAAACTATGGGCGATTTCAATTACTTATACATAACAGGCGTGAACGACCTGCCCGGCTATCGTGTCGCAGCAGCGTTCACCACTAAAAGCAGCGAAGTTTTCAAGGAAACGGAGGAGATTTCACCGCGCCATGTGAGCGACAAGGTGAGTTATATGCCTTGGGGAGCGGACGACCAGATGCCATATGACATTATCAATCTGATTGAAAGTGATGAGACACTGAGCACTTGCCAGATGTTCAATGCAGAGGTGTGCTATGGGAGCGGTTTGGTGTACCAAACTTATGAAATGTGCAAACAGAAAGTGGTGAACGAGGTCGAGGAGTTCTTTTTGGATAACGACATGGCGAGCTATTTCTTGGGCGTTTGCCAGGACTTTAAGCACTTCGGTTTTGCTGTGAGCGTGATTATTCTCAATGAACAAGGCAACAATGTGGTGAGGGTGCTGCGCAAGGAGGCTTGCTATGTTCGCTTTGCCCCTGCCAACAAGGAGGGCGTGATACCACAGGTGTTGTACGCGAATTGGCGCAACTCGGTGCGGGCGGAACAGGTGGAGGTCATTCCACTGCTCAACCCGCAAAGTCCTTGGACGGACTTGCAGGCACAGGTGAAGAAGGGCAAACGCAAGTTTGCCGTGGTCAGCCGTGTGCCGACGCCTGACAGCACGTATTATCCCATTCCTTATTACGCCTCGCTCTTCAAGGGCAAGTGGTACAACATTAAGCAACTCATCGGGGTGGCGAAGGAGGCAAAACTGAAAAACTCTGCGCCTATCAAATATCACATAGAGATTGCCAAATCGTTTTGGAGCAATATCTTCAAGGCGGAGGGCATTACCGACCGCGTGAAGCAACAGGAGCGCGTGAACGAGGAAAAGGACAACATCATCAACTTTCTCACAGGTATGGAGAACTCGGGCAAGGTGCTTTTCTCGGAGTTTTATGTGTCTCCCAATGGGGAGGAACAACATGATGTGGTGATTAACAAAATTGAGACGGACAAGGAGGGTGGCAATTGCTTCGCGAATGTCGGCTGCGCTCGGCAAAGTTCAACGGAAGCATGGGCGACAAGCGCCCCATGCCAATACTTTGAGCAAACGCTTTACCCGTGGTTGGATTTGCCTCGGAAACTCGGCAGCACCGACCACTCTTGGCAGCGTTACCAGGAGCTGCATTCTAAACTCATCGCCATCGAGGAACGATTGGCGCATGATTTCTTCTCCTGTGAACTCTTGGCGACTCTGCGCCAAGCAGAGTTGTTGGGCAAATGGGGCGAGACCCCATCTGCACCGCATCTTCGCCATTGAACTGTATATGTTATAGGAAGAAGAGGGAGAAGTCCCCATATCATCTTGCATTGAGATCGTGAACGCCCTCCGCAATGCTCCCGATGGATTTTTTGAGGAGTGGAAGCAGTCAGAAACCGCTGCGCTCTTTGAAAATCATGGGTACAAGAATGATAAAAGGAAAGGTGGGTATTGGTTTTGAAAAAAAATTATTAGATTTGCAATAGTAAACAAACCTAACAAACAACAATTATGAAAAATATTAAAAAAATCGCTGCAATTCTTTCAATGTTCCTTTTCTGTATTATGTCTTTATCAGCGCAAACGGAACGCATGAAATTTATGGGAATTCCAATCGCAGGATCTCCTATTCAAATGGGAGAAAAATTGAAAGCGAAAGGATTTGTCTTTAAGGAGAAAATCAGTGATCACATCAGAGAGTATAGTGGAACATTCGCAGGTTCTAATGTTGTGGTAGATGTAGTATCTACTAGTAATGTAGTATGGAAAATTCTTGTAGAATACCCAGAAGCATCTTCATTTTCTCGTTTAGAATCGGATTATGAAGATATGGTTGGTCAATTCAAAAAGAAATATGGTGAGCCAACGGAACACTTTGAATTTTTTTCCAAACCATATTACAAAGGAGATGGGTATGAAATGCAAGCCTTAAGACTTGATAAGTGTAATTATGCTTCTTATTGGGAAAAAGAGAATGGCACTATTTGCGTAGAAATGTCTAAAGGAGGGCACCTTTGGATTGGTTATGAAGATAAAGTTGGTGTAAGGGAAAAGAACCAAAAGGAAAACCAACAGATTCAGGATGATATCTAAAAATAGTTGTCTTTTATCCCCATTCAATGCTTCCATACTTTCGCGGTATGGAAGCATTTTCTATTTCTCAGCCCAAGTCATGGTCGGAACTATCAGACCAACAATTGTTCTTCTTCTTCCGACGAGTCGCACGCGATTTGCCGATGAATGAGGTATTAGCCCTTTGCGTTTGCAAATGGGCTGAAATTGTTGTGCTTTGTCATGCAGACAAACACTCCTGTTTGGTCAAGGACTGGAAGAGCAAACGCCAAGTGGTGCTTGCCGATTGGCAAATCACTTTTGCTGCGCGACAACTCGCATTCTTGGAGAGCTTTGCTCCCAAGCCTGTGCGCATTTCTGTTATTTGCGGTGCATCGGCAGTAAATGCCGATTTGCAAGCCGTCCCCTTTGAGGATTATCTCGCTTGCGAGAACTATTACCAAGGCTTCCTGCACACGCAAAGCATGGAATGCCTCGCGGAGATGACGCATTTGCTTTATCCGAAACTTTCGGACAAAGCTTGTTTGGAGAAAGCGGAACTGCTTTCTGTATTCTATTGGTTCGCTTCCGTCAAAGCGAACTTCATCCGTATGTTCCCACACCTGACTTCATCACTTTTTTGTGCCATCACATAGCGCATATTGAAAATCAATGAGTTGTGTCATTTGATTGGGTGACGCATTGACGAAGTCTGCAAAAAACGCTACCACCAAACGCAAGCACTAATGGCGACGCGTCTCGCGTCGGGCATCAAGGCAAAGATTCACAGACAGGCATGTATTTAGTGCAGAGCCTTTGTGTTTAGTGTATGAGCCTTTGCCTTAATGCCCGCGGGACGCGTCGCCCCCATTAGTGCTTGCATTTGGTGGTAGCGTTTAATGCTTACGGGACCTTTACAATACTACAAAAGCTTTACTTGCCGAGTATCTTACATCTTACACTAACACGCTGAAACTCATTGATTGTCAATATTTTACTTAGTGTAAGATGTTACCAATACCACCTACACGCGACCTACACAACCCTCATGCTGCCACACGACACAAGCACGGGAGAACAGTATCACGGCATAGGGGAACAGAAAAGTCTGTTACTCCGACAGATTGTTCTACGTCCCTATGCCGTATTATCTACTGCATACGTCCATGTTGACTGCGCGGCAGCGGGGTAAGATGTGTAAGATGTGTGCAGGAGTGTGTAAGATACTTTGAAATCATCTTACACTCTTGAAACATCTGAATATCAACTTGTTATGTGCAAAAAGTGTAAGATGGCAGAAAAAGTGCACACACTCTTTTACAAGTAGGCAGACGGGGAGGGAGCAAATATTTGTGTACAAATTGTACACTTTTTTTGATGGGAGCAATGTCTTGGTGTTACCTTTGCAGCACTTTACTTTTATATCAAATCAAATTGTATTGACTACCATGAAACGAATGCTTAACAGAATGCTGCGCTATGCCGATGCCATTGTGAAACGTGGCGTTGACAAACTGATAGACGCTATCGGACAGAGTCCGGAACCACAAAGTAAAAACACTGAAACACCCCAACCGCAAAAAAGCATGGACAACGACACTGACTGTGCACCGCAAACAACTGGCAACACCACGAACCGCGGTCTGACAGAACAAGCCTTCAGCCTTATGGACGAACTATGCGACTTTCGCTATAATGTGCTTGATCGCACGCCCGAAGTGCAACGGCGCGACCAGACGGACAAGGGAGGAGTTCACTGCCGTGGTCCTGGGGCGTGAATTGGTGCAGCTGCAAAGTGCCGCGCCGACGCAGCAGCAAGGCTACATTGTACTGCGTGAGGCGCAGAAACTGATGATGTCAGAAGAATGTGGTGCTCGTTAGCGGTGGCGCGGGTGGTGGTCGGTCGAGACCCCAAGGTGTGAAATTTTCCCTTGAAAGGTGCGGATTTTGGAGGCAATCAGAGACCTCGAAATGCTTCGGGGGTGTGGTGTGGGTATTTGGTTGGGGTGCGTTGGGTCGTTGGATTGTCCGAGACTCCCGAACCTCATGAGCATAAAGAAACTTGGGGTGTCGTTTTGTTACTTTTTGAGACCTTAAAAGGTGATTTTGAAGGATCGGAAACTGCAAAGTGTCAGTTTGGGGGCTTGGGTAGACATTGCGAAACTTGGAGGGTTGTTTTAGGTAGCCCGAAACTTTGGATTTTGGCGTATTGCGAAACTTCGGGGTGCTTTGTTGGATAGGTGGAAACTTGGCATCTATGCACATGGGAAACTTGGAGTGTGCAATCGTGGTTTTGGCGAAACTTCGGGGGCATTTTCGTTGTGTGGGTGTGGTGTGTGCGTTGGTTGCTATTTCTGTATGTTCTTCGCTTTCTCTCTTTTCGGCATTCGTGCATTTTGGGGACTTTTATCGGGGCGAAGGAACTCAAACAAGGGTGTTGCTTAAGATTTGTTTACATATTCCGCTTTGGTGTGGGGGTGTTCGTGGTTTGACGATGTAGGGCGGTCGGGGGGGCTTCCGACGGAGGGGTTAAGGGGAAACCCCTTAACTATCCCCTAAAGACTTCTGTATCAAGGTTTTTGTTTTGCTACTACTTAACAAAACGCGGATTTCTTCAAAAATCGCGCCCACTTTTAAACTCTCTCAATCGGCACGCAGCTATTGTTTTGATTACCAGAAGTTGGTAGACCAGTTCGGCATCAATCTGATTACGGGTGACGCGGACGATGAAGAGGAATAATCTGTGGCATAAAAAATATCATTATTTTTTTGGGGGGGGTAGAAATATATCTATATATTTGCAAATGCATGTTTAACTACTAATTTTTATGATATGAAAAAGACTCTATTCATGCTTCTTGCTTGTTTGTTTTGCGTCTTTGCGCAAGCACAGACCAAAGTAGAGGTCACACTTACAGATGGCAAGGTCGTGAAAGGTACTACCAGAACCTTGTTCTCTGTTGATGATGCAAACTCTATTAAGGTGAAAGACGCCAAGGGGGAAAAGAAAA
>OGMB01000640.1_pt1 | contig 18234 bp, 18 predicted proteins | sample 1573001 | NCBI WGS metagenome assembly OGMB01 (sample SAMEA2581921, study PRJEB24529) | metagenome | biome: Human gut stool | place: China | collected 2011
GGCAATTTGCCAAATCATATTTTCTTTGTCCGTGAGATGCTCGAAGCACACCTGGTGCAAGAGCTGGAAATCAAAGAAGCGGGGAACCGTGGCCGTCCGGCGGTGGGGCTGGTGGTTGAAACTGAAGCCTGGCACTATCTTTCTCTGCGCATTAGTCGCGGGGAGATTTTCCTTGCTCTGCGCGATCTGAGCAGCAAACTGGTGGTGGAAGAGTCGCAGGAACTGGCGTTAAAAGATGACTCGCCATTGCTGGATCGTATCATTTCCCATATCGATCAGTTTTTTATCCGCCACCAGAAAAAACTTGAGCGTCTAACTTCGATTGCCATAACCCTGCCGGGAATTATTGATACGGAAAATGGCATTGTACATCGCATGCCGTTCTATGAGGATGTAAAAGAGATGCCGCTCGGCGAGGCGCTGGAGCAGCATACCGGCGTTCCGGTTTATATTCAGCATGATATCAGCGCATGGACGATGGCAGAGGCCTTGTTTGGTGCCTCACGCGGGGCGCGCGATGTGATTCAGGTGGTTATCGATCACAACGTGGGGGCGGGCGTCATTACCGATGGTCATCTGCTACACGCAGGCAGCAGTAGTCTCGTGGAAATAGGCCACACACAGGTCGACCCGTATGGGAAACGCTGTTATTGCGGGAATCACGGCTGCCTCGAAACCATCGCCAGTGTGGACAGTATTCTTGAGCTGGCACAGCTGCGTCTTAATCAATCCATGAGCTCGATGTTACATGGACAACCGTTAACCGTGGACTCATTGTGTCAGGCGGCATTGCGCGGCGATCTGCTGGCAAAAGACATCATTACCGGGGTGGGCGCGCATGTAGGGCGCATTCTTGCCATCATGGTGAATTTATTTAACCCACAAAAAATACTGATTGGTTCACCGTTAAGTAAAGCGGCAGATATCCTCTTCCCGGTCATCTCAGACAGCATCCGTCAGCAGGCCCTTCCTGCGTATAGTCAGCACATTAGCGTTGAGAGTACTCAGTTTTCTAACCAGGGCACGATGGCAGGCGCTGCACTGGTAAAAGACGCGATGTATAACGGTTCTTTGTTGATTCGTCTGTTGCAGGGTTAACATTTTTTAACTGTTCTACCAAAATTTGCGCTATCTCAATTTGGGCCAGGAAAGCATAACTTAGACTTTCAAGGTTAATTATTTTCCTGGTTTATATTTGTGAAGCATAACGGTGGAGTTAGTGATGCTGAAGCGTTTCTTTATTACCGGTACAGACACTTCTGTAGGGAAAACGGTGGTTTCCCGCGCATTGCTACAAGCGTTAGCCTCCCAGGGAAAAACGGTTGCGGGATATAAACCCGTAGCGAAGGGGAGCAAAGAGACACCCGAAGGGCTGCGTAATAAAGATGCCCTGGTGTTGCAGAGTGTTTCAACCATCGAACTGCCTTATGAAGCAGTTAATCCTATCGCGTTAAGCGAAGAAGAAAGTAGCGTGGCGCACAGTTGCCCAATCAATTACACCCTCATTTCAAACGGCCTGGCAAACCTGACCGAAAAAGTCGATCATGTCGTGGTAGAAGGGACTGGCGGCTGGCGCAGTCTGATGAATGATTTGCGTCCACTCTCTGAATGGGTGGTGCAGGAACAACTGCCGGTGTTGATGGTTGTCGGTATTCAGGAAGGTTGCATTAACCATGCACTGCTAACAGCTCAGGCGATTGCCAACGACGGGCTGCCGCTCATTGGCTGGGTGGCTAACCGAATCAACCCAGGACTGGCGCATTATGCGGAAATCATTGATGTGCTCGGTAAAAAACTTCCGGCACCGCTCATTGGTGAACTGCCTTATCTCCGGTGCCGGCATTACATTCAACGGGGGCAATACATCCGCTTAGCTATGCTGCGCAGTGTGCTGGCGGTAGATAGAGTCACGGTGTAACGTCCGCGAGATTACCGACGCAATTACGCAGGCAATCAATAAACCGGGGAGTAGCTGATACTCCCCGGTCATTTCACATATCATCAATGTCGACATAATCGGCGCGTGCGTGGTTGCCGCCAACAGTGTCGCCATCCCGGTCAATCCGAGTAAAAGCGTAATTTCTTCGCCATCAGGGAACCATAATCCCAGGCTACGACCATACAACATGCCAATGGCAAGACCGATAAATAGCGTCGGTGTAAAGACACCACCGGGTGCGCCGGAACCGCTACTCGCCAGCACGGCACACAGTTTACAAAGGAAGATCCCGGCAATGATCATTAACAGTGGCGGGGCAGTTAAAAAAGATTGTACGGTGCTATAGCCGTTGCCCCACACTGCAGGTGTGAACAGGGAAAGCAGACCCACGATCAACCCGCCTAGTGCCAGTTGCCAGGGCGGCGCAAGTTTGAGACTCACAAATCCACGATGACAGGCGTTCATTAACGTTAACAACAGTGGTCCGCACAGACCTGCCAGCACACCTGTACTGATAATCAGCGCATAGTCACGAGCCTGAACCGTCACTGAGAGTTGTACGCTGTAGAGTAACGCGTCGCTATGATTAATCAGATTGCTAACCAGCAATGCCACGACGGCGGAAATAATCACCGGGCCGAGAGAGGCCAACATCATAGTGCCAAACAGCACTTCGGCTATAAATAAACTGCCAGCAAGCGGGGCGCGATAGGCCGCAGCCATTCCCGCTGCGGCCCCACAGGCGATCCATAATTTCCACTCCTGGCGTGGTGTAAAACGTTGGGCAAAACAGGAGGCGGCAAGGGCAGCTAAAAGAATCATCGCACCTTCGCGACCAATTGCACTGCCGCTGGTTACTACCAGCAGAGAGGCAAGCGATTTAACCAGGCTTGCTGCGTAATCAAACTGACCATCGGTTTGCAACGCTTCCATATAATCGGTCGGCGCATGAGGGCGTTGCTGGGTAAATTTCTGCCAGCCCATCAGCAACAAACCCGCCGCCAGTCCGCCGAGCGCCGGAGTTAGCAGCCGTCGCCAGGGGGAAAGGTTTGTCGCTGCATTGACCAGACTGCCGGAGTCATTATTGAGGAACAACCACTCCAGTAGCAGCATCGCATGACGAAACCCGGCAACGGCAAAGGCCGCGAGAATACCGACGACTGTTGCGATAAGCAGACGGCGGAACATAGTGCGCAGATCCGGATAGATGTGTAGATGATGCATGAGCAGAAATGGGCAATGAAACACGGGCGACTATTTTGCGGCAAAAGAGGCCAACCGCAAAAGCAGTGCGTGCTTTAAGAGATAAAAAACGTGACATTGTAACGTATTATTGCCGAATCGCGCGTAATCGTCACCATCCGGCAATAATACGGTGATCCTATCGAAAGAGTGGTTTAACCGCGACAGGAATCAACAGTTGTGATTGCCATTGCGCCAGCGTTAAGCGAGCCAGTTCACCCAGTGCACGGTAGAAAGGGTGTTCTGCTTTTTCGATAAAAACATCAAGAAAACGTGTTGACCACGGAAAAAGGTGCCATGCCAGCAATTCTTCGCATTCTGTCTGGCGACCATTCTCCGCCAACCACGCAGCCATCAACAGCAGTGAACCAAAATGATCTTCCGGTTCGTTTTGCTTCATTTCAAACTGAATGCCTTTCTCGCGCATCCACTGACGAAGTGCCAATGTTGAATCGCCAAACAGCACAGATTCGCGATCCAGCCAGACCGACCCCCACGGCGGAGACGGCAGTGCCCACGGGCCGACAAACAAACGCTGCCAGGCCTGGGCGTGAGTCTCTTCACACTGTGTCTGAAAAGCCGTCACCAGCGGCGCTAATGACGCTTCTGGTAGAGGCCACTGAGTTTCCCAGCCGTCACTGGTGAGTACCGCAACCAGAGGTGCGGCTTCCGCACTCTCTGGAGCGTAATAAAACAGCGCGCCCAACACGCGCGCCGCGACAGAAAAATTATCTTGCTGTGAAAAATGGGTCATTCCTAACATCCTGAAATGTGCGGGTTGCCCCGCACCAATTTGTTAACCTGCAATAGCCATTCCTACTGTCATGTGCAGGCCATAAAAGAGCACACGCCCGATCATCTCACCGCCAAGTATGAGGATTAGCCCCAGAATAAGTCCGGCAACGTGAGGTTCACGGCGACGAATGAGCGGGCAAAGCCAGCATCCAAGACCTGCGCATAACAATACCACACGCCAGACCTGTAAGGAGGCGTAATCTGGTACCAGTGCGCTGGCTTGTTGCACGGATGAGTGAATAGACGCCAGAGACAAACCTTGCAGCACAATCACCCCGGCACAAGCGATCAGCGCCAGAACGCTAATGATGGCAAATGGTGTGGTATTAAATGTAACGCGGGCTGCCCGCAGAATTGCGGCAGCAAGTATTGGACCGCTCAACAATACCGTCAGGAAGAAAGCCAGCGTAGTGTAACCGTTATGCCAGGTTGGCACGGTGTCGATTTGATACACGCAGGTCATCATCCAGACGAAAATGACGCCGAGCGCCATGCTGACAAGTAACCAGAGTTTCCCCAACGCTTGCGGCATTTTACCGATGACCGCCACCAGCCACCATAGTCCGCCAACGGCAAAAAATATGGAACCGGCAGCAATCTCGTTACTCAGACCAGAAGCTCCGATTCGATTCAGCGAGTTAAACGCTCGCAGTGGCGATCCCAGGTGCATGACAGAGGCAATAAACCCGATGCCCATCAACAGCCAGAGGAAAAACATGCCACGGACAATACGCTGACGGTCTGCGTCATTTTTGGCGGCGAACCAGCCAATTCCGCTAACAATCAGCGCGCCTACTACGCATTGACCCAATACGGTAAAGATAACCAGTGGCCACTCATGCCATCCATTTCCCATTTTACACTTCCTCCGGATTAGCCAGATAACCAGTGGTATCGCCGGTCGGGCGGCTGTTGGCGTTAGGTTTGATAACGATATTGGGTTTTGTGAAATGCGCGCGCGGCAGTGGCGCGACGGCAGCAAGAGTGCCGTGCTTCTGGCGCAGCTCTTCAATTGGACCGAACTCAAGTGCACGCAGCGGGCAGGATTCGACACATATGGGTTGTTTCCCCTCGGCGACGCGCGAATAACAACCATCGCACTTCGTCATGTGCCCTTTTTCAGCATTGTACTGTGGCGCGCCGTACGGACAAGCCATGTGGCAGTAGCGGCAGCCGATACAAACATCTTCATCAACCACCACAAAGCCATCTTCACGCTTATGCATTGCGCCGCTGGGGCAGACTTTTGTACATGCGGGGTCATCGCAATGGTTACAGGAGATGGAGAGATAATAAGCGAACACGTTCTGGTGCCAGACGCCATTATCTTCCTGCCAGTCGCCGCCAGCGTATTCATAAATACGGCGGAAACTGACTTCCGGGCCAAGATCTTTAAAATCTTTGCACGCCAGTTCGCAGGTTTTACAGCCAGTACAGCGGCTGGAATCGATAAAAAATCCATATTGTGTGGTCATGGGCTACTCCTTAAACCTTTTCGATCTGGACAAGATTGCTGTGCGACGGGTTTCCCTTTGCCAGCGGTGAAGGGCGGTGAGAGGTCAGAATATTGATACTGCCGCCGTGATCGACCCGGTCACCAAACATATCCGCTTTAAGCCACGCACCTTGCCCGATGGCGGTAACGCCAGGCAGAATACGCGGAGTCACTTTTGCGGCAATCAGCATTTCTCCATTATTGTTAAATACCCGCACGGTATCGCCATGACGGATACCGCGAGCCTGAGCATCAATGGGGTTGATCCACACCTCTTGTGGGCAGGCCTGCTGTAACACATCAATATTGCCGTAGCTGGAGTGGGTACGCGCCTTGTAGTGGAAGCCCGTTAACTGCAGTGGATAGGTTTTCCGCAGGGGATCGTCCCAGCCATCAAAACCTGGCGTATAAGCTGGAAGGGGATGAATAATTTCATCTTTTTTCAATTCCCAGGTATCCGCAATCTTCGCCAGTCGTTCAGAATAAATTTCGATTTTCCCCGAAGGTGTTTTCAACGGGTTTGCCTGGGGATCTTCACGGAATGCGCGGAAAGCGACGTAGTGTTCTTCCGGGCATTTTTTCTTAAAGATCCCGGTCGTTTTCATCTCCTCGTAGTCGGGCATCTCAGGGTTACGTTCCTTCGTTTTCGCATGGAGATATTTGATCCATTCATTCTGACTGCGACCTTCAGTAAAGGTTTGATAAACGTCTGGTCCTAAGCGTTTGGCGACTTCACTCAGCATCCAGTAGATGGGTTTGCGTTCAAATTTTGCAGAGGTTGCGGGTTGGGCGAGGATCACATAGCCCATATTCCCTGCAGATTCATGAGAGATAAGGTCTTCTTGCTCTGTTGGCATCAGGTCGGGCAACAGGATATCGCAATACTTAGCCGAGGCCGTCATGAAGTGGTCAATGCCAACAATCATCTCGCACTTGCTGTCATCCTGAAGCACCTCATGGGTGTGATTGATGTCGCCATGTTGATTGATCAATGTGTTACTGGCGTAGCACCATAAAAACTTGATGGGGACATCCAGTTTTTCTTTTCCACGAACACCATCACGGGTCGCGGTCATTTCCTTACCATGGTCGATGGCATCTGTCCATGTAAAGACGGAAATCTGCGTTTTAACAGGGTTCTCAAGCATCGGGAACCATTCTACCCCCAGATCCCAGCTACCTTCGCGTACACCTGAGTTGCCGCCGTTTATGCCGACGTTACCGGTGAGAACGGAAAGCATGGCAATAGCGCGGGACGTTTGCTCGCCGTTGGAATGTCGTTGTGGCCCCCAACCCTGACAAATATAAGCAGGTTTTGCTGAACCGATCTCTCGTGCCAACTGGATAATTTTTTCTGCCGGGATGCTGGTGATTTTTGCTGCCCATTCCGGCGTTTTAGCTATGCCGTCAGGCCCTTCGCCCAGAATATAGGCTTTATAATGCGCGTTACGTGGTGCGTTGGCGGGCAGAGTTTTTTCATCGTAACCAACACAATATTTGTCGAGAAATGGCTGATCGACCATGTTTTCAGTAATCAGTACCCAGGCAATCGCACAGGCCAGTGCGCCATCGGTGCCTGGGCGAATGGGCAGCCATTCATCTTCACGCCCGGCAGCTGTGTCGTTATAACGTGGATCGATGACGATCATGCGTGCGTTTGAACGTTCGCGGGCTTGCTCGACGTAGTAAGTGACACCACCGCCGCTCATCCGCGTTTCTGCCGGGTTATTTCCGAACATAACGACCAGTTTCGTATTGGCGATATCATCCGGGCTGTTGCCATCATTGGCACCGAACATATAACTCATTGCGGCACTGATCTGTGCGGTACTGTAGCTGCCATAGCGACTGAGAAAACCACCGCAAGAGTTCATCAGACGGTACGGGACGTTTGAGTTGGTGATGTTTCCGCCATCTACGCCTGTTCCGTACAGGACATGTACAGCCTCATTGCCGTAATCTTTTAGGATCCGCCGAAGATTATCACTGATGGTATCCAGGGCTTCGTCCCAACTTATCCGTTCAAATTTACCTTCACCGCGCTTGCCGACGCGCTTCATGGGATATTTCAACCTATCAGGATGATTCATCCGTCGGCGGATAGAGCGCCCGCGTAAACACGCGCGAACCTGATGATTACCGTAGACGTCGTCACCTGTCGTATCAGACTCCACCCAGTACACGGTGTCATCTTTCACATGCAAACGTAACAGACAGCGGCTCCCGCAGTTAACGGTGCAGGAACTCCAGACCGCTTTCTCTTCTACCGGAGCCTCTGCCGCCCGGACCATTTGAGAAAATGGCAGAGTGAAAGCACTGCTTGCCAGCGCAAGACTGCCAAGTGCGGAGGTTTTCATCAGACTTCTACGGCTGATTTCAGCCTTCATGAGCGCCTCTGTGGTATGGATTTTCATCATTACTCGCTTATTGCTTTTCAAACAAAATGTCATGCCAGAATTTATGGTTGTCGTGGGTTATATTTTTTCGATCTCGACCAGATTAGTGTGCTGCGGGTTTCCCTTCGCCAGTGGTGAAGGGCGCAGAGTGGTTAGCGTATTCACACAGCCGCCATGGTCGATTTTATCGCCAGACATATTGGCCTCGTGCCAGGCTCCCTGGCCCATAGCGCTAACCCCAGGGAGAATGCGTGGTGTCACTTTGGCTGGTAGCCGAACTTCGCCACGATGGTTAAACACCCGCACCATATCGCCGTTGGCAATCCCACGTTTCTGCGCATCTATAGGGTTGATCCACACCTCCTGACGGCAGGCAGCCTTCAGGAGATCAATATTGCCGTAGGTCGAGTGAGTACGGGATTTGTAATGGAAACCAAACAGTTGAAGTGGGAAGGTTCTACGTTCAGGGGAGTCCCAGCCTTCAAAGGTAGAGGCATAAACTGGCAGTGGGCTTATCACTTCATCTTTTTCCAGTTCCCAGGTACGGGCAATTTCCGCCAGCTTGCTGGAATAAATTTCAATCTTACCGGAAGGTGTTTTAAGTGGATTTGCCTCGGGGTCGTCACGAAATGCTTTGTAGGCGACAAAATGACCATTGGGATCTTTACGCTTATAGATACCCATTTTTTTCAGTTCGTCGTAAGACGGTAACGCCGGATCTTTGGCAAGCATTTTGGCGTACAGATGTTGTAACCATTGTTCCTGCGTGCGACCTTCAGTGAACTTTTGATAGACGTCAGGTCCAAGACGTTTCGCGACTTCACTCAGGATCCAGTAAATCGGTTTACGTTCGAATTTTTCGCTGGTGACTGGCTGGAGGAAAATGAGATATCCCATGTTACCGGCGTAGTCGTTAGGAATAATATCTTCCTGCTCAACGGTCATCAGGTCTGGCAGCAGAATGTCGGCATATTTTGCCGATGAGGTCATAAAGTTTTCGATGACCACAATCATTTCGCATTTCGATTCGTCTTGCAGAATTTCATGCGTTTTGTTGATGTCAGAATGCTGATTAACGAGGGTATTTCCCGCGTAGTTCCAGATGAACTTAATGGGCACATCCAGTTTCATTTGCGGACCATGATCGATAGCATCTGTCCAGCTGAAGCAGGAGATTGACGTTTTGACCGGATTATCCAGCACCGGCAGGCGTTCTATGGTAATGGTATAGGTCGATTCACGCGCGCCACTATTTCCGCCGCTGATGCCGACATTGCCCGTCAAAATAGGTAACATAGCAATAGCGCGTGCAGTCAGTTCGCCGTTTGCCTGGCGTTGCGGCCCCCAGCCCTGGCAGATATAAGCGGGTTTTGCTGTGCCAATTTCACGCGCCAGTTTGATGATACGGTCTACCGGGATACCGGTAATTTGCGAAGCCCACTGCGGCGTTTTCGCTGTGTTATCATCACCTTCACCAAGAATATAGGCTTTATAGTGACCATTTTTGGGTGCATCTGCGGGTAAGGTTTTTTCGTCATAGCCGACGCAGTATTTATCGAGAAAAGGTTGATCAACGAGATTTTCGTTAATCAATACCCAGGCAATACCCGCAACCAGCGCGGCATCGGTGCCCGGGCGAATAGGGAGCCATTCATCTTCACGACCAGCAGCCGTATCGGTATATCGCGGATCGATAACAATCATTTTGGCGTTCGATTTCTCGCGCGCTTTTTCAAGAAGATAAGTGATGCCACCGCCGCTCATGCGGGTTTCTGCCGGGTTGTTACCAAACATCACGACCAGCTTGCTGTTTTCAATATCCGTGGTGCTGTTGCCATCATTACTGCCGTAGGTGTAGGGCATGGCACAGGAAATTTGCGCGGTGCTGTAGGAGCCATACTGATTGAGTGAACCGCCGTAGCAGTTCATCAGGCGTTTGACCGCCGAGGCTGATGGCGAAGAGCGGGTCATATTGCCGCCAACAATCCCCGAAGAGTACTGAATATATACAGCCTCAGCAAATGAAAAAAACAACCATATTGTTCGACGGTTTTTTTCAGGCTACTGGCGATAGTATCCAGGGCTTCATCCCAGCTAATCCGTTCGAATTTGCCTTCACCGCGTGTACCCACGCGTTTCATTGGGTAATTCAAGCGATCGGGATGATTAATACGCCGGCGGATGGAGCGACCGCGCAAACAGGCGCGTACCTGATGGTTGCCGTACTCATCGCTGCCGGTATTGTCAGTTTCCACCCAGGTCACTTCATTATCTTTAACATGTAGACGAAGTGCACAGCGGCTACCACAGTTGACGGAACAGGCACCCCAGATCACTTTTTCGCTGGCCTGTTGTACCGTTGCCGCTGCACTGCGCAGGGTGAACGGTAAAGAAAAACCGCCTGCAGCCAGCGCCAGAGAACCTATCGCGGTTGATTTAACGAGTGTTCTGCGGCTGATGCCCACCATTCGGTCATTTTTGGACATAACTCACTCCCTGTTCTTTATCGTTATATAAATGTTTATATATTGAATATTTAGCGCGCTAACAATAGAGGGAGTCTACCCATTTTGGGTTAAGAATTATTAATCCATATCAATAGAAGGGTATGAGTAATAAGGTGGGATTATGTTGTATGTTCAAATCGCCGGATGTGTCGTATCCGGCGTTCAGTCGATAATGTATTACTGCGGTTCGGCAGGCGCGCCATCCTGGGTAGACTGCGCGGGAGCAGAGACGTTACCGCTGGTGGTGCGGGTGTAGAGAATTTTATGCGTATCATTAGCACAATGCCCGACGACCTGGGAATCAGGCTGATCAACCTGGTCATTGGGTACAATACTTAACGTGAAGCTGCTTTCGGGTACGCCATTATTGATAATGCGCTGTGATATATCGCTCTGTATGCGCTCACAGGATCCCGGCGCGGCGAGTACCGCGGGTGAGGCGAGGGCGAGCAGAAGCGCGGCACAGCAGGTTGAGAGTTTCATCATAAGCTCCTTACGCGAAGATAACTTCTTTAAGCATAGCATTTAACGTGTAAAGTACTGTATTTGCTACTATGATTGAGAATCATCTCTACTCTCTGGTGACTGTTGTGAAATACAAATTACTACCATGCTTACTCGCGATATTCCTCACAGGATGTGACCGCACAGAGGTAACACTTTCATTTACCCCTGAGATGGCCAGTTTCTCTAATGAATTCGATTTTGATCCGCTGCGTGGTCCGGTAAAAGATTTCACTCAGACATTAATGGATGAGCAAGGTGAAGTGACGAAACGTGTTTCTGGGACTTTGTCGGAAGAAGGCTGTTTTGATTCACTCGAATTACTGGATCTGGAAAATAATACCGTGGTCGCTCTGGTACTGGACGCCAATTATTACCGTGATGCCGAGACGCTGGAGAAGAGAGTACGTTTACAGGGAAAATGCCAGCTAGCAGAATTACCTTCTGCCGGGGTGAGTTGGGAAACCGATGATAATGGCTTCGTGATTAAAGCCAGCAGCAAACAAATGCAGATGGAATATCGCTATGATGATCAGGGTTATCCGCTGGGTAAAACCACGAAAAGTAACGACAAAACATTATCTGTCAGCGCCACGCCATCAACGGATCCGATCAAAAAATTAGATTACACAGCGGTTACTTTACTGAATAATCAACGGGTTGGTAATGTAAAACAGAGCTGTGAATATGACAGTCACGCTAATCCGGTGGACTGTCAGCTAATCATTGTTGATGAAGGAGTAAAACCCGCCGTCGAACGGGTTTACACCATCAAAAATACGATCGATTATTATTAATGCTATTGTGCGGTCGGCTTCAGGAGAGTCTGACCCGGTGTTTTGTGCTCTGCCAGATACTGATGCTGGAATATACACATGCGAATGGCATTACGATATTGACCATTAATAAAGAACTCGTGCATCAATTCACCTTCAACCGAAAAGCCAAGCTTGCGGTAAATGTGAATCGCTTTTTCATTCTCTTTATCAACGATCAGATACAGCTTATAGAGATTGAGAACGGTAAAGCCATAGTCCATTGCTAATTTGGCGGCACGGGTTGCCAGACCTTTCCCCTGATACTCCGGGGAGATAATTATCTGAAATTCTGCGCGGCGATGAACATGGTTAATTTCCACCAGCTCCACCAGACCGGCTTTTTCGCCGTCACATTCCACCACAAAGCGCCGTTCGCTCTGATCGTGAATATGCTTATCATACAGATCAGAGAGTTCAACAAAGGCTTCGTAGGGTTCCTCAAACCAGTAACGCATCACACTGGCGTTGTTGTCGAGTTGATGTACATAGCGTAAATCTTCACGCTCCAGCGGGCGTAGCTTAACACTGTGGGCGCTTGGCATAACGTGTCCTTACATTCCTTAAATCAATAACAGGTTAGGGGGTAATAACGCGGCCAGTTCGACGGTCCAGGCAGCGCAAAGTATTGGGCTCCCAGTAGGCATTGATGTTGGCGCTTTGCTCACATTTATCGCGGTTATCAAAAGCGGCGTCGGCTTTATCCCACTCTTTTTCAGTGCGTTTATTCACTTTCTGGCGCAGATTGCGCGTGTCATTCCATTGCTCTTTTTCCATAGCGGCGTGCTGGCGGCTTTGTGCACTGTCGCCAGACTCAATCACCAGTTTGTTAGTTTCGGCATGAACAGTTGTGCTCAATGCCAGTGCGCAAGACAGCAGAATAGCGAGCAGGCCGATTCGTTTGCTGAGAGTGATTTTCATAATTCATTCCCTGTATGAATGATTAAAGGTGATTCTACACCATCCACTGCGGACGCAAAACGTACCAGGAGGGTGTTTATATTGATGATATTATGTCGCCCTATAACTATACATGATGTCAATAAGAGACAAAGATGATTAAAACAACGTTACTATTTTTTGCTACTGCGCTGTGTGAAATTATTGGATGCTTTCTGCCCTGGTTGTGGTTAAAACGAAACGCCAGTATCTGGCTGTTGCTTCCGGCGGGGATTTCACTGGCGCTGTTTGTCTGGTTGTTAACGTTGCATCCAGCGGCGAGTGGGCGTGTTTACGCGGCTTATGGTGGCGTTTATGTCTGCACGGCGTTGATGTGGCTGCGCGTTGTGGATGGCGTGAAACTGACTCTTTATGACTGGACGGGTGCGTTGATTGCGCTTTGCGGCATGTTGATCATTGTTGCGGGCTGGGGGCGCACGTAGGAACATAAATCCATTTTATCAATAAGATAAGAGGAAGTGTCAGCTGACAAAAGGTATTCTATTTCATCTTTTGTCAACCATTCACAGCGCAAATATACGCCTTTTTTTGTGATCACTCCGGCTTTTTTCGATCTTTATACTTGTATGGTAGTAGCTCAGTTGCGTAGATTTCATGCATCACGACAAGCGATGCAAGGAATCGAACATGAAGATCGTAAAGGCTGAAGTTTTTGTTACCTGTCCGGGGCGTAATTTCGTCACATTAAAAATCACCACTGAGGACGGTATTACGGGCCTTGGGGATGCCACCCTCAATGGACGTGAGCTTTCCGTGGCCTCTTATTTGCAGGATCACCTTTGTCCGCAGCTTATTGGTCGCGATGCGCACCGTATCGAAGATATCTGGCAGTTTTTCTATAAAGGTGCTTACTGGCGTCGCGGTCCGGTTACGATGTCGGCCATTTCAGCGGTTGATATGGCGCTGTGGGATATTAAAGCCAAAGCTGCCAACATGCCGCTTTACCAGTTACTCGGCGGCGCGTCTCGTGAAGGGGTGATGGTTTATTGCCATACCACCGGTCACAGTATTGATGAAGCTCTGGATGATTATGCCCGTCATCAGGAGCTGGGATTCAAAGCCATCCGCGTGCAGTGCGGAATCCCTGGTATGAAAACCACCTACGGCATGTCGAAAGGTAAAGGTCTGGCTTATGAACCCGCAACCAAAGGACAGTGGCCGGAAGAGCAGCTGTGGTCGACGGAGAAATACCTCGATTTCATGCCGAAATTGTTTGACGCGGTACGTAACAAGTTTGGTTTTAATGAACATTTGCTGCATGACATGCACCATCGCTTAACGCCTATTGAAGCGGCGCGCTTTGGTAAAAGCATTGAAGATTATCGCATGTTCTGGATGGAAGACCCGACGCCTGCAGAAAACCAGGAATGCTTCCGTCTCATTCGCCAACATACCGTCACACCCATCGCAGTGGGTGAAGTCTTCAACAGCATCTGGGACTGCAAACAACTGATTGAAGAGCAACTCATCGATTATATCCGCACCACGCTGACCCATGCAGGCGGAATTACCGGTATGCGCCGGATTGCCGATTTTGCTTCGCTGTATCAGGTACGTACTGGCTCACACGGTCCTTCCGATTTGTCACCAGTCTGCATGGCTGCGGCGCTGCACTTTGATCTGTGGGTCCCCAATTTCGGTGTCCAGGAGTACATGGGTTATTCCGAACAAATGCTCGAAGTCTTCCCGCACAACTGGACTTTCGATAACGGCTATATGCATCCGGGAGACAAACCGGGTCTTGGCATCGAATTCGATGAAAAGCTGGCGGCGAAATATCCCTATGAACCTGCTTATCTGCCAGTCGCACGTCTGGAAGATGGCACGCTGTGGAACTGGTAAGGAGTAAGGTAATGAAAAGCATTTTAATTGAAAAACCGAATCAACTGTCGATTATCGAACGTGAAATACCCACCCCGTCAGCGGGTGAAGTACGAGTAAAAGTGAAACTTGCCGGAATTTGTGGTTCAGATAGCCATATTTACCGTGGGCATAATCCTTTTGCGAAATATCCGCGCGTCATTGGTCATGAATTCTTTGGCGTCATTGATGCGGTGGGTGAAGGTGTGGAAAGCGCCAGAGTCGGTGAACGCGTTGCTGTCGATCCGGTGGTCAGCTGTGGGCATTGCTATCCGTGCTCTATAGGTAAGCCGAACGTTTGTACGACACTTGCTGTATTAGGTGTGCACGCTGACGGTGGTTTCAGTGAATATGCCGTGGTTCCGGCAAAAAATGCGTGGAAAATTCCTGAAGCAGTGGCCGATCAATATGCGGTGATGATCGAACCTTTTACCATTGCGGCTAACGTTACCGGTCATGGTCAACCGACTGAAAATGATACCGTTCTGGTTTATGGTGCCGGTCCAATCGGCCTGACGATCGTTCAGGTATTAAAAGGCGTCTATAACGTTAAAAATGTGATTGTTGCCGATCGCATTGATGAACGACTGGAAAAAGCGAAAGAGAGCGGGGCAGACTGGGCGATTAATAACAGCCAGACACCGCTTGGCGAGATTTTCGCTGAAAAAGGCATCAAGCCGACATTAATTATCGATGCGGCTTGTCATCCTTCTATCCTGAAAGAGGCCGTAACGCTGGCTTCTCCAGCGGCACGTATTGTATTGATGGGCTTCTCCAGTGAACCGTCTGAAGTGATTCAGCAAGGAATTACCGGAAAAGAACTCTCTATTTTCTCTTCACGCTTAAATGCAAATAAATTTCCGGTTGTTATCGACTGGTTAAGTAAAGGGTTAATTAAACCAGAAAAATTAATTACCCATACGTTTGATTTCCAGCATGTTGCTGATGCCATTAGTTTATTTGAACAGGATCAAAAACATTGCTGCAAAGTCTTACTCACTTTTTCTGAATAATACCAATAACGGCGAGTAAGTAGTACGCATCTTACCTCTTTTTTAGAGATAACCATTATGACAATAGAAAAACATGAAAGAAGCACTAAGGATTTGGTGAAAGCAGCAGTATCGGGATGGCTGGGCACTGCGCTTGAATTTATGGATTTCAAGAGTCATACGTGTCAACTATTTGATAAATATTAAATTAATTTTTCATTGCTTCGTTATGGGGCATGGTTGGGGCAAACTCGCTTAACTGTGTATTTAACAAAGCTACCTGTGCATTATTGTTTTCAGACATCCATTTTCCGTATACCTGAAATACCATTTGCGCATCTGCATGGCCCATCTGGTTTGCTATAAATGCCGGGTTAGCACCAGCTGTCAGCGACCAGCAGGCATAAGTATGTCTCGACTGATATGATTTTCGATGGCGGAGTCCGGCACGTTTTATCGCTGCGTCCCACATCTGCCTTATTGAGTCAACGGTAAAATGGTCACCATAATTTTTTACTCTCGCTGACACTTCAGGTTGAAAAACAAAGGTGCATTTATGTTTTTCTGTTCTGCCATACTCTCTGAGGTGAACATCAATGATATGCTCTTTGCTCAGTCTCGTTAATGTCATCTGACTCCGGAGAGCGTCGATTGCTGGCTTAATAAGATGAATGACCCGATTGGTTCCCGCCTGTGTTTTTGGGACCGTGAAACGGTCTTTTGCTAAATTTCTCCTGATCATCATTGTTCCATTTTTCAGATCTATGTCCTCCCATCCAAGTGCACACAGCTCACCAGGGCGAACGCCAGTATAAACAGAAACACACCATAAATTTTTGGCTTGCTGATTTCTGCACGCATCGATAAGACGGATGAATTCCTCCCGCGAAAGAGGATCCGGAATGGTTCTTGATTCCTTTAATGGCGAGATCCCCTTAAACGGGTTATCTGCCAGGTAACCGTTATCAACACCAAACTGGAACACGGCGTTAAGATTTGTCATGTAATTATTTACAGTTACAGCCGATCTCCCTGGTTGTGTAACAATATAGTTACTTTTGGGGATCTGGTATCCAGTCAGTAGCTCTTTACGAACCTCCAGTAATTTTTCTTTATTAATCGATGAGGCAAGATTTTTTTCACCGATTATGCTCAGGATATTTTTGATGACGGCACGGTATGTGTTGAGTGATGTTTTTGCGACTTCAGTTTCTTTCAGTGCCAGAAATTTTTCAGCCAGTTCTTTTATGGTTAAATCTTGTCGGGCCTCACCAAATTTTTCCAGATTGCGTGAGGAGGGAAACTGTTTTGCATAGTCGAAAACACCAGTTTTTATTGCGTAACAAACAGAGGCGCGTAGCTCACCTGCAACGCGCCTGTTTTTTGCTGTGTCAGGAACCCCCAGGTTTTCCCTGACTCTTACGCCTTTATAAACAAACCAGATACGTAATTTCCCTCCATGGTTTTCCACGCCTGTCGGATATTTCATTTCAACTTCTCTCATTAGTTAGTGTGGCTTTTAGTCAAGTAAGATGACGTCTTGGTCTTGCTGATGCCTGGCGCTCAATCCAGCGATCAATTTCTTCCAGGTTGTAAAAGCATGGACTGTTATCCCATGGCATACCGTCATGAGCGACATGCTTATATTCCCTTCCTTCCATAAACGATTTTTCCCGGGCCTTTTTTAACGTACCTTTTTTTATTCCTTTCAGCGCAATTAACTGCTCTTCGGATACCCATTTGCCGGGAGAGACAATCATGATTACTTCGCTCATCGATTTCTTTATCTCTTACATCAGACGAGCGCCGGTTGCAGAATACCAGTCACAACCGGCGACAGTTGAACATTAAGAATCAGCCTGACTCGGGATCAGTTTTTGCCAGATAGCTGAAACGTATTTTGCCTGGTAACGGGCGTCATCAAGTGCATTATGGCGCTCACCTTCGAATGGAATAGCCGTTCTGGCATCGAAGTCTATGGCTTTCCCCAGCTCAACGATTGTGCGTACATCGCGATCGTTGTAGTAACGCCACGGGCAGGGGATCCCCTGCCGTTCGTATGAACGGCGCAAAATCGTGTTGTCGAAGTTGGCTCCATTTCCCCAGACATGAACAAAAAATTCACCGGAGTTTTCGTCGATAAATTCCCGCAATTGTAACAGTGCATCATCTAACGGGATTTCATCGGTCATAATGGCAGATTGCGCTTCGCGTGATTGTTTAAGCCACCATTTAATGGTGTCCCGATCAATGACTCCGCCAGCAGTTTCCAGATCGATAGTCTTACTAAATTCCGGTCCCATATCTCCGGTTTGCGGATCGAAAAATATTGCACCTATTGAGATAATCGGGGCATCGGGATTTTTTCCCATGGTTTCAAGGTCGATCATCAGATGAATCCCCGCTCTGCTGGTGGATGTGAGATTATGATGACCGTTTGCCTTAATTAAGGGATCTGACGCCTCGCCAGTTTCACTATCGCTGGCATGATGCTGATTGCCGCCAGTGTTCTCCTTGTGCTGATGCGCAGTGCCTTCCATTTCCTCCGGATCATTTTCCTGAACTTCAGGCTGATTCTCTCCATCGAATATTTCCTGGTATGTTGCGTCACCCATCACCGCACCACAATCAGGGCAGTTGCCGCCACCGCTCTGACCGCAGGCGGTGCAGATCTTTTCCGGTTCCTGTTGCACTACTGGCTCAGGTTGATTCATATCTGGTCTGGTTTT
>OGMB01000658.1_pt1 | contig 17891 bp, 10 predicted proteins | sample 1573001 | NCBI WGS metagenome assembly OGMB01 (sample SAMEA2581921, study PRJEB24529) | metagenome | biome: Human gut stool | place: China | collected 2011
TTCCCGCCTTTCCGGATGCCGCCATCCAGTACCTTGGCGAGCAGATGACCCCCGATATGGCAGACGGCGATTACGCCGCCGCCTTCCGCACCTTTATCCAGTGGACGGATGCGTATGTCACCGCCGCCCGCGAAGGCCACCCTTACGATGTGGACAACATGCCCAAGGAGCCGTTCTCAATCGTGTATCTGGGCGTGGCGCTGGTCATTGGCCTGATCACGGCACTGATCGTGACCGGCGTGATGAAGAGCCGGCTCAAGAGCGTGGCACCGCAGCGGGACGCAACCAGCTATGTGCGGCAGGGCAGCATGAAGCTGACCAACCAGCGGGATCTGTATCTGTACCGTGAGGTGCACCGCACCGAGCGGCCAAAGGAGTCCAGCTCCAGCGACTCCGGCGGCAGCTCCACTCACACCTCCTCCAGCGGCTCCACCCACGGCGGCGGAGGCGGTTCGTTCTGAAAACGTTCCCCGCAAGATAAAATCTCAAAAACCGATCCGCAGCAGCCGGACGCACCCGCGCCCCGGCAACCGCTGCGGATCGGTTTTTACTTTTCTGCCGCCCGACACAAACGACTGATTTTTTCTGCGCCTTTGGGGCTATACTTCCAGTGCAGACGATTTTATATGCAGCAAGGAGCAGACACATGGGCATTTGGGAAAATCTGGGCATGGGCGGTTACCGGGGCTTTTCGCGCCCGGCAGCGCGGCTGTTGCAGCAGGCGGTGCAGCTGGCGGGGGATTTGGGCTGTGAGCAGGCCGATACCAGCCATCTTTTGCTGGCAATGCTGCAGCAGCAGGGCGCTGCGGCGCAGTTCCTCACCCGGAAAAACATTACCGAGCCGGAGGTACGCCGCCAGCTGGCGCAGCGGCGCAGCGCCCCGGCACAGCGGCTGGACCGGCAGTCCATGGCACCGGACCTGCGCCGCACCATGGACTATGCGCTCATTGGGGCGCAGAATGCCCATGTCAGCCGGGCAGAGCCGGAGCATCTTCTCTGCGCCATGCTGGAGGATGACGGCTGCGCCGCCGGGCTGCTGCTGGCGGAGATGGGGCTTTCGCTCACCGAGGCGGTGCGGGAGTGCCGCCAGCTGAGCGGACAGTTTGTGCTGCCCGCCCAGCCCCGGGTGTCGGCCAGCATCCCCCGGGGCAGCCGCGCCAGCGATAAATATTGCCGCGATCTGACCCGCCGCGCCGCCGAAGGGGAGCTGGACCCGGTGTTCTGCCGGGAAGCCGAGCTTGACCGCATGGTGGAGATCCTGTGCCGCCGCCAGAAAAACGACCCCTGTCTGATCGGCGAGCCGGGCGTGGGCAAAACGGCGCTGGCCGAAGGTCTGGCGCTGCGCATTGCCGCCGGGCAGGTGCCCAGAGCGCTGCAGGGGCGACGGCTGCTGGCGCTGGATATGGCCAGCTTGGTGGCGGGCACCAAGTACCGGGGCGATTTTGAAGAGCGGCTGAAAAACCTGCTGGAAGAGCTGGTGCGGGACGGCACCGCCATCCTGTTTATCGACGAGTTCCACACCATCGTGGGTGCCGGTGCCGCCGAGGGCGCCATCGACGCCGCCAGCATCCTGAAACCGGTGCTTGCCCGGGGCGAATTGCAGCTCATCGGCGCCACCACCAATCAGGAGTTCCGCACCCATATCCAGAAGGACGCCGCACTGGAACGCCGCTTTGGCCGGGTACAGGTGGAGGAACCCACCCCCGCACAGGCGGTGGAGATTCTCAACGGCCTTGCGCCCCGCTACGAGCGCTACCATAACGTGCGCCTGCCGCCCCAGACCTTGCAGGCGGCGGTGGAGCTTTCGGTGCGGTATCTGCCCGGGCGCTGCCTGCCGGATAAGGCCATCGACCTTGTGGACGAAGCCTGCGCGGCGGCACGCATCCTTGCCGAAAAGGAGCAGCGCACCCAGCCGGTGCTCACCCCGGAGGATATCGCCCGAGTGGTGGCAGCCGCCAGCGGCGTGCCTGCCCAGCGGGTGGGTGAGCAGGAGCGGGAGCGTCTGGACAAGCTGGAAAGCCGCCTGAACGCGGAAATTGTTGGCCAGCAGCGGGCAGTGGCTGCGGTGGCGGGAGCCATCCGGCGCAGCCGCACCGGTTTGGGCGAGCCGGGACGCCCCATCGGTGCCATGCTGTTTTTGGGCCCTACCGGCGTGGGCAAGACCGCACTGGCGCGTGCGCTTGCGGTCAGCTGGTTCGGCAGCGAGAAAGCGCTGCTCAAATTTGATATGTCGGAGTATCAGGAGCAGCACACCGCCGCCCGGCTGCTGGGTGCGCCGCCGGGATACCTCGGCCATGACGAGGGCGGGCAGCTGACCGAGGCTGTGCGCCGCCGCCCGTACAGCGTGGTGCTGTTTGACGAGATCGAAAAGGCGCACCCGGATATCCAGAATATCCTGTTGCAGATTTTGGAGGACGGTCAGCTGACCGATGCCATGGGCCGCAAGGCAGATTTCCGCAATACCATCGTGCTGCTTACGTCAAATTTGGGCGCAAGGTTCCTGGCGGGGCAGAACGCGCCGCTGGGCTTTGCCGCCGGGGCAGAAGCAGTGTTTGAAAAGCAGTCCGCGCAGGCTGTGGAGGAAGCTAAAAAGTGGTTCCGCCCGGAGCTGCTCGGGCGGCTGGACGAAGTGATCGTGTTCCGCCCGCTGGCGGAAGAAAACCTCTGCGCCATTGCAGAAAAAATGCTCTGTCAGCTGGAGCAGCGCGCCGCCCGCAGCGGCTACCGACTGCGCCACACCCCGCAGGTGGGGGCGGCACTGGCTGCCCGGGCGCAATCGGCCTACGGTGCGCGGGAACTGCGCCGTCAGGTGGACAGGGCGGTGGAGCAGGCACTTGCGAACCGCATTGCCGCCGGGACGGCCTGCGTAGGGCAGCACTGGACAGCAGACTGCGCCGCCGATGGCAGCATTGTTTTGCGGGAGGATGAGACCATAACCATATAAGAAAATAGCAAAATAGCGGTTTTGCTTGCAACCGGCGCGTTTTTCGACTATTATAGAGGAAATAGAGTTACAACAGGGAGGACCCCGATGCACACGCTGTTTCTTCTGAACCCCGCAGCCGGAAAGGCCGACTGTACCCGCACCCTGCCGCAGCAGATCGCGGCGGCTGCTGCCGGTGCCGGGCTTGCCCCGGAGGACTACACCATCCGCGTCACCACCCACGCAGGCCATGCCCGGGAGCTGTCCCGCGCTGCTGCCGCTGCCGCCCAGAAGGCCGGGGTGGAGCTTCACATTTTTACCGCCGGTGGTGACGGCACCTTCAACGAGGCGCTCACCGGCGCTCACGGCTTTGACAAGACCGCCGTGGGCTGCCTGCCCTATGGCAGCGGCAACGACTTTCTGCGCACCTACGGTACAAAGGAGGAGTTTCTGGATCTGGACGCCCAGCTGGCCGGCGGGGTGGTGCCCATCGACCTGATGCGCACCAGTCTGGGGCTTTCTGCTACCATCTGTGCCGCCGGTCTGGACGCACAGGTGGCCTACGGCATCCCCAAGTTCCGGCGCATCCCGCTGTGCGGCGGCGAGGCAGCCTATGCGCTGTCCATTGTTCAGCAGCTGTGCGGGCATATCGGCCGCAGGGTGGAGTACGTCATTGACGGCGAGGTGCTGACCGTGGACTGTCTGATGTGCGCAGTGTGCAATGGCCGCGCCTACGGCGGCGGTTTTATGGCCGGGCCGGAGGCACAGCCGGATGACGGCTGGCTGGATGTGTTCATCGTGCGCAAGGTCAGCCGCCGGGTCATTGCAAAGCTGCTGATGCTGTACAAAAACGGCCAGCACTTTCAAAACGGCCAGCTGACCGAGGCTGCAAAGCCCTACTTTATTTATCGCCGCGCAAAATCGGTCAGTCTGCGGGCAGCAGATGGCCGTGGGCCCATCATTGCCACCGTGGACGGCGAGTGCGCCCCCTGCAAGCAGGTGTCGGTACAGGTGCAGCCGCTGGCCGGCCGCGTGCTGCTGCCGCTGCCCGCCTACCAGCGCTTTACCGCCAAAAAAGCGGCTGTGAAGTAAAGAAATAAACCATCAGACCCAAACAAGGCCGCTGCACATTGTTCCGTGCAGCGGCCTTGTGTTTTACTGTTATGCGCCGGTTTGGGTATGGCGCTGCCGCACCCGGCGTTCCAGCGCCTTGTAAAAGCTGCTCAGGCAGAGCGTGAGCAGATATACGGTCAGGGTCCAGACCACAGGATGTACCGTAAGGTTAAGCTTGTCCGCTGTCCACTCCATATACCGGATCAGCACCTGATGGATCAGAAAACCGTAAGGAGACAGCCCCGCCAGCCACAAAAACGGCTTTGCGGAAAGCAGCCGGGAAATGATTCCCTTGCCCACGGCAAGCAGCCAGACCAGCAGCACCGCAGAGGGGGTGAACAGCACATTGTACCGGAAGGCCACCGCGCCCAGAACCCCCACCTGCTTGGCAGCGATAAACAGGCAGCCGCCCGCAAGCAGTACAGCAGCAAGCTCCAGCAGGGAGAAAGCACCGCCCGGCAGGCCGCTCTCCTGTTTGCGGCTGTGGTAAAGGCAGCCCATGCAGCAGCTGATGGTAAAATCTCCCGCCCGGAACACAGGGCACAGATAGGTCAGGTAAAAGGCGGCCTTTCCGCTGAGCCCGACTTTCCAGACCGCAAGGGAGAAAAGACACTGCACGCAGAAGATCACGACGGCAATGCAGCGCAGCCTGCGGGCATCCGCCTTTTTCAGTGCGACGAGAAGCGGGGGGAAGATGGCATACAGAAAAGCCTGTACCGAAAGATACCACGCCACTCCGTTCAGGCAGAACCAGAGACGGCTGGACGGGATCCATGTTTGCAGCAGGAAAATGCTCACCACAAGCTGCGCCGCACAGGAAAGTACTCCGCGGACAGAGGGCTGCGCCAGAAGCCCCTTCAGCACAAATAACAACGCGGCAGCCATCATAATAAGGTGCAACGGGTACAGCTTGCGTATTTTTTGCAGAGAAAAGGCTATGACAGACCGCAGTCCCGGTGCTGTGCGGGGACGGTCGTAATAGTTGCAGGTCATCAGAAAACCGGACAGCGCCACGAATACCGTGATCGCCCACGGTCCCAGCCATGGTGCCCCGCAATGGGAGAGGACTACGCTCAGAAATGCGACTGCCCGCAGCCCCTGTAAAGATGAGATCAGCTTTTTGTCTGTCAAAGTATCCTCCGTTCTGCCGCAAAGCGCGTCAGCTGTGTTTTTGTAATACGTTATAAGTATAAAAAAGGCGGCGCGTCCTGTCAAGAACACACCGCTTTTTTGCGTAGCAGGGTGCGATTTTTGAGCGTCATAAATTCTTAACAAAGAAAAGTTGCAAAACCCCTTGATTTTTCAGAGCAAGATGAGTACAATACACTTAGCACTCAGAGAAAAGGAGTGCTAAACCGCTGCGGAGCACACACGAAGCCCCCGCAGGACGCAACAAAGTTTCAAATAAATTCAATATAATTGGAGGGCAAGAATTATGAAGATCATTCCTCTTGCAGACCGTGTTGTCATTAAGACTGTTGAAGTTGAGGAGACCACCAAGGGCGGCCTGATCCTGACCGGCAGCGCAAAAGAGAAGCCGCAGGTGGCACAGGTCATTGCAGTTGGCCCCGGCGGTGTCGTGGACGGCAAGGAAGTCAAGATGACTGTCAAGGTCGGCGATAAGGTCCTCACCAGCAAGTACTCCGGCACCGAAGTCAAGGTGGACGGCGAAGAGTGCACCATCGTGCGCCAGAGCGATATTTTGGCTGTTGTGGAAGACTGAAACTGAATTTTCCCTTTTCAATTGAGCTTGTATTATAAAGGAGCGATGTATTATGGCAAAGCAGATCAAGCAGGGCGAGGACGCCCGCAAGGCACTGTGTGCCGGTATTGATACCCTGGCTAACACCGTTAAGATCACCCTCGGCCCCAAGGGCCGCAACGTGGTGCTGGGCAAAAAGTTCGGCGCACCGGTCATCACCAACGATGGCGTGACCATCGCAAAGGAGATCGAGCTGAAGGACGAGTTCGAGAACATGGGCGCACAGTTGGTGCGTGAAGTCGCAACCAAGACCAACGATGCCGCAGGCGATGGCACCACCACTGCTACCGTGCTGGCACAGGCCATGGTCAACGAGGGCATGAAGAACGTTACCGCCGGCGCAAATCCCATGGATATCCGCCGCGGCATGAGCAAGGCTGTTACCACCGCTGTGGAGACCATCAAGGCACACAGCCAGAAGGTGAAGGACAGCAACGATATCGCCCGCGTCGGCACCATCTCTGCCGGCGACCCCGAGATCGGCCGTCTGATCGCCGAGGCTATGGAGAAGGTCACCTCTGACGGCGTTATCACCATCGAGGAGAACAAGACCACCGCAGAGACCTACAACGAGATCGTGGAAGGTATGCAGTTTGACCGCGGCTACCTGACCCCCTATATGGTCACCGATACCGACAAGATGGTGGCCGATCTGGACAACGCTGCTATCCTGATCACCGATAAGAAGATCAGCGTCATTCAGGATCTGGTTCCCCTGCTGGAGCAGGTCATGCAGAACGGCATGAAGCTGCTGATCGTGGCTGAGGACATCGAGGGCGAGGCTCTGTCCACCCTGATCGTCAACCGCCTGCGCGGCACCCTGAACGTCTGCGCTGTCAAGGCTCCCGGCTTTGGCGACCGCCGCAAGGAAATGCTGCAGGATATCGCTACCCTGACCGGCGGCACCGTGATCTCCTCTGATCTGGGCTACGAGCTGAAGGACGCTACCGTCCAGCTGCTGGGTCATGCCCGTCAGGTCAAAGTGACCAAGGAGAACACCACCATCGTGGGCGGTGCAGGCGACAAGGACGCCATTGCAGCCCGCATTGCCCAGATCCGCAGCCAGATCGAGGCCGCCACCAGCGACTTTGACCGCGAGAAGCTGCAGGAGCGTCTGGCTAAGCTGGCCGGCGGCGTGGCTGTCATCAAGGTCGGTGCTGCTACCGAAGTCGAGATGAAGGACAAGAAGCTGCGCATTGAGGATGCACTGAACGCTACCAAGGCAGCTGTGCAGGAGGGTGTTGTAGCCGGCGGCGGTACCGCTCCTATCAATGCGATCCCCGCTGTGCGCGCCCTGTGCGACACGCTGGAGGGCGACGAGCGCACCGGTGCCAAGATCGTGCTGAAGGCTCTGGAGGCTCCTCTGCGCCAGATCGCCAAGAACGCCGGTCTGGAGGGCAGCGTCATCATCGACAAGATCATCTCTGCTAACAAGCCCAACTACGGCTTCGATGCCCAGAACGAGGTCTTTGTCGAGGATATGATCGCCGCAGGCATCGTGGACCCGACCAAGGTTACCCGTTCCGCTCTGGAGAATGCAGCTTCCGTCGCTGAGATGGTGCTGACCACCGAGAGCCTCGTGGCTGACCTGCCGGAACCCCCGGCTCCCGCTGCACCTGCCGGCGGTGACATGGGCGGCATGTACTAATAACTGCCAAAAAACCGCATGAATCCTTGATTTTTGGAGCGCGCAAAAGCGGATTTACGCCAAACTTACGCCACTTACGCCAAAAATCAAAGCGCACTATAGGGTAACAAAATCGGCACTCACTGAAAAGCGGGTGCCGATTTTTTGTGTCTAGGGGATTTGAAGACTCATGAAACCCACTGATGGATTCTGCGAGCAGCAGACTGTCAGCGGCTTTATTGTTGACGAAAAACAAAGGTAGGGATACAATAAGCCAAAATCCTAAAATGCCAAACAACCCAAGTGTCTGAAGGAAAAAGAGAATGCCATTGTGGATGCGTTGGAGCATTTTAAGATGGTATAAAAAGAAATCCCACGATTTACAAGCACTTGCCTGCCTGCAAATCGTGGGATTTTGTTTTAATGTGAATTGTTCGACTCAAGTTTTCTTTGTTGGCTCAAAAGAACTAGACATTAAAAAGGAAGTTCATCGTCCATAGGTTGTACATCAATGGCTGAAAGCCTTTCATAGATGTTGTCAAATATGATTTTTTGCTTTGATGGAAGAAGACTTATTATTAATTCATAAAAATCAGCTACGATTTGAAATCGGATGTCAGTGCGTGATTTGTACTTGTATCCCCCAGTGACAAAACAATTAATTAGTCTACTGTTGTCCTGAATGTAGTTTTCTAAGGAAGAGCATCGTATCAGTTCTGATAATTTTGATAATATAACTGAAACATCAGTAATGGGAGAATATTTTGCGATAAAACAAGTGATATGGCTAGACAATGCATCTGCAAGACAGCGATATGAATCTTTTTGATCATCTGTGAAGTTTATTTCACCTAGAACGCCAACTGATACATCGCTTGCGATTTCATGAAACGAAGTGTATCTTTGACTTGGGTTCACTTTTGTCATCTTTTCGAGTATATGCTGAAAACGAAAATCTGCGGAGTCATCTTTTAAGATGTGCTTGAATAGTACTCCTACAAAATATATTTCGGTTTGTTCATCATATTCTTGCTTCGATTGTACTTCATATGGCATTTCTGTGGCAGGCCAGTTAAGCAAAATACTGTTTTGATTTTTTGTTGTATTGCTTAGTTTCTTTCCGAACCCAAAATCAATGATTTTAACATTCTCATTTCTATCAATAAGAATATTAGCTGGCCGAATGTCTCGATGCAATATGTTATGTTGTTCGAGGTATTCAAAGGCTGAGATTACCTCTGAAAATATAGCATTCCAATCTTTTCCCCATCCATCCGGTTCGAATTTATCAATACTAACGCCATCAACATATTCCATTTGAAGGTAACCTGTTTTAGCTTCTGGAAAAAGATAATAATTGTATATCCGTACAATATTAGGATGTGATATGTTGAAAAGGATAATAATCTCGTCAACAAATCTTCTGTAATCTTCATCAGTGAATTGAGAATCTTTTGGAACATATTTCTTTATTGCAAACTGAATGCGAGTTGTTTCGTCAAGAAATAAATGAGTGTCTCCTGTTCCACCACTACCTAGTGGTTTTATGTATGTGAAGGCTTTCTTAGAGTTGAAAGTAATAACGTCACCATTGTTCATATCAACATCCTCCTGTACTGAGGAAGATTATAGCACATATTGGCTGAAATTTCCATAAAAACATACGGGAAGTGCGATTTTATTGTTGATGATTGCTATGGATATATATTATATAAAGAACAGCCGCCCAGCGACCTTACGGTCTCGCTGGGCGGCTTATTTTTTGCGTTTCCAGAGCAAATATTCTTCGTAGCGGTGCATCTCGTTCTGTTCTTCTTCGGTCAGGCGCTGGCGCTGCTTGCGGGCTTCGTCCGAGGGGTCGATGTCGGTCAGGCCCAGAAGGTAGTCGGCAGAAGTGCCGTAGAGCTTGCAGATGGCAATCAACATTTCATGGCTGGGAGAGCTTTTCTCTTGTTCCCAACAACGAACAGCAGACAACGTTGCATGTAGCTTGTTTGCCATGCCCTGTTGTGTGTCGCCGTTTATTTTTCGCAGTTCAGCCAGTCGCTCTCCAATCATGCTTTTACATCCTACCTTTCTATCACAGTATAGAGAATTTTCCTACTTTTTCCTAAATGCAATAATATTATTAGCACTTTTTAGGGAGAAAAGGGGAAAAGCGGTAGGATTGTTACTAGTAATAGGCAAAAGTAGTATGAATACTACTACTTCCGCCGCAACGCTAAGGCAAAGCGAGGAAATCCCCGTTGGAACAACTGATCGACTTTCACGCACCGGAAGTGCAGGCGGTGCTGGATACACTACTAAAAGATAAATCCACCGGCAAAAACATCATCTGGGCAACCGACCCGCCGGAGGAACTGCAAACAGTGATGTACGAGCCGGTGACGGATAAATCGCCGATCACTGCGCAGCAGCTCAGGCTGACCCACTACGAGGTGGTGCTGCCCCGGATGATGAAGCAGACCGACACCCAGCAGCAGCGCACCCGCAAAAAAGGTGAGGTGTTCAGCCCCGCATGGGTCTGCAACAAGATGAACAACGCACTGGATGCCGACTGGTTCGGTGCGCTGGGGGCAGAGGAGAGCGCCGGGCAGTTCACGGTGGAGCTGCCCCACGGCTGGCAGACGGCGGAAACGCCGGTGCAGTTTCCGGCTTGCGGCGGCAGGACCCCGGCATGGGTGCAGTATGTGCAGAGCCGCCGCTTGGAGGTGACCTGCGGCGAAGCCCCCTTTCTGGCGTCCCGGTACGATGCCGCCACCGGCGAGATGATCCCGGTAGCCCGGCGCATTGGCATTCTGGACCGCAAGCTGCGTGTGGTAAGCGAGAACGTCACCACAGAGGACGAATGGCGCAAATATGCCACTCATGCGGTGCAGTCCACCTACGGCTACGAGTATCAGGGAGATAATCTTTTGTTGGCGCGGGTCAACCTTCTGCTGACCTATGCAGAGCATCTGCAAGCCCGCTGGCAGCGCAAACCCACAAAAGAAGAGTTACAGCCTATCGCCAACATCATCAGCTGGAACCAGTGGCAAATGGACGGCTTGCACCTCTCTGTGCCCGGCGGCAAGCCTCAGCCGGAGGCAGAACAGCTTGACCTCTTTTCCATGTTCGGGGCGGCAGAGCCGCAGCCGCCCACGGTATCCTGCAAAGTGAAAAACTGGCGCAAGGGCAGCCATGGAACCGCCCAGAACTTTGAAACCATTCAGGAAGGGAGTACCAGCATGAAGTTTGATTATGTCATCGGAAACCCGCCGTATCAGGAAACTTTACAAAACACATCGGATAAACCGATTTATAATGATTTCATGGATGCGTCCTATCAAGTATCGGACAAGGTAGAACTAATTACTCCTGCACGTTTCTTGTTTAATGCGGGTAAAACGGCAAAAGTTTGGAATGAAAAAATGTTGAGTGATGTGCACCTGAAGGTACTGTACTATGAACCGGATAGCAGTAAGGTGTTTTCAAATACCGATATAAAAGGAGGCGTTGCAATTACATATCGTGATGCTGGCGCTGAATTTGGGGCTATCGGTTCTTTTACCCCGTATAACGAACTGAACGAGATTCTTCATAGAGTGAAAAATCATAGATTATTTGTTTCGATAGAAAAGATAGTAATTACAAGCTTTGCGTATCATTACACAGATAGGTTGCATGAGGACTATCCAAATGCAGCTTCAAGACTTAGTAAAGGTCATGCTTATGATTTGAAATCTAATGCATTTGATCGGTTGTCAGATGTATATCAGGATGAAAAGCCAGATGATGGGTGTGACTATATTAGGATATTTGGTCGGCAAAACAACGAGAGAACATATAAATATATTCGCAGAGATTATGTGAACAATGTTGCTAATCTTGATAAGTATAAGGTTTTTATGCCGAAAGCAAACGGTACAGGGGCGTTTGGAGAAGTCTTGACCCTTCCGGAAATTAGTGAGCCGGGAGTGGGCGCAACAGAATCTTTTGTCAGCATAGGATTGTTTGACACAGCAGAGGAATGCGATAACCTCTTGAAGTACATTAAAACGAAATTTATGCGGGCGATGCTTGGGGTTGTGAAAATTACACAGGATTTAACACCGTCCAAATGGAAATACGTTCCCCTTCAAGACTTTACCGACCATTCCGACATTGACTGGAGCAAGTCGGTGGCAGAGATCGACCGGCAGCTTTACCGCAAATATGACCTGACTGCGGACGAGATCGAATTTATCGAGACCCATGTAAAGGAGATGGCATAATGGCTGGTATTACGCTGCACACTGCCCGGCAGGTAGTGCCCATGATCTACGCCTATACCACCCCGGAAATTGCCCGGCACAACGGCTGGACGAAGATCGGCTACACCGAGCAGTCGGTGGACAAACGCCTGAAACAGCAGACCCACACCGCCGATGTGCTTTTCCACGAGGAGTGGCGGGGCAATGCCGTCTACGATGACGGCAGCGGCGAGGTGTTCACCGACCACGATTTCCACGCCTACCTCCGCAAGCTCCGGGTGGAGAACGACCGCAAAAACGAGTGGTTCCATCTGGATGGGCAGCAGTCCCGGCGGTATTTTCAGGATTTCCGCATGAACCGGGGCCGTGTGCAGCTGGATGCCGCCATCGCCTACACCCTGCGGGAGGAGCAGGCAAGGGCTGTCCACGACACCAAAATCTATTACCAGAGCCACCCCGGCGGGGAATACCTCTGGAACGCCAAGCCCCGCTTTGGCAAGACCCTTTCCGTCTACGACTTCTGCAAGCAGGTGGATGCACAGACGGTGCTTATCGTCACCAACCGCCCCGCCATCGCCAATAGTTGGTACAGCGACTATGTGCGCTTTCTGGGCAGGGAGTCCGGCTATCTGTTTGTCAGCCATGTGGATGCCCTTGCCGGGCAGCCCCATGTGCTGGACGAGCAGGGCTATCTGGATGCCGCCGCACAGGGCGAGGAGCTGTATAAGCGCATTGAGTTCGTCAGTTTGCAGGATATGAAAGGCTCCAAGTATTTCGGCGGCGAGTACGACAAGCTGCGCCACCTGACCGAGCTGAACTGGGATGTGCTGGTCATCGACGAAGCCCACGAGGGCGTGGACACCTACAAGACCGACCTTGCCTTTGACCGTATCCGCCGCAAGTTCACGCTGCACCTGTCCGGCACGCCCTTCAAGGCACTGGCGAACGACAAGTTTGCCGGGGACGCCATCTTCAACTGGACCTATGCCGACGAGCAGGCCGCCAAGCGGAACTGGCAGGGCGCACCGGGGCAGCAGAACCCCTACGCCAACCTCCCCATGCTCAACCTCTACACCTACCAGATGTCCGAGATCATCCGGGACGAAATTCAGCAGGGCGTGGAGATCGACGGCGAAACGCAGGAATTTGCCTTTGACCTGAACGAGTTCTTTAAGGTGAAGCCCAGCGGCAGCTTTGAGCACGACGCCGAGGTAGACCGCTTTCTGGATGCCATGACCACCCAGAACAAGTTTCCGTTTTCCACCCCGGAGCTGCGTGCCGAACTGAAGCACACCTTCTGGCTGCTGAACCGGGTGGACAGTGCCAGAGCGCTGGCAAAAAAGCTGCAGGCGCACCCGGTGTTCCGGGACTATGAGGTGATCCTTGCCGCCGGTGACGGCAAGCTGGACGACACGGACGAGAACCAGAAGAGCTTTGACCGGGTAAAAGCCGCCATCGCCCACCACGAAAAGACCATCACCCTGTCGGTGGGGCAGCTGACCACCGGTGTCACCATCCCGGAGTGGTCGGCGGTGCTGATGCTCTCCAACCTGAAAAGCCCGGCGCTGTATATGCAGGCAGCGTTCCGTGCCCAGAACCCCTGCCTTTTCCACGAAAACGGCACCTTCCGCCGCAAAGAGAACGCCTATGTGTTCGATTTTGACCCTGCCCGCACCCTGCTGATCTACGAGCAGTTCGCCAACGACCTTTCACAGGACACCGCCAGCGGCAAGGGCGACACCGAGGAGCGCAAGGCGCACATCCAGACCCTGCTCAACTTCTTTCCGGTCATCGGCGAGGACGAGGAGGGCGAGATGATCCCGCTGGATGCGGAAAAAGTGCTCAGCATCCCCCGGAAGATCAAGTCTAAGGAAGTGGTGCGGATGGGCTTCCAGAGCAACTTCCTGTTCCAGAACATTTCCAACGTGTTCAGTGCGCCGCAGGAGGTGCTGGACATTCTGCAAAACTTCCAGCCCATCAGCGAAGCCAAGGCAAAGCCCATCCAGATCACCCCGGACACCGGCGCAGACCTCTCCCTGAACGACAAGGGCGAGGTGGATTTGGACGAGGGCTACGTCATCGGCAAGGCAGCGGATGTGTTCGGGGAAAAAATTTACGAGAACACCCCGGCGCTGGACACCGCCCTGCAAGACCTGACCGATGCCCCGGCTCCTGCCAAAGAAGAGCATCTGGAACCTCTGAAAAAAAGCATTACCAAGGAGATCATCGCTCCTATGGTGGAGCAGGCAAAGCAGGAGTATGGTCGAGACCTGAAGCTGTCCGACCAGAAGCGGTTTGAGAGCACCGCAAAAGCCAAAATGGACGTGGCGGTGAACAAGGTGATGGACAACTACCACATCGACCAGAGCCAGCTGGAGACCCAGCGCACCCAGCAGCTGCAAAGCTGCACCACCGCCCAGCAGCGCCAGCAGGTGAACCGGGAGTTTGATGCAAAGCAGCAGCAGAGCACCGCCGCCCTCATGGAAAAACTGCAATCCACCATCCAGCAGACAGCGCAGGAAATGCAGCAGACCATCGTGCGCACTGTGGAGACCAACCAGAAGGAGCAGGAGAAAAAGGGCTACGAGGACACCGTCCGTGACCATCTCCGGGGCTTTTCCCGCACCATCCCGTCCTTCCTCATGGCCTACGGCGACGAGACCGTGACGCTGGCGAACTTTGACCAGATCATCCCGGACAAGGTCTTTCAGGAGGTCACCAGCATCACGCTGGAACAGTTCCGCTTTTTGCGGGACGGCGGCCCCTACCTCAACCAAGCCACCGGCAAGGAGGAACACTTTGCCGGCCACCTGTTCGATCCGGTGGTGTTTGACGATTCGGTGAAGGAGTTTTTGAACCTGAAGGTCAAGCTGGCGGACTACTTTGACGAGAGCCGCACCGAGGATATCTTCGACTACATCCCGCCCCAGAAAACCAACCAGATCTTTACCCCCAAATGGGTGGTGAAAAAGATGGTGGATCTGCTGGAGCAGGAGAACCCCGGCTGCTTCGATGACCCCGGCAAGACCTTTCTGGACCCCTACATGAAGTCCGGCCTGTACATTACGGAAATCGTCAAGCGCCTCTACCGCAGCGAGAAGATGCGGCAGGCTTTCCCGGACGATAACGCCCGGCTGGAGCATATCTTTGCCAAGCAGGTCTATGGGCTTGCGCCGACTGAGATCATCTACCGCATTGCCATCAGCTACATTCTGGGCTTTGCAAAGGGTCACGGCATTACCGCCCACCATATCCGTCAGGCGGATACGCTGGAATTTGCCAAGGCTGGCACCATGGAACGGGAGCTGGATAAGATTTTCAGAGATTGAGAAAGTAGAATACAGCATAAAACCAAGGGCGGCTGTCTGCATGGGTGCAGAGGACCGCCTTTTTGTGCTATACGATTACGAAAACGGACGAATTTGTCAGTTCTCGTTACATCGGAGCCGGACGAGCTGTCCGTTCAGGACAGTTTGCCCGGAGCAAGAGTGCAGAGAGGTGCGGGTCGCCTGCGGCGACCTCAAAAGGCCACTGGCCTTTTGAAGCGCCGACCGAGCCGACAGGCGAGACCAGCTCTTTGCAAGGGTCAAAGGTGAAACCCTTGCCCAGTGATATGATGCTGTGCGTCATATACTACTGGGTATTATCTGGCGCAAAATGGAAAAAGCCATCACAGTTAATGGCCATTCTTCTCGTTTTATGATAGATGCCTAATGATGTTTCCAGTAGGAACCAGAATACTCTTTTGCCGCAGTCAGATTATTCGGATGCTCATACAAAAGCACATACTGCGCATAGCTTGCATCCTGTGCAAAACCGTCCATGTAAAATTTGTTCATATCCTGAACCGGAGGCTTGGCGCTGGCGGTATTGTAAAGCGTTACTTTGTTCGTATCCGATTCACCCAAATCACCGATTTCAAACGTCAACCCGCCATCTATGACGGTCAGTTTTCCATTCAGTGGTGAGCCCTCCTCTGCAAGACGGGTCACAAAAGAGTTCTGTACGCGGTATATCTTTCCGGAATAGTCAGACATCAAAACGTGTGCTGCACCAAACTCTCCATAATATTTTGTGTCCGGTCTCTCCTGATACTCCCGCATAAAATTCTCATACAGGCAATTCTCCCGGTACACATCATCCGAATCACCCAGTTGTTCCGCTTTTCCGCGGAGTCTCTGCTGTTCCAATGCTTCCTGCCAACCCAAAAGGGCACGTTCCAGATGCATTGCCTGTGTTCCCAACACATTTTCAAGCTGTTCCGGTTTTGTTTGATACAGCTCAATCAACTGCGGCAAAAACTCGTCCTGAAAGGTCTGGAGTTGTAAGGAACTGAACGGATTCTGTTTTCGGATCGCCGTCAGAAGTCGTTGCGTTTGTACATCTGCTCCAGTAAAGTTGCAGGTTTTCAACAAATACTGACAAAGCATTTGCATATTGCCGATATTATCCGTAATGTCGATCCCAATGATTGAAATTTTATCTGCATCTTCCCTGCCACTGTTCCAATCCGCGATCCATTGATACAGTTCATAGTCCTCTTTGGAGCTTGTGCAACGGTCAAGCCAGTCGGAAAAGGAAAGCCTCCCCTGCACCGTTTCATTCTCAAGAAATGTCGTGGCGTATCCGGCTTCCTCTACAAGAACACGCACGCCTTTTTCTTTTACCAGGTACTTGAACAGAACATTGCGGAATTGCTGATATTCTGTGCAGCGATGTGTTTCTCCAAAGAGATAGACCTGCGCATCATCATAGCGGAGCATTTTGGAAATGCCCGCACCGGTAGAGAGATCAATCTTTTGGGATTTTCTCGGGTATAATTCCCCAAAAGTCAAAAGAATGGTTAAAAAAAGAAGCGCACAAACAAAAACTTTTTTCACAAAAAGTGTCTCCTTATGAAAATCAAAGGCGTTTGATTTCGTCACAATCATCGGCCAATATCTACTTATCCGAAATCCAGCAGATGATTTTTAACTGCAATTGTTTCCATTGTTTTACTTTGTTAAGTTTATCGCGCCTACACACTCCTGTCAAGCGGCAGTACTGCGTTCAGAAAGACTAGGGGCTTGTGTAAATCCTGCGAGGGATGGGAGAGTTTCAAGACCAGGAAGGAGGCGCAGGAGCGAAAGATCACGGTCGAGAAAGAATTGCTGGACGGCACATTCCTTGTCCCCGACACCATGACGGTGGAGGAGATGCTGTACAAATGGATCCCGATCCAGTCCACCAAGCACAAATGGTCCCCCAAGACCTACACCCAGTCCGTGGCGATGGTGCAGAACCTTATCGTGCCGTATATCGGGAAGCGGAAAGTGCAGGAGCTGCGAACCTACGACATTGAGAAGTTCTATGCCACCCTTGCCAAGACCCCCTGCGGGCAATATGTGCACGGTGTGAAGCAGGACCTGTCCAAGAAGCAGAAGAAGCGGCTACTGTCCAGCACCTCTATCCACGAAGTCCACACGCTGCTCAAGACCGCATTTTCCTATGCGGTGGAATGGGACTTGATCCACAAGATTCCCCTGCCCCGTGATGCCCCCAAGGTCAATATCGAGGAACGCACCATCTGGGACGAGAAAACCATGCTGGCAGCCTTGCAGACCATCGAGAACCCCGCCCTACATCTGGCGGTGCACATGAGCATGATCCTTTCGCTCCGTGAGGGCGAAATTCTCGGCTTGCAGCCGAGTGATCTGGATTTCGATGCCGCCGATGGTCGTGGTACCATCTCGGTCAGCAAAACCATGCAGCGAGCCAACAAGGACGCTTTGGAAAAGCTCGACCCCAATCAGGTCTACCACACCTTCCCGGACAGGCGTGAGGGAAGCAAATCCTCTCTCATCCTGAAAAAGCCTAAGACCAAGAAGTCCAACCGCGTCCTGTATATGACGAAGCCCTTGAAGGAAGAACTTCTGGCATGGTTGGAAAAGCTGAAGCAGGACGAGCAGAACGCCCCGGAAAAGTACAGCAACTGCGGGCAACTGTTCCGGCTCCCGGACGGCTTGCCCATTGCGCCAGAACTGCTGACCAAGTGGTATCGGCAATGGCGGTCAGCGCACCCGGAGTTCGAGCAGATCGTGTTCCATGGTCTGCGGCATTCCAGTGCCACCTACCAGCTCTTGCAGTCGGATGGTGACTTCAAGTCGGTGCAGGGCAATACGGGTCACGCCACCGCATCTGTCCTGATGGACACCTACGCCCACACGCAGGACAAGCCCCGGTTGGAGCTGACCG
>OGMB01000660.1_pt1 | contig 17844 bp, 12 predicted proteins | sample 1573001 | NCBI WGS metagenome assembly OGMB01 (sample SAMEA2581921, study PRJEB24529) | metagenome | biome: Human gut stool | place: China | collected 2011
GACGCTCGGCGTGACCGATTCGTAGGCCTCGCCCTCGAACGTCTTGAGAAGGGCCTCAAGGATCACCTGAGCGCCGTCGCAGGGAACGGCCATGCCGATCTGCTTGCGAACGGACTCCTTGGAGCCTCGGAAGACGAAGTCGTCGGGGAAGGTCTGCAGACGTGCACGCTCGCGATTGGTAAGCGCACGGAACTCCTTCCAATGATAGACGTGAGTGCCGCCGCCACCGGAGCCCGTGATCGTGTAGGCGGGCAGTATCCGTCCGTCTACGGGCTCGGCAACAACGTGCGCATTCATCCCGACATGAAGGTGAAGCCCTTCGTCTTTCTCATCAGGCTCCTTCAGGATGCGCGTCTCGAGCACTACCTGACGGCGGAGGATCTGGCAATCCCCGTGATCTACGGAAGACGAAACGCGGACTTCGAGAAATGCGTGCAGAAGATCCTCGGCCTGCGCACCGGCCGGTCGCTGCGCAGCCAGATCGACTCCGTCGACGACCTTCGTACATCGAAGCGCTGTCGGCCGCACGTGCCGTCAACGGGCTCGCTGCATGCGTGCAGGCGGCCTTTATTCAGGAGCACGCAGCCAACCCCTTCGGCTTCGACGTCGCGGCATTCATTTCCTCCGAGGCCAAACGCTGGGGCTGTCCCGAAGCGGAAATCTCCAGCGTCATCGACCCGCTCCTGCCGTCCGTCTCCGGCGGCAAGGAATGGCTGTTGCTGGAGAAGGCCATGACATCCGTCATGATCCGTCTGGGGTTCGATGAGTCCGAGCACATTGGCCAGAAGAAGGCGCCGAGGGACGGCGGCTATCCCGACATCCGCATCAAAGCCTCAACGATGCAGACCAGCGGCTTTGCAGACACCAAGGCCACGTCGCGATACGGCATGGACACCAACGACACGAACAAGCTCTACCTCTACTACAAGGACTGCTGGGCGGAATTCCTAGACCGGGCGCCCTCGAGCTTCTTCATGTACATCGCAGGCGGTTTCGACGGCAAGGACGCCGCATCCGTTCTGAATACGCTGGAGCGATGCACACAAAAGTACGGCCGCCCCGTCTGCGCGATCACCGTCAATGCCATGCTTCGGCTCGTGCGCATGAACAACAGGCCCGGCCCCGAAGCCATGGTCCGAACCTTCTCTCTACGCGCCTACTATCCCAGCGCCGAATCCATCATTCGAGCTTCGGCATAATGAAACAAAAGCGGCCGCCCGAAGAGCGAACTCCTCGAGCGGCCGTTTGCTTTTGAGCCCTCAGGGGAGAAGGTTCGAAAACCTCATCCCCCGTCGGAACTCACGACTCAGAAGCGATAGCTCACGCCGAGCGTGAAGCTGTGGTCCTCACGACCAGCATCGCCGCCCGTGAAGCCGTAGGAGACCGAGAAGTCGGCCTTGTCCTTCACGGCATGGAGACCCAGCTTGGCGCGGCCGAGCACGTCGCCCGCCATGTCGGCGTTGAGCGTCTGGGAGACGCCCGTGCCAGCACCGGTGACCGTCGTGTCGTAGTCGGTGTCGCCGAACTGCGGGATGACGGACACGTCGACCGTCGGGACGACCGTCCAGCCGGAGCCCGCTTCAAACGCCTTTTCGACGGCCACGCCGATCGGCATCTGGAGCGTGAACGTGTTGTCCACGTCATTGCCGAAGGCCGCTTCGCCGTTGACGTTCGTCGTGTAGTCGTCGTTCATCATGTAGACGGCGCGCAGACCCGCATAGGGCTTCACGGAGAAGCCCGCGACATCGTAGGCGGACTCGGCGCGGATGCCGAACGTGAGGGCGTCCGCATCAGCATCGGCCGTCACCTTCGAGCCTGCAAAGAGCGGGCTCTTGAGCGTCATGTCGTTCGAGGTGTGGAACCAGCCGAGAGAACCGATGAGGTTCACGCGGTCGGTCGCATTCCAGGCGACATAGCCCTGAAGGCCGAACGTTTCGTAGTCGTTTTCGCCCGAGACCGCATGGCCGTCGCTGTCGGCGGAACCGTCAAGGTACGAGAACGCACCGCCGAGACGGATGTTCTGCGCAACCGCATGGTCCGCACCGAACGTGAAGCCGAAGGCATTCGTGTCGTAGCCGGATTCCATGTTGCCGGAGAGCTTGAGACCGTCCTGCTTGTACTTGCCGCCCTCGGCCTTGACCCAGAGACAGGTCTGGCCAATGTCGCGGTTCGTCACGGTAGCGTGCTCCTCAACGGTCGCCATCAGATTCGTCGCATCAGCGAAGAAGTTCGCGTTGGCGCCGAGCGTCGCACCGATCTGGGAAGCGGAGTTCAGGATCTCGGTCTTTTCGGCAACGGTGAGCTTGTCGTTGCGGATGACGTTCTGCACGAGCGTCACGTCACCGCCCTTCTGCCCCTTGCGCAGCGCGGCATTGGCAATGTCCTTGATCGCCAGATCCGTGTAGACGGTGGAGACGTCCGCCATCTGGAGATTGGCCACGAGCTTGCCGTCGGCGAATTCGGTCGTGATGTCGTAGTCAAGACCGGAGCCGTCGTTGACGTAGATCGCATCTTCGGCCGTCCAGCCGCCGATCCAGGCGCCCTTGTCGTCGACCGTCTTGTCACCCATGGTGAAGCCGTCGAGGAGCGTGATGTCGCCGTCCTTTTCGACGCGCGTCACGACCACCTTGGCACCGTCAACGATGTCGGCCGTCACGTCGCCCTTGGTCTTGTCGGCCTTGAAGGCCACGCCGTCGGTGAGCGCAGAGGCGTCGACAACGGTCACGGAGGAGCCGTCAACGTAGAGATTGGGAGTGCCCGCACGGGTGGTCGGTTCGGAACCGATCACAACCTTGCCCTTCGTGCCGATCGTCACGGTCTTGTCCGCAACGAGATAGCCCGAGGCGCCCTTGATGGAGTCGTCGGCTGCAATGAGCTTGTCGACGAGACCGTGTTCGCTGCCGAACGTGAGAACCTTGCCGCCCGTGACCTTGTAGGTCATGGCATGTTCGCCGTTGAGACCTTCGGCGCCGAGCACGAGTTCCTTCGAGCCGTCACCCACGGTGACCAGCGCATCGCCCGCGAAGGTGATGCCGTCCTCAACCTTGAGCGTACCGCTCATGCCCTTGAATTCGGCTGCGTCGACGACGAGCTTCTTCGTCGAGAAGACCGCATCGTCACTCTGTTCGATCAGGCCGAGCTGGCCGAGCGTCGTCGTGCCGCTCACGCCGAGTTCGCCGAGGTTCTTGACCGTGCCGTTGACGTCGAGCGTCTCGATGCCGGTGATGGCGCCGCTGTTGGTGAGCTTCTTGCCGTCGGCCACCGTGAGCGTGCCGCCTTCCTTGAGTTCGATCCTGCCGGCGTTTTCACCGTCGACATTGAAGGTCAGGGTCTTGAGGCCCTTGACGACACCCGTCTCGGTGTTGGTGAACTGAGCGGGATCGGCCAGAACCAGTGCGTCATGATCGACGAATTCGAGCGTGCCGCCGTTGACCAGCACGGTGTCGCCCTCAAGCGCACCGACCTTCACGGCACCCTTCTCGCCGATCGTGAGCTTGTCGCCCGCGAATGCATCGGCTCGGAGTTCGCCGCCGTTGACGGTGACGAAGGAAGTGCCTTCGGCAACGGACGCCTCGACGAGACCGCCCTCGATGAGCGCGCCGTTCGTCGCCAGAAGCTTCTGGGCCTTGACGGAACCGTCGGTCGTGGTGAACTTGCCCGCGACATTGATCGTGCCGTCAAGGGCTTCGATCGTACCGCTGTTGGTCAGGTCGGCCGTCAGGGAGGCGCTGCCGTTGACGATCTTGAGCGTGCCGTCGTTGTTGAGGGACTTGCCCGTGAGGATCGCCGTCGCGGCGTCCGCACCTTCGTCAGCGGTCAGGTTGACCGTGCCGGACGTGGAGAGAACGTCGTTCAGAGACTCGAGGGACTTGGCATTGAGCGTACCCGCGTTCTTGAACTTGCCGTTGATCTGCAGAGCGCCGGCGTTCACCGTGCCGTAGTTCTCATAGGACTTGAGCGCGTGAGTGACGTTCGTGAGGTTGAGCGTGCCGTCCTTGCCAACGGAGACCGCATTGTTTTCTGCCGTCAGTTTTTCGATGGTGAGCGTGGCGCCGCCGAGAACCGTCGCGGAGGAGGACTGGCTGTTGTCCCCGAGTTCGTTCACGGCGAACTTGCCGCCCGCCACGACGACGTGACCGAGCACGGTGTTGACCATGCCCATGGTGTCCGCACCGGACATGCCGAGCTGGAGCGTACCGTCCGTGGCATTGATCGTGCCGCCCTGCTGCGAGTCTTCGAGCACCTTGTAGTCTTCGGACGTGCCGCCCACCAGGATGAGCTTCTGATCGTCCTTGACCGTCACGCTTTCTACGGTGTCGATGCCCTTGAAGCCCCAGTTGCCCGCGATTTCGCCGTCTTCCTTGCCGAAGATCAGCTCATTGTGGCCCGTCGCATCAAGCACCAGGTTCGAGAAGATCAGGCCGTTGGTGTTGTTCTGAATGCCCTGAATGAAGGCCACGTCGAACTTGGAGTCCGCGTCGGCCTGACCATTGAACGCCACGGTCGCTTCGGAGATGCCAGAACCGAAGGCGGTCTGCAGGTTCGTGATGACGCTGGAAACGGCGCTCTGGGTGTAGCCGTTGTCGGCAAAGGCGAACGTGCCGGACTTGTATTCGATGCCCTGCTTGATTTCGTCCTTGACGGCGCCCACGCCCGTGATGCCGCCCATCGGGATTTCGACGGCGTTGCCGTCTTCGTCAACGGCGGGAAGCTTGCCGTCGCTGTCGACGGACGCAAAGATCTGACCGAAGTTCGTCTCAAGCGTACCGCCCGCCATCGTGAGCTTGCCTTCGTCCTGCGTGAAGTCGATCGCGCCGGCAACAATCGTGCTGCCCGCGTTGAGTTCGATCGTCGCGTCCTTGGTGAGGACCGCACCATTTTCGAACGTGACCGTGGACTTGTCGAGGATCACGTGGTTCTTGCCGTAGCCCTCGCCCTTGGCGATGGTGGCGTTGTGGTTCTTGTATTCGAGCGTAGCGCCTTCGAAGGCACCAGCCTGATAGTCAAGCGAAGCGCCCGTATTGAAGACGAGGTGCGAACCCGCCATGCTGCCCTTGCCGACCGTCAGCGTCGTATTGTTGCCGAGGGTGATGAGGCCGCCCTTTTCCATTTCGGCGATCGTGCCGTCGGCATTGAGCTCGAGGCTGCCATTCTCGGACATGGCGAGACGATTGGCATCAAGCTTGCCGGAGAGTGCAACGGCGTTCTCGACGGTGAAGCGTTCGGAGACCGTAAGCGCACCTGCGTGCTCGAGCCTGCCGTTTTCCACGACGCCAAGATTCTTGAAGGTCGCATCCGTGCCGAGGCTGCTCACGGCGTCGTTGTTGCCGACGATCGTCAGATTGTCGACGTCGAGCTGGCCGCCGTTGACGGTGACCTGACCGACCGTGAGATTGTCGAGCGCAACCGAACCGCCGTTGTTGAGCTCAAGCGCCTTCTCAACGCGGAGTTCGCCCGCCTTGTTGCCTTCGTGCAGGGTGTCCTGATCGGTCACGGTGCCGTTGACGGTCATGTCCTGAAGCTCGATGGCGCCGCCCACGACCACGGTGCCGCCTGCGGCCACCGTCATGGTGTTCGCGCCAAAGCTGCCGAGGTTGTCCGTACCTTCGGCACGCACGTTGTAGAGCTTGCCGTTGACGGTGACGTTACCGATGCCGGCGACCGTCTGGTAGTTCGTGAAGGTCTTGCCGGCAGCCACGGTGAGTTCGTCGAAGCCTTCGATGCAGCCCTGTTCGGCGCCGGAACCAGCGTTGGTGAAGTCTTCATTGAGCACCAGGGCGCTGTTTTCGCCAAGCCCCTTGAGGGTGCCGTCGTTCGAGAAGAGCGCACCCACCGTCATTTGGTTGGCGCTGATCGTGCCCTTGTTGCCGCTCTGGCGAAGGAGGAAGAATTCCTTGTTCGCATCCGGACCGTCGAACGCCTGGGCATCATGAATCGTCAGGTTGTCGAACGTCGCTTCGGCGCCGGCATGGTTCTCGAAGACGCCGTAGACATTGGCGTTCTTGGCCGTCAGGGTCTTGTCGTTGATGAGGATGCCCGCATGGTCGGCCTCGGTGCCGATGTTGAGCGTACCGTTCACGTTGAAGGCGCCCTCGTTCATGATGACGCCGTTGTTGTTGACCACGCCGTTGGCGCCTTCGGCCTTGCCGACCGTGACCGTACCTTCCTGAGCATTCCTGAGCATGCCGGTGAGGTGCGCGTCATTCATGATGCGGTTGTCCTTGACGAGCGTGAGGCTCTCCTCAACGACGAAGCTGCCCTTGTTGACGGAGAGGTTGGTGTCGCTCGGCGCCTTGCCGTCAGAGAGCTCGCCCGTGGAAAGCACGGCGGTTTTGATCGTCAGGTCCTTGTTGTTATGGATGCGGACGGCGGTAGCCACGAAGTTCTCGATTCGGGCCGTGCCGTTGTTGGCAAAGAGGCCGTTGGCAAATGGGCGCATACCGCCCACGTGCTGACTCACGGCGCTCTCATACGTGCCGACGTTGAGCTTGCCCTCGTTCGTGAGACATTCCCCGCCATAAGGGGACTGGAGGCCGGACTTGATCGTATCGACCGTGACCTCGGCGGTGCTGCCGACAACGATGTCGTCGCCCGCATGAAGCGTGCCGATTTCCAGAGCGGCGTTGTCGACGCGCATCACGCCCGACTTGTCCGCCTTGTCAAACTTGCCCTGACCGTCTTCCGTCATGTTGACGAAGATCTCATTGACCTTCTTGGCAAAGGTGGTCTTCGCGCCGTCCGTGGAACCGATCTGCAGAACGGATGCCTGATCGAGGCCGGAGCCGCCGATGACGACGAGACGATTCACGTTGCCGAGGTCAACCTGTTCGCCCGCGAGCGTGAGGCTGTGTCCGCCCGCGACGAATGCCGACGTGGCTGCGCCCGTGATGCCGCTCAGAACCTTGTCTTCGGAGAGCTCGAGGCCGTTCGTGAACTTGTTGCCGCTCGGCTTGAAGAAGTCGTTGAGATGGTTGCTTTCGTAGTAGACCGCATCATGGTCGCCCGTATCCAGGACTTCGGCGCCCGCAGCGCCGGCAAGTGCGGCGGTGGCAACGGCCACAGCCGTGACGACGGCCTTGACGGCCTTGCCGCGAGAGGCGGCCGTGCCTGTCTTTTCGTTGACGGCAACGTAGGTCTGCTTGGCCGCAGACCAAATCACTCGATAGATATCGTTCATGAAAAAACCTTTGGGTTGGAAAAAATGGTTTCGCACGGCGCCCGCCGATGCGACAAGCCAAGGTTAGCCTCGGAGGTCTGCGTGCGTGACTAACGCACGAGATCCGACAAACTGTTACAAAACGGCCGAGTGCGGGATGGTTTCGATCACCACACCCAACCCTCCTTCATCAGCTTGAGGGAGATTCTCATGCCGGAGCCTCCGGCCAGCGTCTCCTTCACCTCAGGCAGTGCGCTCGCGGCTTCCGTCTTCGTCCAGTCGCGAGCATTCACGGCCTTCCAGCTGTACGTCACCTTCACAAAGCGCCTGCCGCGAACCTCGACGGGATCTTCTGCACTTTCGATGCGTTCGACTTCGCGATCGCATATGCAGAAATAACGGCGATCAGCCGACTTGAGCGCCTTTTTGCCGGCCTCCGTCAGTTCGACCGTATAGACGTCACGAAGCGGACTCTTGACGAAATCGAACATGCGATGCGCCTTGTCGGCCTTGAGCGTGACGAGTCCGGCCGCTTCAAGCGCTCTGGCGACCTCGACATCCTTGCCATCCCTGTCGATCTTCACGGGAAAGACATCGTCATGGGAATAGAGGTTGTTGCTCGCGAAGCCAATGCCGAGGCAGCCGCGCTTCTCCAAACCCGCATTGATTGCCTTTGCATAATTTTCGGGCGTCGGATCGGTGACATTGTCACCACAACCGGAAAGGACGAGCATGGACGCAGCCGCCGTGCAGATCGCCATCAACTTGATTCGCATGAAGTATCTCCAAAAAAACAGGATCCCCGGACAAAAAAATCGCCTGCGGAATCAACACTAAAACATTGAATGTATCACCTATTTAGGTGCCCGACCATTGTTACTTTTGCGGGTTGTCTTTTCCCACAAACGGCTGCTCGCCGGATTCGATCTCACGAATCAGCGCATCCATGGCGCGAATGCGGACGACGCCTCGAAACTGCTCGACCAGCGCAAGGACCGAAATGTCGTCGACGCGCATGAACACGAGGTGCGAAACGGGGTTCATGAAGATTGCGGGCAGGTAAAGAATTTTGGCCAGATAGCTCATGACGAGCGAAACGGGGAACGCCAGAACGAAAAGCCAGCCCGAGACGAATGCAAGCATCCTGAAGCTGGCCGCACTCGGCAGATGCCAGGGCGCGGAACTGAAGAGCTGGAGCGTGAACATGGCGAAGAGCCAGAAGATCACGCAGTTGCGGACCCACACGATGCCGAACGTCTTGGTCAACTGCCAGTACAGCTCGGGACCGTACCGAAGCGACTCACGCACAAGCAGCTGGTCCCAGCGTTCCTTGTGGGTCTGCGCCTTGCGGAAGGTAAGAAAACTCTTGATCGACATGACGCCGGTCTCCGAAAAATGAATTTGGATCTGAGGAAAAACCGCAGGCCGTCGCTGCAGTCCTTTCTTAACTTACTCCAAACCAACTTGCGGCGTGACAAACGCACGAGATGCGCGGGGAAAACCACGCCCTTTTTTCCACAAAGCCAACTTTCGAAAAATGCGAAGGGCTTCGCGGAATCGGACGGATGAACAACTTTTGGAATTTCTTTTTAACAAATAAGACAAGAGCCTTGTCAGACTGACGAATATTTGCCTTTCTTTGGGAGAACCCTCTTGTCCAAGCAACTCTTAGCCCGCCTCAAGACCTCGGCCCTTGCCGGTGCGGTGAGCGCTGTCATTGCTCTTGGATCAGCCGCGCCTGCCGTTCATGCGGGCGGCGTGCCCGTGATCGACGTCGCGGCCATCGCGCAGGCCATCCAGCAGCTCATCCAGCTGCAGCAGCAGTACGACCAGCTGGTGCGCCATCTCGACCAGTTGAAGACCACGCACCAGAACTTCACCGGCAATCGCGGCTTCGGGTCCACGCTCAGCGATCTGAAGCAGTACCAGTTCATTACGAAAAGGATCGCGAACGACTTCAACAACATCCGGACCACGGGTGCGTCCGCGCTCTCGGGCGACGCAGCCCATTACTACAACACCTACGGTCTCGGCCAGCGCTGCAAAAGGATGAAGAATCCGGACACGCGTCTTGCCTGTGAGCGTCAGGCTGCAATGGCCGCCTACCGCAGGGCCACCTGGCAGATGACGACCCAGACGTCCCTGTCCCACATGAACAACATCAACGAACTCCGCAAGATGATCGAGCTGGCGCAGGACGCCAAGGGCATTGCCGAAGTTCAGGCCCGCATCTCCCACGAACAGAACGCGCTCGAGACCGAAAAGGTGCGTCTGGATGCGGTCGAGCGTGAATTCAAGGCGGAGCAGGACCTCATCAAGCTTCAGCAACGCGAGCGCATTTCCTTTGCGTTTGCGCCCAGAGAATAAAGAGACGTTTTCGACATGGCTACCGAAACTCCAACCGGATCCATCTTTCTGAGTCTTGGGAACGGCCTGCAGGACAGGTTCGACACATTCGCCAGAACTGTGGTCAACAGTTTTGTCGCAGACGTGCTGGCGCTTCTTCCCGCAGGGCTTTTTCTCTACTTTCTCGTGAAGGGCTGGCTCATCATGTCCGGGCGTTCCAAGGACGCCTTTCCGGACCTGATTATAAACGTCGGGATCATGGCGTTGATTATTACGCTGGGCATCTCGACCATCTACACCTTCGAACTTGCCAACGGCGTGGTCATGTGGCTCGAAAGCTTCCTTGTGAGTCATATGCCGGAATTTCCCGACACAGCCGAAACTGAGGCGCTTCTGACGTCCCCCTGGAACTGGCTTGATCTTGAGTGGAACAAGTTCTCCACGGGGCTCGACGGGGTCACGGCCGCCATTGACCAGATTCCGTGGGACTCTCCGGGCCTCGGCATGGCGAGCGCGCTCTCCTGGTTCGTCGCATACGCGGGCGGCGCATGGTTCTTCTTCTCCATCACGTCGATCTTCGTGCTCAACAAGATCGTCATCACGATCCTGATCGCCTTCACGCCGGTCTTCATGGCGCTCGGCATCTTCCCGCTCACCCGTGAATTCCTGCAGAACTGGTTCAAGACGCTTCTGGCCTACACGCTTGCCCTCATTCTCGTGCTTGTGCTCGGTGCGCTCTTCATGCACATCTTCGACGGCTATTCGAACAACATCCAGGACGCGCTCAAGCTGCTTGAGGACGGCAACGCTCAGGGTGCATGGAACATGGTCAACGAGGCACTCTTCGTCATCACGATGATGAGCGTCATCATGAGCTTCGTGCTTCGCCAGATCCCCGCCATGGCTCAGGGTCTCATCGGCCGCTTCATCGGTGCAGGCGGCATCGTGTCCGCCTCGACGGTGATTACTCAGGCGCGCAACGACACCATGTCCGTCGTAAACGCAGCCAACACCGCTCGAAATGTCGCCATGGCGCCTTACGCTGCCTTCTCTTACTTGGGCAATGAAGGCAAACGGCTCGGCCAGTACACGAAGGACGTCATCAACAACGCGAACAAGGGCGGCATTGAAGGTCTCAGGGCCGCCATGGGCCTCGGCAAAACCGCAGGTGTGAACAATACGTCCGGCATGAAGCCCGCTCAGCCCATGTCCACGTTCACGGCCAACAAACCCGGCCAGACGTCCGTGAGCGGCACCGCCTCCGGAGGAACGCAGTTCAGCTCCACCGGCCAGAAGGGCTACGACCTCAATCAGGGCAGCATCAACCTTGGTCAGACCTCGCACAGCGGCTTCGGCGGCAACACGCCCAAGGGTGGTCCCGGCGGCTCTCCGGCCAAGCAAGGCGGCTCCACGGACCAGCCGACGATTCCTCAGGGAGCGTACCACGCCAAATACGTGCCCGGATCGCTTCGCAAGGCAGGCTCGTCTGAAGCCAACGCCGCTCAGAACGCCGCCGTCAACGCCGCCAACGGCGTCACGGGTGCGGCTGTTGCAGGCGCCGCTGCTTCCGGTCTGGGCTCCGCCGCAGCCGCAGCAATGAACGCCCTCAACACGGGTTCTGCAGGCGCAACTCAGGCGCCTGGAATGACGGGTTCCGCGAATCCCGCTCAGGGTTCCGCACCCGCCTCGGGTTCCGCAGGAGGAGCCGCAGTAGCGGCTGCTGCAAACGCCCTCAACACGGGGGCCGCACCCTCTGCGCAGGCGCCCGGCATGACGCAGGCGCCGAATGCCACACCCGCATCCGCACACAACCCGACGAATGCAGGCTCGCAGGCGGTCGACGCCCTGAACAACGGCGGCACCCGCCCGCCCGTTCAGGGACTCAATCCGAACAGCAACAAGTAATAAAAACGGAGGCAACATGTCTAATCATCTTATGAAGGTCGCGTGTCTGGCCGCGTTGGCGTCGCTCATCGTCACAGGCTGCGGCGCCCCCAGACCCCCGATGCCCTCGGGAGAGCGCATCGCGATCAATGGCCAGCCGGTCGAGCATCAGGAGATCGACCTGAGCGGCAACGCCAATGAACAGTATCCGAACATCGAAAACACGAACACCTTCAGGCAGGAGGGCCGTCGATGAACATCCTCGAAACCCTCCGCATCAAGCGTGAAAACGCCGTTCGCAAGCGCAAGGGCCTTCCGCCTCTGGAAGCCGGCGACCCCAAGGAGGCGCCCGCCCTGAACGGCGAGTATCAGACCGCAGGCCAGGCACAGACCGCGCCCGCTCAGGATCCCAACCGTCCGAGCCCGAAGGTCTTCGAGCGCCAGATCTCGTGGGAAACCACCGAAATCGAACTCGTGCGCAAGAGCGAGGCCAAGGCCTGGCGCTGCGCCAAGCTCGTCTCCGTCGTCTCCCTCGGCCTCACCTGCGCGATCATCGCCATGATGCCGCTCAAGCAGACCCTCCCGTTCGTCATAAAGGTCGACCAGTCGACCGGCATGACGGACATCGTCGACATCGCCACCGAAAAGAGCGTTCCGCGATCCGAAATCATGGACCGCTACTGGCTCTCCGAGTACGTCAAGGCCCGCGAAAGCTACGACTGGCGCACCGTCGACCTTGAGTACGACCGCGTGCGCGAACTCTCGATGCCCAACATCTTCGAAGACTATGCCAAGCACCACGGCGACCGTCCGGGCACCATGGAAGTGGATCTCAAGGACGCGAAGGTGATCCGCATCGACCTCGTCTCGATCATTCCCGCAGGCAACGGCATCGCAACCGTGCGATTCGTCAAGCGCACCCTCGTCACGAAGGGCTTCACCGAAGAAAAGCGCGAGTACCTGCAGGCCACGATCGGCTACGAATACGACCCCACCTACATCGTCTCCGAACGCCGCCGTCTCATCAATCCGTTCGGCTTCAAGGTGACGAGCTATCGCACTGACAAGGAGATGCGCTGATGCTTCCCAACAAGAAAACCCTCATGGTGATCGGGCTCGGCCTCATGCTCGGCGCATCCGCCGCGCAGGCCGCCAGCTGGCCCACGCCCGCCAAAGAGGACAAACGCATGCAGTTTGTCGACTACTCTCCCAACAACGTCACCCAGATCAATGCGGTGACGGGCCTCATCACGACCATCACGTTCGAACCGGGCGAAACCGTCGTGAACTACGGCTCCGGCTATTCGACCGCATGGGAGTTCTCGACCGCAGGCAACCAGTTCTTCCTCAAGCCCAAGGCTGAACAGGCCACGACCAACCTCGTCGTCATCACCAACCGCCGCACCTACGTCTTCGACGTGCGACTGACCTGGAACAAGGCCAAGGCCACCTATCACCTCCTCTTCAAGTACCCGGAAGAGGAAAAGCGCCGTGCCGAAGCCGAAAAGGTCGCCAGGGAAAAGGCCGCCAAGCGCAAGGCCCGCCTCGAGCAGAAGACGATCGACCCGACTGCCGTGAGCCCGTACATGACGCCCACCATTCCCGACGCTCCCGAAACGAAGTTCAACTGGAAGTACACCATGAACTTCGGCAGGTCCGACCAGTCTCAGGCAATCGCACCCGTGGCCGTCTATGACGACGGTCTCTTCACCGTCATCCGCTTCACCTCTCAGGGCGACTTCCCCGCCGTCTACCGCGTGCTCGGCGACGACGGCGAAACGCTGGTCAACCGACACATCGACGAATCCGGCGCCCTCATCATTCGCGGCGTCTATCCCGAGCTGCGCCTTCGCGCCGGCTCCGGCGTCGTCGGCATCTACAACGAAGGCTACGGCACGCACGTGCGCAGCCCTGAAGACGCAAGCACCGTCCCGGGCATGACCCGCAACCTCACCCCCGGAGCCGATCATGAGTAATGAAAAAAGAGAGGAACCGCATTTTCGAGAAGAGCCGCAGTTTGACCCGTCGGCCATGACCTACGACATGAGCGCGCAGCCCGACCCCAACCGTCCGATGCCCGACGACATCGACGTGCAGGGCGAGGCCCTTCGCGCCGAAGAACAGAACGTTCAGGGACAGGCGTCCCTCACGGCCGGCAACCACGGCTTCATGAGCGGCGTCAAGCTCTTCTTCTCCCTCGGCTTTGTCGCAGCCCTGATGAGCTTCTGCGTCTGGTGGTTCCTCATTCGCACGCCCGAAGTTGAGGTCGTGGAAGAACAGAAGGCCTCGGCCTACAACACTTCGCGCCAGCAGATCAACAAGACCTCCTACGAGAACGCCACGGCCGAGGATCCCCTCCCCGCAGCGGACGAAGGCGCCGAACGCCTCAAGCGCCCGATCATTGCCGAGCCGCCCAAGCCCGTCAAGGTTGAGGTCGTCAAGCCTCAGCAGGAAAAGCCCGCACAGCCCGTGAAGGAAGGCCCGTCTCTGGCCGATCTGCAGCGAGCCGCCCCCATGATGGGCAGCACTATCAGGAGCGACGTCAGCAACAAGATCGCCAATACGGGCATTCCGCTCGCTGGTACGAACGCATCCGCTGCCGATGAGGCCGACACCGGCCTGCTGGGCGAGAAGTTCAACCAAATGCTCACCGGCACGAGGACTCAGGCATCGAAGGTGAGCCGTGTGAAGAACCGCCACCTCACGGTGGAAAAGGGCACCTTCATCGACTGCATTCTCGAAACCAGGCTCGACACGACCGTCCCCGGCATGACCGCCTGCGTCATCCCGCAGAACATCTACTCCATGGACGGACGCACCGTGCTCATCGAAAAGGGCAGCCGCGCCCTCGGCGAGTACCGTGGTTCCGTGCAGAACGGCCTCGAGCGCATCTTCCTGCTCTGGACCGAAGTCCGAACCCCGACCGGCATGGTCGTGAAGCTTGACAGCCCTGCTGCCGACGCGCTGGGCGGCGGCGGTGTCGGCGGCTACGTCGACCACCACTGGTGGAAGCGCTTCGGCAACGCCCTGCTCTTCTCCATCATTTCCGACGGCTTCGACTTCGCAACGGCCAAGGCTCAGGAAGGACGCGACAACAACTACTACACCAACACGTCCGACAACATGTCGGCCATCATCGAGCAGGCCATGCAGCAGGCGGGCAACATCCCGCCGACGCTCACCAAGAACCAGGGCGAGCGCGTGGGCATCTTCGTGGCCCGCGACATCGACTTCTCGAGCGTGTATTCGCTCGACGCAGACGAAGAGTAATCTCCTCGCCTACGATTCTTCCCAAAGGGACGCCGCGCCAGCGTCCCTTTTTTCTCCTCTCAAAACCGCAGCCCCCTGCAGACCTTTTCACGCGACTTCTCCGTTCTCCTGTCGTATCTGGCCGTCGTCGTCACGGACGCGTGTCCCATCGCACGCTGGAGCAGAAAAAGATCGCAGCCGCTCTCCAGCATCCTGGTCGCAAACGTGCGGCGAAGATCGTGCGGCGTGACGCCTCCAAGATTGGCCAGCCCGCTGCGCTCCTTGAGGAGCCGGTAGACCGACCCCGGATGCAGGCCGACCTCCCCGAACAGGTCCCCTGCCCCTAACTTGAGCCGCCAGAACATCGGTCCCGCCTTGTCCCCGCGTCTTGCAGCCCAGTCGGCCAGCGCACCCTGAAGGTCGTCGGGCAGATAAACGCGGCGCTCCTTGTTCCCCTTGCCGATGAGCGTCAACGTCCCCTCCGCCCGGTTCCAGTTCGCATAGGCCAGCTCCACCACTTCGGTCCTTCTCAAGCCGCACCCCATCATGAGCGCGAGTATCGCCTTGTCCCGAATGCCGCAGATCGTGCCGTCGTCGCAGACGTTGAGGAGCCGCTTGCACTCCCGCAGATTGAGAGCCCTCCCGACCGGAAGACGCTCGTACCGAACCGCCGCCATGTCCGAGATCTTGAGGTACGCGGACTGGGGCATCAGATCGGCCACCCACGCCGCTCTGGCCACACCCTTCAGGCACGCCAGATAGACGTTGAGCGTCGCAGGCGCAAGCCTTTCGTTCTTGAGCCGCTGCAGGACGCGCTGGCAGTGAACTCGACGCAAGGCGCCCCATTCGCAGTCCAGGAACGACTCATGACCGAACATCCTCGCCACCCGGTTCAAACAGGACCGCATTGTGACCGCAGACCTTTTCGACCCAAGGCCTTCCAGATATTCGTCTGCAGGATTGCGGCTCAAGCGCCGTTGCGGCAGAACGTTGGGATTGATTTTGCTCATGGCGGATTCTCTCCTTTCCGGAATGCTCTTCAAGAGCGGAACACTCTGGGAAAGACAGAAAACTTTTCTTTGAATGCCTTGACCAAGTCATCGCGCTGCGTCGTCGTCAGACTGGCGTCCGAAATGATGACCTTGCCGTTGCCGGCGAACGTCATGTGCTTGAGGACGTCATCCTTGACGGTGCCGGGCACGTAGTGCGTGAAGAGATCCGTAGCGACGGTCTTGAACTCTTCAGGAACGGACGCGTTGAGACTGATCGTGTTGAGCGGGTCCTGCTCGGCGCCGGTGCCGTTGTCGAAGAGATTGCCGAAGGCGGTCTTAACAGAACCAGTGCCGTTGTCGAACCTGGCGGCTTCATTGAAGATGAGACCGCCCTCAAGGTTCACGCGGCCGCCGTTGTTGTTGACGGTGCCCGTGAGGATGAGGTTCTTGTGTGCACCGATCGTGCCCCTGTTGGTCGAATCGCCGACCAGCGTGATGTCGTGATCGGAGAAGACTTCGCCGCCCGCATTGCCGACAGTGAAGGCCTTGGCAGTGTTGACATTGAGGCGCGCGCTCGTATCGGCGCCAAGGAAGCCCGCGCCCGTGTGGTCGTTGAGCACGACGTTCCCTGAGGACGCAATGAAGGAGCCGCCCGTGAGATTCACGGTCGGAACGTTGGAGGAGTCGCCTGCCTTCAGAGTACCCGCAACGTTCAGTGCACCGCTGGACTGGAGCTTGTTCACGGCCAGCGTAGCTGCCGCGTCGACGTTTGCGACGGCACCCTGAACAAGGGCAAGCGTACCGAGGGTGAAGGACCCGCGCTCGGCGTTGATCTTCGACCTGTTCTCCGTCGTGACGGAGGACAAACGTCCGCCGCCGCTCACGAGGTCGTGCCCGAGCTGCAACGTACCGTCAGCAACCGCAACCGTACCGTCCATCATAGTGGTGCCCGACGAGCCCGTACCGATCAGCGTCAGGGTCTTTCCGCCTGCGATTCTGGCGCCGGATGCGTTGTCGATCCCACGGAATCCACCGCTGTCTGCGAGGTTGCCCGCACCAGAGCCGCCAAGCTCAATCGTGCGCCCCTCACCAACCAGATCCATGTCGTAGTAGATGTAGTCTCGGTAGCCTTCCTTCGTCAGAGCGTTGACTGTGGCGACGTTGAAGACGGTATCGGCGCCGGAGAGACCGCCCGTATTAGTGCCGGTAAAAGTCCAAGACAGGGGACTGGAGGGACGGTAACCATCAACAGGGTAAAGCTTTCGAATCGCCTGTGCAACAGGACTGCTTTCGTGATAGTCAATCACATCCAGCAAGTCCGGAGTTCCCAAAATATGCCAATACCCTGTTCTCTTGTAGGAGGCTCCCGTCTTGTAACTGTCGGACAATACGGACTTGAAGGCGTTGGAGTGAATAGCGTTCAAGCGAGTGGCGGAGCCCTGTTTGTCAACTGCAAGCAAATGCTCCGCCTTGCAGTGGACGTTCTTTGCAGAATGCAAAAATATTTTTCCGCCGCCGACGGATGAAACTTCACCCTTCAGCCAGAGCGATCCACCATACCCAACTTCAATAGCTACGCCCTTTCCAAACGTCAGCCTGGAACTTTCGGTGAAGACGACTTCGCCGCCATAACTTTTGTAATAGCCGATATATCCGCCGATCTGCATGGGGCCGAAGTCACCAAGAGCTCCCGTTTCACTGCCACCACCGCAAATTAAATTCACATTGCCATTGAAGGTTACGTGCCCTTCTTTGCCAACCCACCAGCCCGTCAAATTGCCTGCGGTAAACGAAGAGTCGGAACTGGTGTCAGGATTTCCCTTGAATCCATCTCCCGTCATTTTGACGGAGCCGTAATATGTTCTGGTATCGTGTATGGCTTCAACCCAGCCATCTTCTGCGCTTTCCCCGTGCCCAAAGTATTTGAGGTCCAGATCTTCGTAAATGTCCTGAGCGCTTGCGCTAGATATGGCGACCAACCCCGCCGCTACGGCAATGCCGCCCATGGCCGCAGCCTTTCCTGAGGCCTGAGCCGCTCCCGTTACCGTTTCGTTGACGGCCACGTAGCACCGTCGAACGCGGTTCCAGACCGTCTTGAAAATCTTGTTCATAAAATCCCCTTTAGGTTTTTTATCCGATCGAAATGATCGTCTGAGGACTCTCGCGTAAGAGCACTCAGGCGATCACTCCGACCTTTACAAGCTTTTCTTTGAATGC
>OGMB01000678.1_pt1 | contig 17440 bp, 16 predicted proteins | sample 1573001 | NCBI WGS metagenome assembly OGMB01 (sample SAMEA2581921, study PRJEB24529) | metagenome | biome: Human gut stool | place: China | collected 2011
TGGGCTTCTCCCCGTCTGGGGTGTTGCCCTTGCTGTGACCATAGTGTACCTGAAAACCGAATGCTTTTTTAGGAGGTCGTACCTCCGGTTTTTTGCCTTGAAAAACCGGAAGTAATGCTTCCGGTTTTGACACAAAAATAACGTTAAGACGATATTTCGATTTTGCGAAAAATACGATAAAATCGAAATTTTTCAAAAAGTTTTTTGAGCACAAAAACAAAAAACGCCCCTCTGAACAAGCAGCGCAATGCTGCCTACCCGGAGGGGCGCAATTCTATATAGAGTTAAAGTTCTTCAGCGATTGCAGACAGTTTCTGCATAATACGCTGCAATTTCAAACGGAGCTTTTGATTTGTCAACCGCTTTTGCTGCAACTTGTTTCGTAAGCTTTCTTCTTGGTCAGATAACGACTTTCCCATAATCAAATGATCCAGTGTTACATCAAAAAATGCAGCGATCTCGATGAAAAGGTCAATAGAAGGAATATACTCCCCACTCTCAAGACTGCGGAGGTGGCGGTCGCTGACATTCAAGCGGACGGCCAGCTCTTCCTGCGTCAGGTAGCGCTCTCTGCGCAGCTTTTGAATACGCTTTCCGGTGTTGAACTGATCATAATACATCATATGCCAGCCCTCCGACCAAGCAGGTAGGCAGCCACAAGCTGCGCCACAAGGTCAGAGCGCAAAGATACAGTCGGCGGGTCAGATTCTGTTTGCCGGGACTTGGTTTGTACTCGATGATTCTCCTTTTCATGTTTTTGTCCTTTCGTTTTCAATGGTGGAAGGCGGGCAGAGCGCAAAAAGCGCAGTGCATCTTTAATAACAGAGAAAAATCTCTATGTTATAGGGCAAGAAGAAAAACGTCAGGGCTATAATGCAGGCATTGATAAATAGCAGCGGCTTCGTACAATGCTGGTGCATTTCCAATAGGGTACATAAACCGATGTCAATGTGTTATTTATCGGATTTCCTGATCGATTGCAGTGAAAATCGAGGCGTTGAAAAAATCTACAAGCGTAATTCCAAGGCCATCACACAATTTTTTGACGGTTGGAACGGTGACGCTCTGTTGAGAGGAATCAAGCATACTGTAAACGGTGGACGGAGTGACACCGGAACGGACAGCAAGGGCATTGGGACTTATGTTGCGTTCCTCGCAAAGCTCTTTGAAACGTAATGCAACGGCATCTTTTACTTTTGTATCCTCATCGGTCGCTAATATCATATGTCTGTTCTCCTTTTTTTGTAGATATTAGCGGAAATAGGTTGTTTTTGTGTACGGCGCACCGTATATTCAAGAATGATATTCCCGAAATTTTGCCACGAAAATCAACCGACAGAAAGACAAGAAAAGGTATCCTCCATTTGGTTAATGGAAGATACCATGTGTTTGACAAATCTTGTTATTTTAACCATTCTATTTTACCATTGAATTACCATTGAGTAAAGAGGGTTCGGCATCATTTTGTACCCCCCCCCCGGAGAATTTTCGGCGATATAGTCAATCTTTTTGTGATTTGTTGTCCAATTTGTTCAGATAATCAGCCACAACTTCAATTTTCAAATCAATAGTGGTCAATAAGGTGTCAGCAGGAGGCTTTATATGGCAAGACGAGGTGAAAACATCCGAAAGCGCAGCGATGGACGGTGGGAGGGGCGATATATCAAAGGCCGTTCTGCGGACGGAAAGCCCTGCTGGGGCTATGTATATGGGGCGACTTATACCGAAGTAAGAGAAATCTCTGCCCGCAAGAAGGCAGAGTATGGCATTTATAACCTGAACTGCACCGATATTACTTTTTCGGAAATTTCAGAGCAATGGTTGTATTCTGTCCGGCAGGGTGTAAAAGAATCAACTTTCGCACACTATCAGTATACTCTTCGACATTATCTCCAGCCTGTTTTCGGGGATTTCAAAGTGAGCGCTTTAAACGAAAAAATTCTGGAGCAGGGACTTTTGGCAGTGATAATACCAGCCAACGGAAAGCAAAAGCCTTTAGGGGCAACCATGGCACAGGAGTGCTTGTCGATGCTGCGGCGCATCTGCAAGTATGCAGCGCATTTTCGTCTCATTCGCCCTTTAGAGATCACGGTAAAGCTGCCGCAAAAATCCTCCAAAGTGCTGCTGCCGTTTACCATAGAAGAACAAAAGAAATTACAGTCGTTCGTGATGGATTCTCCTACGCCCCGGAAAATAGGTCTGCTGCTTGGTTTTCAGTTGGGGCTGCGTATTGGCGAGATCTGCGGATTGAAATGGGGAGATTTTGATTTATCAGCAGGAACTGTGACAATCCAACGAACAGTGACTCGGATTTCTTGTGGAAATGGCCACACAAAAGTCATCGTACAATCTCCCAAGACCAAAAACTCCCATCGTGAGATTCCCATTCCTAAAGCGCTGCTTCGTGCTCTGAAGAAGCTGTCGAAAGATTTCAGCAGCGAAACTTGGTTTCTATCTGGCAACGAGGAAAAGCCAGTCGAACCGCGATGCTACCGTAAGAGCATTTATGGCTATCTGAAAAAAGCCTGTGTCCATCAGGCGTACCCTCATGCGTTTCGTCATACCTTTGCAACGACCTGCTTGCAGGCGCACTGCGACATTAAAACTTTGAGTGAACTGTTGGGTCATGCAGATGCAGCGGTCACGTTAAAAAAATATGTTCATTCTGATATGACGCGTAAACGACGAGAAATAAATCGTGTTTTCGAAAACTTTTAAGGGGGCGATTCGTGGTCGAGCACTTGTGAAACATTCGGTAAATCGCTATTTATCAAGTCCCTTCTTCCATTAACCAAATGAGAGATACCCCTTTATTGCGGAAGGGGTGAACAAGGTGGCATTGTGTCTGTTTGAGCACAACGAGAAAGCATATCATGCGGCAGTCCGGATGATGGAGCAGTACGGCAAGGCTGCTATCGTCCACCTTACCGGCACCGGAAAGAGTTACATTGCGTTTAAGCTGATCGAGGAAAACCCAGAGAAGGTCGTGATCTGGCTTTCTCCCGGTGCATATATCTTTAAAACTCGGAGAGAAAACCTGAAAAAGAAAGCATTGTTCTCTCTGAAAGCAAGTGCTTACAACAACTGCAGCACATCCAATGCACCGGTTGATAGTCATATTGCAAGCGAAATGACCCTTGGCGAAACAGTCGTCAGGGGCGTTTTGTCTGCCCGAAACTATGCGAAGTATCAGATGCAGGGCGATAACTTGCGGTCAACAGGCGTTCAGGATGCGGTTTGTCAGACTTACTCCGATGCACTAAATACCGATAAGACCTTCATCGACCTTAAAATAGACAAACTGCGAAGTGTTTTTGATACTAAACGGGAAAAGTCGGATGCGTCAGATTGTGAGAAGAGTGAGAAAACAAGCCTTCCTCGTTCTGACATGGTAGCTACGAAGCAGAGAGCAGGTCAATTGTCCCGGCAGAAAATCGCACAGTCGGACAGTATCGGAATGGACTGGGGCAACCGCAATGACCGCCAGTGGAACGAAAGGTATCAGGAAGCGAAGCGCTATTTTGATGCCCACGGCGTTCTGAACGTCCCGGCTGATTATGTGTCACCTGACAGATATGCCACCGGGAAATGGGCCAGGCAGCAGAGAGAAAGGGAAGGCCAGAATGTTTCAGCCAACCACAAATTGAAAAAGATAACGGTTTGTGTAGTTGATAGCGCGATCCAAAGCACTTGCTGCAATTTGGGTCGGAGAAGTTACGTGAGTCGTAAAAAGAAAATCTAAAGGAGTTATTGGAGAGGATTATGTCAAAGTTTCAGCATGATGTGATGTTGAGGGTCGTGAAGATCCTGAATGTTCTGATGATCGAGCTGCCGTTTGCGGCCTGCTGGTTCCTGTACTACTCGCACCAGACCTACGCAAATCTGGCATGGGAGGGTCATTTTGCGATTTTAGGCCTGTTTTTTATCCTGTATATTGCACTCGGTAAAATCTACGATGCGTTCTGGATGTCGATGCAGCGGGTCTCAGAGCTTGTGTATGGCCAGATCCTTGGCGCGATGGCAACCGATGGTATTTTGTACATCGTGATCTGCCTGATGTCGGCAAAGCTCTGCAACTTATTGCCGGGCATTGCGGCAATTGTGGGGCAGCTGGTGATGGCTGCGATCTGGGCGTCTTGTGCACATAAATGGTACTATACGACCTTCCCGCCGCAGAAGACCGCTGTGGTCTACGATGTACGTCACGGCATGGAAAAGCTTATAAACGAGTATGGTCTGAGCCAGAAATACGATGTGCAGGTCACCCTGAGCGTGTCGGAGTGCTTGGCAGACCTGAGCATTCTGGACGGCATGGAGACTGTTTTTGTCAGTGGTGTTCACAGCCATGAACGAAACATTATCCTGAAGCACTGCGTAGGGAAGGACATCAATATGTTCGTCATCCCCCGCGTTGGCGACGTTATCATGAGCGGCGCATGGCCGATGCATATGTTCCATCTGCCGATGCTGCGCGTCGGTCGTTACATGGCAAGTCCGGAGTTCTTGTTCATCAAGCGCGCGATGGACATTGTGATCTCACTGCTGGCACTGATCATCTTGAGCCCGTTGTTCCTGATCACAGCCATTGCGGTCAAATCTGATGGTGGTCCCGCCTTCTACAAGCAGGTTCGCCTGACCAAGGACGGCAAAGAGTTTGGCATTTTGAAATTCCGCAGTATGCGCGTAGATGCGGAAAAGGACGGTGTAGCCCGTTTGTCCAGCGGTGAACACGATGACCGCATCACGCCTGTCGGCAAGGTGATTCGCGCTTGCCGCATTGATGAGTTGCCGCAGCTCCTCAATATATTGCGAGGGGAATTGAGCATCGTCGGTCCCCGCCCCGAACGCCCTGAAATTGCTGCCCAGTACTGTGAGGAAATGCCGGAATTCTCCCTGCGCTTGCAGGCAAAAGCTGGTCTGACTGGCTACGCGCAGATTTACGGCAAGTACAACACGACCCCCTACGACAAGCTGGTCATGGACTTGATGTACATAGCGCATCCCAGCATTGTCGAGGATCTCAAGATCATGTTTGCGACGGTGAAGATTCTGTTTATGCCTGAAAGCACCGAGGGGATTTCTGAGGGTCAAACCACTGCAATGAGTGGAGAAAATCGCTAAATATCGACGCTTTTGTACATTTTGAACTGCTAAAAATTGGAAGAAATTCCAGAGCGGAATCGGGCATAAATGCAGCTCTTGCAGTAGCGTCAAGCTGGAAAGCGGGCGAATTGCCCTACATGAGGCTGAAATACTGCATCTAGTAGTGCAAAATGCTGAAAATCCAAGCGTGAGAGAGGGCAAAATGGGATCGAGTTAAGGCTTTTACACCCCGAAAGAGCCCTTTTATGGATGCGACGGTAGCTCGTGGGTTTATGTCTGATTGCACCGTGAGGGTACTAACGATACTGTGGTGACTTTCACATAGCATTTTCAGGGCTTGACGATGATAACATCATCTGCGATTTCATCCTGGTCTTGGAGATAACAAGGCGGACGTGAGCAAGATGGTGATAAACACATGGTCGCAGAGATGCTCATTTGTGTGGGGTAATCCGGCAAAAGCAAGGAAGCTACCGTAGATGAGTGGAGTCTGGAATAAGCACATGACTTACCGTAGCGAGTGTTGGTGCTATCAGGACTAAAGACGGGAGCTACCGTAACGTGTGATAGTGTCATCAGGACTAAAGATAGCGGCTACCGTAGCGTGAATTTGCCATAGAAACGTTTATTGTGGCAGTACAAGACATAGCGGCAGTGTGACTCACACTGCTGAGGACGATTAGTAGAACTTTATATAAGGAATAAACGGCTCAGACTCTTGGAGAATGAGTCTGGGCTGTAATCTTTGATATGCAAAAATGGCAGCACCGACTGCTGCTGTACTATAAAACATTTTTAAAGGTGAGGAAAATGTGTAACAAAAAGGCTGTTATTATTGGCGGAAGCAATGGAATCGGATTGGCAATTAGTAAGAAGTTGCTTGATTGCGGATATGATTTGGAGATTTGTGATCGCATACCACCCGAGGAGGGGGTGCTCGAAGAAACAAAGGTGACATATCACTTTTGCGACTTGATGGATTTTGATGAGGATTTGTATCAGAAGCTTGCACAGAATCAGGATGTTGAGCTTCTGATGGTTACAGCGGGAATTGGACGAATTGCGGATTTTCAATATCATCACATCGCAGAAATCGACAAAATGCTGACGGTGGATGCTGTGAGCACCATTAAGATTTTCCGTATTTTCTACGAGAGAATCCTAGGCAAAAAGGATTTCTACGCAGGCGTGATGGGAAGTATCTCGGGTTGGATGTCCTCACCTAGCGCATCGGTTTATGCTGCGGCGAAGGCGGCGACTGTCCGATTTGTAGAATCGGTAAATATTGAACTAGAGGCATACGGTTCAGCAAATCGTATTCTTGATGTTTCACCGGCATCGTTCAAGGGAAGTAGATTTTACGGTGGTAAAAACGACTTAACAGAAACAGAGTCGCTTGCAAGAGATATTGTAAGACACCTTTTTGCCCGTGATGTTCGATTTATTCCGAATTATGAGGAAACATTCAAGGGCGTTCTTGAACGGTATCATAATGATCCGCATGAATACGGGCTGCACAGTTATCAGTATAAGAAGGAGTCTGGAAGGCTCGATAACACTAAAAGGGTGAAAATTGGGTACCTTTCTGGGACATTTGACCTTTTTCATGTGGGGCATCTTAACCTGCTTAAGCGTGCAAAAGAACAGTGCGACTATTTAATCGTAGGTGTACACGGCAGCGGTGCATGGAAAGGTAAAGAAACATTTATTCCACTTGAGGAGCGTAAAGCAATTGTCGGTGCCTGTAAATATGTGGACAAGGTGGTGGATTCCTGCAAGGAGGATTCGGATGCATGGGCTCTATGGCATTACGATCGCCTATTTGTGGGTTCTGATTATAAGGGAACGGAGCGCTTCAATCGTTATGAGGAGTACTTTAAGGATAAGGGTGTAGATATTGTCTATTTCCCGTATACGAAGAGTACGAGCAGCACACAAATTAGAAAAAAGATTACTGAAAATGCTGCGCGATAATTGATTTTAGGACAATGATATAGAAGAGGCTGGAGTCATGAGAGATAGACTTATTTATATTTTGAAGCACAACAAGTTCATTCAGAAGCTGTATGTTGTGATTATGAGCTTTGTGTTTAAAGTATGGGGCACGTTCCTGAAAACGGATGACAAACTTGTTCTCTTTGTTTCTTTCATGGGTAAAAACTTTAATGACAGTCCCAAGGTTCTGTACGATTACATGCAGACTCATCCTGAGTACAAGGGCAAACACTGCGTTTGGGCATTTGAGCATCCGGAAAATTACCCGGAGTTGGAAACTGTAAAGATTGATACTCTGCCTTACTTCAAGATGGCGTTGAAGGCTAAATATTGGATTACCAATACGAATATTGAGCGTGGTTTAAAGTTTAAGAAAAAAGGGCAAGTCTATTTGAACACATGGCATGGTATTGCCCTTAAATATATCGGCAATGACTGCCCCGGCCGTAAGGACTATAACTTTGATACGCTGGACTACCTCACGGTTTCCGGTGACCATGATGAACGTGTTTTCAAGAGTGCTTTTAATGCGAGAGAGTCCAGTTATCTTCGTTGTGGTATGCCACGCAATGAAGAACTGTGGCTTGCGGATGAGAATAAAAAGGCAGCAATGCGTAAGAAACTCGGCATCCCGGAAAGCAAAAAGGTCATCCTTTATGCACCAACTTGGCGCGAGTCTACGGATGGCGGCAAGTCCTATGCAATCAAACCTCCAATCCATTTTCATGAGTGGGAGAAGGAACTGGGTAATGAGTATGTTGTCCTTTTCCGTGCTCATCATCAGACGACCAAGGTGCTCGGTGTTGAGTATAACGACTTTGTCCGTAACGCATCCGATTATCCGGCGGTCAATGACCTGATGATTGCAGCGGACATCCTGATTACGGACTATTCGGCTATCGCGTTTGATTATTCGATTTTGTGCCGCCCGATTTTCTGCTATGCATACGATTATGACAGTTATCTTGCAGAGCGTGGCACTTATTTTGCAGTAGACGAAAAGTACCCCAATAAGAGTTGCCGGACGGAAAGCGAATTGTTGCAGCGAATCAAGAATGTAGATTACGTTTCGGAATGTGCTAACACCAAACGATTCCGTGATGAGTTCGTTCAATATGGTGTAGGTGCGACTGAGATGTGTATTAAAAAGATGTTTGGAGATTAAGATGAAAATTATGATCAATTCTGGCCGCATCTCTCCGTTTTTTACAACGAGACAGCGACTGTTAAATGAAATCAAGGATGGCGGCTACGATGTTACGCTGAGCGGTTTTGATACCTCCTGCATTGAAAAATGCCAGAACTGGGGCGCTGAATTTGCAGAAATCCCTTTTGCTCGTGCCGGAATGAATCCCATTCAGGATGCTAAGACGCTGAGAGCATATTATCGTGTGATGAAAGAAGGACAATTCGATATTGTTCACAGCTATACGGCAAAGCCCAATATTTATGGCTCAATTGCAGCAAAGTGGGCGGGTATCAAGAAAATCTACCCTACGGTGAACGGGCTTGGTTACGCTTTTACTGGAAATAGTACCAAAAACAAAATGGTCAGAGCAGTAATTTGTGGGCTGTATAAATGGGCGTTTTCTGGTGCAACAAAGGTGTTTTTCCAGAACAGCGATGATGCAGCAGAATTGGTTCAGCGCGGTGTGCTTCCACAGGAAAAGTGTGTGGTAATTGCGGGTTCTGGTATTGACTTAAATGCCTTTCCATATAGCGATACCTATCAAGAAAACACATTTTTCCTTGCAACAAGACTGCTGGCAACAAAAGGCGTTCGTACTTATTTTGAAGCAGCCAAGATTGTAAAAGAAAAACACCCGGAGGCAAAGTTCTATCTGGCAGGTTCTCTTGACCCAAATCCGGATGGCATTAAAAAGGATGAACTTGACCAGTATGTGCAAGATGGCACGGTGGAGTACCTTGGTGTGGTGAAAGATATGCCGGCGGCTTTGAAGGAATATGCGGTTTTCGTTCTTCCATCTTATTACCGGGAAGGTATTCCTCATGCGATTCTGGAAGCGATGAGCACTGGCCGAGCAATTATCACGACGGATGCTCCTGGATGTAAAGAAACTATCAACGGTAAAAATGGTTTTATAATTGAGCCACGCAATAGTGAACAGTTGGCGGAGAAGATGATTTGGATGATCGAACATCCGGCAGAAGTAAAGCGGATGGGCAAGGAAAGCCGCAGGTATGCAGAAGAAAGATTTGATGTTGAGAAAGTTAATCAAGTAATGCTGGAAACGATGGGAATCTAGTGACAACTTACGGATGAGGGATAAATCATGAGTGAACCAATCAGAGTGATGCATATTATAAGTGGTATGGGGATGGGTGGAATCCAGGCTTATGTCATGAACTTATATCGAGCGATTGACAAGGGAAAAGTTCAGTTTGATTTTGTGAAGCATATCGAACATAAGGGCGTATTTGAGGATGAAATAACGCAGATGGGCGGTAGAATTTATCGCTGTCCCCAATACACCGGAAAAAACCATTTCGCGTACTGCAAGTGGTGGGATTCCTTCTTTAAGGAGCATCCGGAGTACCATGTGATTCACGGTCATGTTCGAAGCACTGCGTCGATTTATCTGAAAATTGCGAAAAAGAACGGCTTAGTAACGATTGCACACAGCCATAGCACTTCAAACGGAAGTGGCATTTCTGCCATTGTGAAGGATATGTTGCAACTGCCAATTCGGCGTACAGCGGATTATTTGTTTGCTTGTTCCGACAAAGCAGGCAAATGGCTGTATGGAGAAAAGGCTACGAAACAGCCGAATTATCGGATGATCCCCAATGGCGTAGATTTGAAGCGTTTTGCGTTTTGTGAGGAAAAGCGGCAGCAGATGCGACATGAACTTGGAATTGCTGAAGATACTTTTGTTCTAGGACACATCGGACGGATCACCATTCCCAAAAACCATCAATTTTTGGTGGAACTGTTCGCAGAATACCACAAAGAGAACTCCAATAGCAGACTGCTTTTGGTGGGCGATGGCGAGTTGTTCGAAACGGTGCAGCAGCAATGCACGCAGCTTGGGATAAGTGATGTAGTTATCATGGTCGGCAGTAAAACCAATACGGAGGATTACTACCAAGCCATGGATGTATTTGTGTTTCCATCCTTGTGGGAAGGGCTTGGAATCGTTGCCATCGAAGCACAAGCGAATGGATTGACCTGCCTAGTATCGGAAAATGTGCCCGGAGAAGCAATCCTTACGGAGAACACAAAGGTGCTTTCGATTCAGTCCAAGGGTGAGTGGCTGGATGAGCTGAAAAAGGTGTCTGTAGGTGAAAGAATGCAGACAAAAAACAATAGCATACAGCAGTACGATATTTGTACTATTGCAGATCGGTTACAGCAATTTTATTTGGAACAGCACGAAAAGGTGAGACGATGAGTCAATATATTATGCGATTGGACGATGCGTCTGAATATATGGACGTTGAAAAGTGGCAGCGGATGGAAGATCTGCTGGACAAATATCATATTAAACCGATTGTGGGTGTGATTCCAGATAATCAGGACCCGGATATGGTTGGAGCCTATCCGAAGGACGAACAGTTCTGGAAAAAGGTCCAACGTTGGAAGGAAAAGGGCTGGATCATTGCACTCCATGGCTATACCCATGTGTTTGAAACCAGAGAGGGCGGTTTGAATCCAGTCAATGACCGCAGCGAATTTGCTGGTGTGCCGCTGGAACGCCAAAAAGAAAAAATCCGAGCAGGCATTCGGATTCTTCGAGATCACGGAATTGAACCTGAAATATTCTTCGCACCGGCGCATACTTTTGACGAAAATACGTTGGAAGCGCTGAAGGAAGAATCTAACATCCGAATCATCAGCGATACCATTGCAAATGATGTGTACTTTGAAAATGGATTTTACTTTATACCGCAGCAGTCTGGTCGGGTAAGAAAGCTGCCGTTTAAGACAGTGACCTTTTGTTACCACCCCAATATTATGGAAGAAAAAGATTATCGGGAATTGGATTCGTTCAGTTGCACACATGAAAGTGAATTTATTGTATACGAGAACAGGCTTATCATGAAAAGAAGAAAAAGCGTTATCGATATGGCTATGAAGTGGTTGTATTTTTCTAGAAGGAGAAGAAATAAATGAATCTGAAAAATAGAACATTTATTGTATTTGCGGAAGAACACTATAATCCGTTGGGTGTTATAAGAAGTTTGGGAGAAGCTGGCTTTAATCCGGTAGCGATTATTATAAAAGGTGGTCCGCACCTTGCGTCAAAAAGTAAATATCTGTCGAAAGTTTATTATGTTGAAAATCGTGAACAAGGACTAAAGATTCTTTTGAAAGAATACAGTGGCTACACGGAAAAAGTTTTTGTCTATGCATGCGATGATACAACGGAAGAACTTTTGGATAATCACTATGAGGAACTGAAAAAGGATTTTATCTTCTATAATGCGGGAAAAGCGGGAAGAGTTACAGAATTTTTAAATAAAGAGACAATCGGGAAGCTTGCATTGAAGCACGGATTAAATTTTCTTGAAGCAGTCGCGGTAAAAAAAGATGAAGTCCCCGAAAATCTGGAATATCCGATCATTACAAAAGCAATCGATTCAACAGTTGGTGGATGGAAAAACGATATGTTTATCTGCCATGACCAGCGTGAACTTAGAGCGGCGTATGCGAAAATTCAAAGCCCAGAAGTAATGTTGCAGAAGTATATTGTAAAGAAAAACGAATACTGTTTAGAGGGATTTAGTTGTAATCACGGAGAGGAAGTATTTATAGCGATTGAATCAGTATATAATTACAAACTTCCGATGAGTTATAGCCCCTATATGACGGTCAATAACTTCAGCAATAAGAATAATGTCTTTCGTGGTTTGAAAGAGATGTTCCGAGAAATAGGCTTTGAAGGCATTTTTGAAGTAGAATTTCTCGAAGCGGAAGATGGAACGCTTTATTTTGGGGAAATTAATTTCCGCAATTCTACATGGAGCTACGCATCAACCTGCGCAGGAATGAATCTTCCGGTATTATGGGCCGAAGCAATGCTAAATGGAAAGCTGCCGGAAAATTGTTTTAACAAGATTCCGGAACCTGGTTTTACAGCAATGGTTGAATTGACGGATTTTAAAGAACGCGTAATTAAAAGAAAGTATTCGCCGATTAAGTGGATACAGGATTTGAAGGGATGCCAGTGCAGATATTATATGGGGCGAAATGATTTGAAGCCTGTTGCTGCGATGATTTGGTCCCGGATTCTAGGAAGATAATAGGTGAAAACTGCCCATGAAAAAACTATTAGCAATTCTGTCTATTTGTGGAGCTTGCATATCCTTTTATATTGGAGCAGGCTTTGCAACAATGCAGGAAGTGGTTCAATATGAAGCATCCTATGGATCAATGTTTCCGATAGTGATTGTGGTGGCCGCCGCAATTTATATTTATACGAACATTTCCTTTGCGACAAATGGAAACCGTCTAAATCTAGTCCGAGGCGGCGATATTTATGAGGTATACTGTGGCGTATTTGGCAAGAAAGTGGGAAGATGTGCGGCAGTGTTTTTTGACTATTTTTCGGCGTTTTTCTGCTTTATGAGTTTTGTGGTGATGTGCGGCGGCGCAAATTCTACATTAACACAGCAATGGGGAGCGCCATTCGGAATGGGGGCAGTCCTTCTTACAGTCTTGGTTGTTGCAACTGTTATTTTTGGATTGGAAGGAATTATAAAAGCACTTGGAAAAATAGGTCCGACAATTATTGTAATGATTTTGCTGGTATCGGCAATAACAGCCGTGACAGGGTGGAGTGCATTTGCGGATAATCTAATAAAAGTTGATCAAGGCGTTTATGCAGATGTAATGAAGCAGGTAGGTGGGGGCAATCCTGTCGCATCAGGAGCATCATACGGTGGATTTGTTATTTTGTGGTTTGCTGCTTTTCTGTCGGAAATAGGAGCTAAAAATAAGCTGAAAGAGGTAAATATTGGCATGATTTTATCGGCTGCATTTATTTTTAGTGCTGCCAGTATTTGTTGTATTGCGCTAATCGGACACATTGATGCAGTGGCAGCGGCTGATATTCCCGCTCTTATTTTGGCAGGACAAATCTCGCCAGTTGTATCGTTGGCGTTTGCCGTCGTAATCTGCGCAGGAATCTATACATCGGCAACGCCATTGTTGTGGACCGCAGTCCGAAAGATAGCAGAAGAGGAGACCTCAAAATATAAAGTCGTTACAATAGTTGCTGGTGTAATCGGCTGTGCTGTTGCGTGCTTTGTGCCGTACAAGGGATTGATAAATATTCTGTACGGAATAAATGGCTACTTGGGATTTGTTTTGATTTTTGTAATGATGGCTTATGACTTTAAGACAAAAATGAGCAAAAATGGAGTAAAAAATGAAACTTCTAGTTTTAACAGATAAATACTTCCCCCGTCCATATGCAAATGCCATGTGTGCACAGGAATTGATTCGGGTTTGGACACAGCAGGGCGACTCTGTTGATGTATTAGCGTATGATGACTTTGATGGAACGCCTGACCGGTGGGAGGGCAATGCGGTCTATTATGTGAAACCCGATGAAAGATTGCGCCTTTTTTATTATGCGGATACCTACCGCAATACCGCAAAAGGTAAGACGGCGCATATTTTAGCCAATATCCTGTCAAAAGTCAAAGGAACCATCCTTTTACCATGGCAGCCGTTTTACTCCTTTTCTTTTCCTCGCAGAATCTATAAAAAGATGTGTGAACTTCAGGAGAAAAACTGCTACGACGGCGTAGTTGCTATATTAAATCCCTTGGATTCCAACATTGCAGCATGCAAATTCAAAGCCCAATATCCGGATGTTCCGTATGTCGTGTTCTGTGTGGATACGCTGCGTAAGACTTTTGTTGAGCAGCATATCAGTAAGACGTTTGCCGATGCCTTTATCTGGGAGAAAAAAATCCTCGAAAACTGTGATGCGTATTTTTATATGCATTCACGAAAAGAGGATTATGAATTGCCGAGATATGATCCGTATCGCAGTAAGTTGAGAGAGTCTGATATGCCACGCTTCAAAGTGAAGGATATCGATAAGATTCCACGATATGATTTCGGCGAGGAGGGCGAGCACTGGGTATATGCAGGTTCTATTGGAGGGCCGCACTATAATCCCTATCAGCTTTTGGAAATCTTCAAGAAAATCGAAAAATCGCCGAAGAGAGTGCTGCATTTGTATACACGAGGAGCAGAAGCGGATCGCATTGCCGCAATGGCAAATAAGGAAAAGCTGAATGTCCGGGTCCATGGATATGTGGATGCTGCTACGCTGGAGAGTATTATGGCAACGGCCGATGTGATTGTATCGTTGAAAACCAGCGATCAGATTTCTGCAAAGATATTTGAATGTATGTCCTACGGAAAACCGGTCGTACATTTTTCAGGGCATAGGAACGATCCCAATGTATACTATTTGGAAAAGTATACATTGGGCAATATTGTTAAAATGTACGAGGAAGATCAGGAAAGTGAACTCAATAAATTGGTACAGTTCCTTGAAAACTCCGCCGGAAAACAAGTTGATCCGACAGAGTTGAAAAAGACGTTTGAAACAAGTACGCCGGAATATTCGGCAAATCAGATTGTGGAAGTCATTCAGTCTGGTGTTTCTTGAAATTCAAAGGATGATGTATCGAAAAAATCAATGAGGTTCAATCTTAATATGCTATATGAAAAAGACAACAAGACATTGGAAAAGTGGTATTGCATTTGGCTTGCGGTTATGCCGGTGTTGGCGCATTATGGTTTTGCGTTTATGCCGTATTTAGGTTTTGCAGACTATGGATTGGGCTTTTTTTATTTGATTTGTCTTGCTAAGGCAATTAAAACTGGAAAAATGCCTGTTGATAAATGTTTTTTTGTATTGAATGTTTATTTTGTAGTACAGCTACTGATTTTTGCTTTTTACGTCACAAGACAAGTGGACATAGCGGATGCCATTGGCACATCGTTGCGTCTGTTATATACATTATTCCCTTTGTGTTTAATTCCAACTTGTTGTGAAACATCTAATTACCACTTCAAGAAGGCGTTTCGCATTGTGGGTATTATTACATCACTTTACGGTATTTTACAGTATATATTTGGGACTTTTTTGCATATATCATTAAGCCCGTATATCCCTTTTCTTCCTATTCTCAGAGAAGGATTGGATAAACAACAAGAGGGATGGATAAGTTACGGATGGACAGTGCGTGCGCGGTCTTTTTTTTCAGAACCATCAACTTTTTCAATATATCTGATTTTGGCATTAGCATTAGAATTGTTTGAACCTGATAATACGAAGAATAAAAAAGTAATTGCTATTTATATTGCGGGTATTTTGGCATCGAGATCTTCGACAGGAATTTTGGGTCTTGTGTTTTGCTTTGGACTACTGACCTTAGAATTTGTAAAAAAAAGGCATTGGTTGACAGGAAAGAGAACAATGATAGGAATGCTTTTTTTATTACCCCTTATCTTTTTTGCATTATGCAAAAGTGGTTATATTGAATCGTTCATTGATCACACATTTGCTTCAGGGCAAGGGCTGTCTGGACAATCTCACTTTAACGGCATTAGCGAGGTTTTTAAGAACGATTCCTCTTTTCTAGAGATAATATTTGGACATGGATTGCAACAAGTACAGGGAGGTGGAAGGGATCGGTATTTGCCCGGGTGGATAAGAACATATTACTGTCTGGGTGTAGTTGGAACCCTGCTTTATGCGGTTTCTTTCTTTAAAATATATTGTAGGACATCAGATGTTGGAAAAAAAATAATTCTGCTTTTTGTGTTCCTAAATTTGGGCACGGAGATTATGTTGGGAAAGTTTATGCTCTTATATATGTCTGTGGCGATGACATACAGTAGAAATAAGGTGTTGAATAATGCTTAAAACAATGCTGGCAGTATCTGTCTTGAAAACGCTTCGCTTTAATTTACACTATTTTGGGATCAAGGGATTTTGCCTTCCTGTATTGGTCAGCAAGAATGTTATGTTGAAAAATTTACGGGGGGGGTAAAAATTCAGTCCTATAAGACGGCAAATGTACGGATTGGCTTTGATGGCACTGGAATTTGCAATCCAAAATATCAAAGAGGAATCTGGCATGTGAGCGGGATGGTTTACTTTGGAGAGAACGTCGGGATCGCAGCCGGTGTAAAGCTGAGCTGTGCTGAGGGCGCAACGCTTCAAATCGGAAAAAACTCCAGCATAAATGTTAATTCGCAGGTGATTTGCATGGAGCATATTGCTTTGGGCGAAAACGTGATGTTGAGCTGGGATGATCTGGTGATGGACTCGGATTTTCACCCGATTCGAGAAGGAACGATGGAAAAGCCGGTTTCGAGACCAATTATGATTGGCGATGATGTTTGGGTGGGCTGCAGAACAACGATCCTGAAAGGGTGTACAGTGCCAGATGGATGTATTGTTGCAGCAAATAGTACGGTAACAAGAGCTTATCAGGAAGAACACTGCTTGATAACAACAAGCGGTGTTGTAAAACACAATGTGTTTTGGAAACGGTAAAAGATGAGGGGCTGAAAGATGTCTATTCGTGAAGGCGCAAAGTCTCTATTAAGGGGAACTGCAAACTTGGCACAATGGCTGCGCTTCAACTTAAGCAGTAGCATTGAAATTGGCCGAGATTCAAAAGTTCGAGGGGCCAAAATTGCGAAAAGTGTAAAAATTGGATCTCATTGTAATATTCAACGGGGGGGGGTGAGCAGTTTCTCATATATGGGAGATTACTGTGAATTGCCGCAAGTAGAGGTCGGTAAATTCTGTTCAATAGCGGCGCATGTGACGTTAGCTGCAGGAAATCACCCAATGAGTTATGTGAGTACATCCCCCTACACGTATTCAACCATCAGAAATTCTTTTACAAAAAAACAGTTATATACGCAAGAGTTTTTTTATACCGACGAAAACCATAAATACCTCTGCAAAATTGGAAACGATGTATGGATCGGTTCCAGAGCTATGATTCTGGGTGGTGTAACAGTCGGTGACGGAGCTGTTGTCGGAGCCGGAGCTGTTGTGACAAAAGACGTTCCTGCTTATGCAATCGTGGCTGGGGTTCCTGCCAAAGTGATCAAGTATCGGTTTCCTGATAGATTGATTGAATTGTTGATGGATTTTAAGTGGTGGTATTATCCCGAAGATGTATTAAGAGAACATATTAGCCGGTTTCAGAAGAAGGATATTTCGGAGGAGGATTTGATATTGACAATCGACGCTATCAGAATAAGTTGCAGCTCTCTGCACAATGAGTACGGAGACATGAAGATAGGAGGGGAGGGGTAAATTGTAGCTATTCA
>OGMB01000683.1_pt1 | contig 17369 bp, 8 predicted proteins | sample 1573001 | NCBI WGS metagenome assembly OGMB01 (sample SAMEA2581921, study PRJEB24529) | metagenome | biome: Human gut stool | place: China | collected 2011
CACATTACTTACAATGGAGCCTGTATAGGAACCTAGTTCAAATGGGGTTTCCATCTCCATCAAGAGATCTTTGGAATCTTTGTTGTAGATATCGATAGATCCATTGATACGATTATTCAAGAAACCGAAGTCAAGACCGAGGTTGATTTCGGTTGTCTTCTCCCAAGTCAGGTCGGCGTTTGTCATGGTATAACCATAACCGTTGGCAACAGACGATCCGTAATTATAGTAATATTTAATATTTGCCAAAGCTTGTGTGTCATAAGGCCCTACACCGGCATTATTACCGGTAACGCCAAAGCTGGCACGGAGTTTTAAATTGCTTAACCATTTGCTGGCAAATCCCATAAAATCTTCATCGGAAATGCGCCATGCCATGGCAGCTGAGGGGAACATCCCCCAACGATTGTCTTTTTGGAATTTGGAACTGCCGTCCCAACGTGAAGATACAGTCAGCATGTATTTGCCTTTGTAGGCATAGTTGATACGGGCTACATAAGATAACATGGAGATTTTTTTATAATAGCTAGACTGACTTTGTACAGTGCCTGAACCAAGATTATGCCAGTCTACATCAAATGGCATATCCACTACATTGATATAGTCGCCTTGTAACTTTTGTTCATAGACACTGAATAAGGCCAAGGCATTCAGACTATGATCTCCAAAATTCTTGATGTAATTGGCTTGCGTATCCCAAGTATACGAGAATATTTCATCATTATAGTTTTCGGCCATGTTTGTTTTTCCAGAACGAAGTTGGGTTTCTCCGTTATAGAATGTACCACGATGGGTTTTGGTATACATGGGGGAGAAAGTAGTTTTAAGAATTATTTCTTTAACGGGGCTGTATTGCAAATAAATATTTGCCATCACATCATAAGAACGTGTATCGTCTTTTGAGTTCAAACGGTCCACCACTGGATTGATGGAGGAAGTCGGACCACCACCATTGGGATAGATGGCGGTATCTTTACCTGGTTGTGAAATTAACTGTCCTGCCTTTTCTCCTTCCCAATAATAGCATGGCATATTAGGGGTCATACGGAACCCTTCCAAAATAGAGTAGTTGCTACCACTCTCTTTGGATGCTGTTGCCATATTTGTGGAGAATCCGGCTGAGATTTTATCTGAAATCTTATGATCTACGGCTCCTTTTATATTCCAGCGTTCATAACCGTCATACATGATTCCTTCCTCATTTTGATACCCTAGTCCTACGCGGTAGGTTATATTTTTTGTATTTCCGGAAATATTGATGAAATGATTCTGTTGTGAGCCGTTACGGGTTACGATATCTACCCAATCGGTGTAATTTTTATTGAGATACATATTTTTCACTATTTGACTGCCATTTCCCCAGAAGTTCAGGAAATTGGCATCAGTCATTTCCCAGTTAGTCATTCCTGAAGAGGCATCCATAGATGAAACTAGATAACGGGAGAAACGGAATTTCATGAAATCATCTCCTTCCATAAAGTCCGGCATATTGGCTTTGGTTTTTATACCATAATATCCATCATAACTGACTGTAGTCTTGGCTATATCTTTGTCTCCTTTTTTGGTGGTAATCATCACTACACCATTTGTGGCCCGTGAACCATAGATAGCGGTAGATGAAGCATCTTTCAAAATGTCTACTTTTTCAATATCCATCGGATTTAGAAAATCCATATTTTCACAAACTACTCCATCGATTACATATAATGGATTGCCGCCATTTAATGAACTTTTACCTCGAATCTGAATATTGAATCCGTCACCGGCACGGCTAGAAGACTGTGAGATATTCACTCCGGCAACTTGCCCTTGTAGACTTTCGACAACTGATGTTGCACCTTTGGCAGAAATTGTTTCGGATTTTACACTACCTACAGAACCTGTAAGGTCTGATTTCTTTACTACACCATAGCCCACTACTACCACTTCATCTAAAGATTCTGTATCTTCTTTCAAGATAATGGTGTAACTGTTGCTGTTGCCTACGGTAATTTGTTGGTCGTTGTAACCGATATACGAAACTTTCAGTTTAGCCCCTACGGATACATTTAATGTGAATTTGCCATCCACATCTGTAATAGTACCGTTGGTGCTTCCCACTTCTACTACATTGGCACCGATTACAGGAGCTCCGCTTGTATCATTTACGATACCCGTAATTTGTTTGACATGCTGTTGCACGATGGCAGTTGACTGCGAAGCCCACAAAGGCATTGGGAAAGCCATTCCGGCAAATAGTGTAAGACACGCATAAAAAGAGGCTTTTTTCAGAATTACATGTGTCTTTACACAATTTTCCCTTGTTTTTTGGTAGAATTGCATAGATTAATAAGGTTAAATTAGTAAATAGTTTGGTTTAGGGATCTTATTCCCTTTCTATTTCAGTTGCTGCAAATGTATTATTTTATAAGAATATAACGCTATCTTTTCTTTTATTTTTTTTTGTTATTCTTAATAAATTACAGGCTATGAAACACTCATGGTGGCGATTTTAAGAGAGAATGCATGTTATTTTGTACGTTCCTTATAAATGGAATATCGCATATTGCTCAAAAAAACAAATAACATGATTCAGTGGGATAAAGATGTTAAATATCAGTTTCAAGGATCATTTTTCCTAATCGGTTTATGAAAGACTCTTCCTTTCCCCTCCTTTTTCTTGTTAACCATTCACTATTATTTCATTTATTCACAAATCTCCTTATCATCTTTCTCATCCGGATAGTCACTTTTATGTAGCAAAACAAGTAAGTGTACTTACTTCGTCATTTAAGTATACTTACTTGTTTTATGAAATGCACTTACTTTTTGGGACTTCAATATGAGTGAAATTTATGCCGGTATATGTTTTTTATATACTTCAAAGACAAAACGTATTTCATCGTAAGAAGCATATTCGCCTAACTTTTCTTTTATTTCCTTCACTCCTTGTGGCAGAGAGGAGAATTTCTGGAGATGAGCTGTAATATAATTTATTTTTTCTTGGTCGACTAATTCTTGTAGTTTGATATCTCCGGTCCGGACATAGTGTAAAAGGTGGTTGCTGATGGTACCGGTAGTCAATTCCCGGAATTCAGCGATTTCCTTTACCTTCATCCCTTCTTTAAATAATCTGAAACTGACCTTTTTGGTGTCTTCTTTATTTTTTTTTATTTTCCCGGGGAACAAATACGGTTCTTATTTCAGGGCGTTGCAGATTTTGTTCTTTCATATAATTCCGGATAATTCCCAGAAGTTCCAAACCATAATTCTCTACCCCCTTACGTCCGAAATAAGGGACAGCTTCCAATGATTCTGCATCATTAGGCAATAGATTGACCATTCCCAACAGAGCTTTTTGCTGGATAATGACATAGGCCGGCATACCGGTTTCTTTTGCTTTAGTTCCACGCCATTCGGTGATTTTCCGATAAAGTTCTGGATGGAGTATGTCGTTGGGAACTTCAATTCTCTTCCGTTCTCTGGATACGCGTTCTCTGGGGGTGCGCTCTTTTCTGTCGTGTGCCGTTGTACCTGAGGAGTTTTTATTATCGGTTTCGCTTAAAAGGATATACGCTTTTTTACGTAGATAGTCACTGGCGTGAAAACCATTATCTTCTACATATTGTAGCAAGGAAAGTTTCTGTGTCAAAGTGTTTAAGAACTCTTCCAAGGTGTTGTTCGTTTTCTTTCTTAGTTCTTTATTGTCCGTGGGAAGATTGGTCGCTTCAGCCAGTTTATGGAAAGGGCGTAGTTTTTGTTCAAAATAGGCGGCTCCTTTTATGATGCGTATTTGTAGGTCGTTATTCGTATTATAATCAGTAGATTGTGTTACCAGACGTTCATATTGTTTGTGGAAACGATAGGATACATCCACTATTTCAGTAGTGAATATTTGTATCTGCTTTTTATATTCTGCCAGTAACTGAGGGAAGAGCTTGTAGAAATGTTCGTCAATCAGTCGGGCTTGCTCATTGAATGAACGGGCTATCGGTGAGAAATCGAATAGTTCGCTAACGAGATTGAGAAAATAAGTTTGTTGCATGGCATGGAGTAATTCTTCATTGGGGGTATGTGTTTCTATATACTGATTATAGTCATCGATTATTGTATCGTTGATAATGGCGTTGACGGAAAGTGGGGAACTGAGAACCATCCCTTCCAATGTTTTGCATCGGCTCAGGGCAACGTATGCCTGTCCGTGGGCGAAAGCGGAGCGGGCGTCAATAATGGCGTGTTCAAAAGTCAGTCCTTGGCTTTTATGAATAGTGATGCCCCATGCCAGTTTTACAGGGTATTGCTTGAAGACTCCTTCTTGTTCCTCGGTTATTTCCTTTGTTTCTTCATTTAGCACATATTTGCTGTTTGTCCATTCCTCGGGTTGGACAATGATTTTTTCATTCTTTTCTTTGGTGCGGACGGTAAATCCATCCTCATCTATAGAAGTGATTTCGCCAATCATACCATTGTAATAACGTTTTTCCGGGGAAGGGTCATTTTTGACGAACATGATTTGCGCTCCTTTTTTCAGCATCAATGTTTCATCTGTAGGATAAGAATATTCAGGAAAAATTCCGGTGACTTCTGCCTTGTAACTGAAAACCGGTTCTTTGATGAGTGAAAGCTCGTGATCATTAATCTGTTGTGCTTGGTAATTGTGAGTGGTGAGTTGGATATATCCTTTTTCTTTGGCAGGATGGAAATTGGGAATATATCTTTGGTTCAATTCTGCGAGTGTCTGTTCGTCGGCTTTATTCTCCCGGACTTTGTTCAGTAGGGAAAGGAAATAGGGATCATTTTGGCGGTAGACTTGTTTTAGCTCGATGGTGGCGTAGGTGGTTTTTTTTAAGGCGAGGCTTCCAAAGAAATAGGAGGTATCATAATAGTGGTTCAGCATATTCCATTCCGTTTCTTTCACTACGGGGGCAAGCTGTTGCAGGTCACCAATCATCAGCAATTGTACGCCTCCAAAGGGTTTGTATCGGTCCCGATACCGGCGGAGTACGGAGTCGATGGCATCCAGCAGATCTGCCCTCACCATACTTATTTCATCAATGATCAGCAGATCCATGCTTCGGATGATGTTAATTTTTTCTTTGCTGAACCGGAAATGTTTTTGTTCGGTATTGAACGTGGTATCGGGGATGAAAGGTGCAAATGGCAGTTGGAAAAAGGAGTGGATGGTAACGCCTCCCGCATTGATGGCAGCTATTCCGGTGGGGGCGACTATGACTGTGCGTTTGGGAGATTCTTTCTTCAGATTGTGTAGGAAGGTTGTTTTTCCGGTTCCTGCTTTTCCGGTGAGGAAGAGATGGGTGCCAGTATTCTCTATTATTTGCCAGGCACGCTGTAGTTCTGGGTTGTTCATTATTTCCTAATGTTAGTATATTATTGGATAAAGTTACTGCTTTTATTTAAGGCGGGGAAACTTTGGAGGAATATTTTCTTTGTTTGGTGGATTACTATCGTTGTTGGAGGCATAAAATTTGAGGCAGCTTTCATTTGCTTTTAAAAGTAAAAATGTATATTTGTACCATTATTCTCCTTTTATTTAATACGGTTTGATAGGCAATGAGCATTGATTTGAATGCATTTAATAAATTCTTTATAGACTACCAGCAACGTTTTGTCCACTTTGCCTGTACCTATGTGCATGATGAAGCTGTTGCCGAAGATTTTGTTGTGGAATCAATGATGTACTATTGGGAGAACAAAGATCGTTTGTCTGCTGATACTAATATTCCGGCTTATGTCTTGACCACGATAAAGCATAAGTGTATTGACTATTTGCGCCATCAACAAGTCTATCAGGATGCTTCTGACGAAATAGCCCGAATCTATGCATGGGAATTGTCGGGCAGAATCATGACTTTGGAAGATTTCGAGCCCTATGAGGTTTTTACAAAGGAAATACAGGAGATTGTTGATAGGACACTGGATGCTTTGCCCGAACAGACTCGGAAAATCTTTGTGATGAGCCGTAATGAAAATAAATCCCATAAAGAAATAGCAGAACTATTGGATATTACAACCAAGGGAGTGGAATTTCATATATCGAAAGCTACCAGGACGTTACGTCTTGCATTGAAGGATTATCTGCCGGTATCCTTACTTTTTTTCTATTTGCATTAAAAAAAACAGTTTTTCACTAGGGAATGTTCTTTCCCATCCGCTATTACTATAAATACGTAAAACAAAAGTGTTTATGGATAAGGATTTGTTATACCGTTTTTTTGAAGGTCATGCTTCTTTGGAAGATATGAAAGTGGTTAAAGAATGGGCTGATGCTTCTGAGGAGAATGCCGGGCTGTTGCGTAGGGAACGCAAACTGTTTAATGCCATGATTCTTGCAGGTCATTCCCGACGGACTGATATACAGAGAATGAGGAACAGGAGGAACTATTTTATCAGGGAATTCCTGAAAATAGCTTCTGTAATAGTGATAACGGTGAGTGTGACGGCTGTATTATTTTCAATAGGTAAAGATAATGAAGATATGTATTTAGCGATGCAGACCATTACCGTGCCGGCCGGTCAGCGTGTGAACCTCGATTTGCCTGATGGTTCAAACGTTTGGCTGAATGCCGGAACTACAATGCAATATCCTGTTTCTTTTATGACAGACAAACGGGAGGTGATATTAGATGGAGAGGCTTACTTTGAGGTGGCTCATAATGAAAAGAGTCCGTTTGTGGTACATACAAGTACATTGGATGTAGAAGTATTGGGAACAAAATTTAATGTGGAAGCTTATTCAGCACGAAAAATATTCGAAACGTCTTTGATGGAGGGCAAAGTAAAGGTAAAATTACCTCACGATGAAAAGAATTCCGTCATCTTGGCACCCAATCAGAAAACGACTTTGATAGACGGCCGATTGGTGGTGAGTAAAATTGATGATTATAATGTATATCGTTGGAAAGAGGGGTTATATTGTTTCAGAAATAAACCTTTTGCTGATATTATAAAAGACTTGGAGAAATATTATGATTTGAAAATACAGATGGATAAAAAGGAAATAGCAAAGGTTGCATTAACTGGGAAATTTAGGATTTCTGATGGATTGGACTATGCGCTGCGTGTCCTGCAAAACGATGTAGCCTTTATTTATCAAAGAAATCGGGATAATGACGTCATTCATATAAAGTAAGAAATGTATTAACCTTCTAAAATGGAAAATCAGCCTATGAAGCAATCCTAATGAAAAACAACTAAAGAGCCGATGGGTGTTTGCACCACCCACCGACCCGACTAACACAATTATTTTTAATAAATCGTATTAATAACCATTTGCAAAGATATGAAAAACATTCCTTTGCCGGATCTTTATTATCTTGAAAATCCGGATTTAAAACAATTATTTAGAATTATGCGAATATCAATATTCTTATTGTTCTTCTGCCTGTTCAGCCTGATGGCCGAAAATAGTCACTCACAGAATGCGAGGGTAACTATCAATAGAAGCGATGCCCCGTTGGAATCTATATTGAATGAGATAGAGTCTCAAACGGACTATCTTTTTATATATAAGGAAGATGTGAACGTGAAGATGCGTAAAACCATACAGGTGAATGGTAAACCTGTGTCCGAGGTGCTGCCTATATTGCTGACCGGCTCTTCCATCGGTTATAAAATGGAGGGAAATCATATCATCCTTACTCGTGATGTTGCATTGGCAGCGCAGCAACAGGGGGTAACGGGAGTAGTGACCGATGTTTTGGGCGAACCGCTGATTGGTGTTACTGTGATGCTGAAAGGAGATATGCAAGGCACGGTGACAGATATAAACGGAAGATTCTCGCTGTCCGCTGAGCAAGGAGATGTAATAGTAGTAAGCTATATAGGCTATGCTTCACAGGAGATAAGATTGAAGGATACAAAGTTACTTCGTATTATGATGAAAGAAGATGTGGAGCTGTTGGATGAAGTGGTAGTAATAGGTTATGGTTCCATTTCAAAGAAGGAACTGACTAGTGCAGTTTCCCACATATCAGGTAAGGATATGTTGCAGATTGGGAGTGGTAATCCTGCCATGCAGATTCAGGGAAAGGTTTCAGGTCTTGCAGTAGAGAATTCTACTCCTTCTGATCCTAATTCTTCACCCAGTATTCAGGTACGTGGAGTATCCTCGCGTTCAGCCGGATTGGGTCCGCTGATTGTAATTGACGGTATACCAGGCGGTAGTCTTGATAATTTGAATGAAAATGATATTGAATCTATTGATGTCTTGAAAGATGGGGCAGCTTCGGCCATTTATGGAACCCGTGGATCGAATGGGGTGATTGTAGTTACTACCAAAAAAGGTACTATGGATGGAAAAATTCATACTTCGTATTCGGGATTTGTGAATATAACTACACCTGTCAGAGAGTTGAATGTATTGTCGGCTACAGATTTTAGAGAACAGAAACGGGGAGATGATTATGGCGCTGATACTGATTGGTTTGATGAACTGACTAAAGTGGCTGTATCTCATAGTCATACTTTGCAGGTTATGGGTGGTAATACTAAGACTAATTATAAAGCAACAGTGGATTATAAAAATACAGATGGTATAGACTTGCGTTCGGAAAGGCAGCAGGTAGGGGCCCGTTTGTCATTAAATCATACAGGAAAAAGTGACTTGTACAATGTCATTCTGAATGTGGCTCCGCGCACAGTGAAGTATCAGGATGCAGATTATGATACTTTTCGTTCTGCATTGTTGATAAATCCCACTATTCCAGTGATGGACCCGGAGCAACCGGGTAAATATACTCAGATAACTACTTATTCCACCAATAATCCGGTTGAAATCTTGAAGTTGGAGAAAAGTGGTGGTGAGCGTACTATCTTAAGTTGGGATGGTACGTTTAAGTTGAATTTGTTTCCGCTGTTGTGTAGAGATAAGAATCATTATTTAAGTACACAAATTACATTGGCTCAGCAGATTATAGAAACCGATTACAGTTGGTTTCGTCCTTCGATTTCTACCATAGAAGACAAAAGTGGATTTCAGGGAGAAGCTAGCCGTAAATATGACAAGAATAAACAAGAATCTTTGGAATGGTTGGTAAATTACGGTTATGACACTGGTAACCATCATGTAAAGTTTATGGGAGGATATTCTTATCAATACTTTGTAAATGACGGATTGAATGCTGAGAATAAGAACTTTGCTTCAGATTTGTTAGGACCTGACAACTTGGGTGCTGGAACTTACAATAGTGAAGTGGAGGGACGCCTAGGTATGGGGTCTTACAGGAATGATTCCAAATTAATTGCTTTCTTTGGTCGTCTGAGTTATAATTTTAGAGATAAATATTTTGCTACATTTTCTCTTCGTCATGAAGGCTCTTCCAAATTTGGTGTTAGTAACAAATGGGGATCGTTTCCAGCCGTTTCTGCTGGTTGGAGAATCAGTGAGGAGGATTTTATAAAAAATATCCAATGGATTAGTGATTTGAAATTGAGAGGTGATTTCGGAGTGACAGGTAATCAGGAATTTGATAGTTATAAGTCATTGGCCCTGATGCAGGCGTATGATTTGATTTATTATAATGGAACATATATTAAGGGTTGGGGATTCAGTTCCAATGCTAATCCTAATTTGAAATGGGAAAAAGGTAAAAATTGGAATGTAGGAATAGACTTCAGTCTGTTTAATTATCGTTTGAATGGTAGTGTAAATTATTATAGTCGGAAACAACAGGATCTATTGGGAGTTTATGATGTTGCATTGCCACCTAATGGTGCTTCGCAATCATTTGTTAATGTAGGTACAATGAAAAATACAGGTGTTGAAATCGAATTAGATTGGAATGCGGTAAAGAGCAAAAATTTTAATTATACAATTAGTTTTGTGGGCTCTACTTCAAATAATAAGTTTGTTTCATTCTCAAATCAGTTTTATGAAGGTCCTAAGTATTATTGGATGAGTAATTTTCCCTTGTACCCAGGAAATCCAGGGGTATTGCAACGTATTGAAGAAGGAGAACGCATTGGTAATTTTTACACATTCCAGTATGCGGGTTTGGATGATAACGGAGGTTGGTTGATTTACTCTAAAGATGGTGAAGTGATTCCTATAGATAAAGGTACGGATGAGGATAAACGGGTGGTAGGTAATGGATTGCCTAAGTTTACAATGTCTGTGACTCATACTTTCCGTTATAAAAATTTAGATTTGAATTTGTATTTCCGAGGTAATTTGGGTTATCAGATCTATGATGTCCATGATTTGTATTATGGCTTGCAGGATGCAGCTCCGAATACGAATGTGTTGGAGTCCGCTTACAAGGAAAATAGGAAAATTACTACAGGAAAAAATGTGCATAGCAGTTATTTTGTACATAATGGTGATTTTATGAAGTTGGATGTCGCTACATTGGGGTATACTTGGAATATAAATAATAAGTGGGTTGAAAAGGCACGTTTCTATATTACAGGACGTAATTTGTTCACTATTAGCGGATATCACAGAGGACTAGATAAGGATGCATATTGTGTAAATGGTATGGAACCCGGTCTACCTTACAGTAAGAATGGATATTATCCGTCTTCACGTCAATTCTTGTTTGGTATTCAACTTAACTTCTAAATTTATTACTTTATGAAAACGTTTAAATTAAAAAATATATTTCTGGGATTAGGAATGTTGGCATCAGTGGGATGTACGGATTTGTCGGAAACTACTTATGATATTGTACCTCAGGATGGATTCTATCAAACCAAGGAGAATGTTCTTCAGGCGTTTGTACGTCCTTTCGGACACGGATATTGGTTGTGTTGTAGGGCGATGTATTGGTTTGGCGAACTTTCTGCCGACCATTATATGACTGTGCAAAGAGAGGAACATTGGTATAATGGCGGTGAATATTTCCGTTATCATTATCATACTTGGACTGTTGATGATTGGTATGTTAATGCAATTTGGGAAGATACTTACAGAGGGATCATTCAGTGTAATGCCAGTATTTCTGATATAAGTAAGCTGAATCCTGCAAAGTTTGGCTTTTCACAGCAAGAGTTTGATGATTTTATTTCTCAAACACGTGTTTTACGTGCGTGGATGTATATGTCTATATTCGATTTAGTACATAATATACCAATTGTTACGGATTATCCAACTACAGAGTTGCCGGCACAATCAGAGCCAAAAGAAACTTTTGCTTTTATTGAACAAGAGCTGTTGGAATCATTGCCTGCGTTACAAAAAAAAGAAAGTAATAATGGAAATGGCTTAAAGCAGGGTCAATGGACCCAGGGAGCTTGTGCTGCCTTATTGGTAAGGTTGTATATGAACGCCAGTTGGTGGATTGATGAGGACAAGACGGTCGAAGCTGAAAAATACTGTGAAAAAATTATAGATGGTGAATACGGTTTCTATGATATAGATAATAGGTGGGATGCGCCGTTTGATTGGGATAACGATAAGTCTAATGAATTATTGTTTGGTTATCCATCCTCGTTTGGTGGTATGCATTGGCTTTATGATTATGAAATGTTTTGGCAGGTTGCTCCGTTCCTCTCTTCGAAATATTTCGGTTTTACAGATTGGGGGAATTGTAACCCCAAATATGCATTACAGCCAGGATTAGATTTAAATGGAAATGAATATTCCTTTGAAAATGGAAAACCGGTCCGTAAGTTTATGAAATATCCTGATGATGTGCGTCTGAAAAAGTATAAAAATTTAGGAAATAGCAAACGCGAAGGAATGTTTTTGTATGGCGACCTACCTTATGAAACGGCAAATGGAACGGAATATGTTACTTCGGACAATGGAGCTTACAAACTTTACATTCGTGATCAAGTAGGTATTTTCCGCGATACAGATCCTGCTAGTTTCTCTCCCAATCCTTCTAGTGGAACCCAAACTCCAAAATCGGCTATGGCTTACGGAGATCAGAATTCAGGTTGGTGTTTGATAAAATATCCTATTTATCGTTCGGATGATGCAGGTAAAATAGAATCGGATTATGCTTTGATCCGTTTAGCGGAAATTTATTATTATTTGGCAGAAATTCGTTTTTATCAGGGTAGAAAGGCAGAAGCGGAAAAATTACTGAATTATGTACGGAAGCGTTATTATCCAGCAGGTTCTTCTAGTTTGTATCCTGAGAATGGGAGTGCATTGACAGAACAGGAATTATTGGATGAATGGGGACGGGAATTTTTAGGAGAAGGTTTACGTAGACAGACTTTATGCAGGTTCGGGATTTTTAATTCGGGAACTTGGTGGGATAAAGAACCGGATCCAGATAATCATACGATGTGGATACCTCTTTCACGTACTACATTGAATACGAATCCAAACTTGAAGCAGAATCCAGGTTATCCATCTGTTAATTAAAAAATTGATAATCTCATTTTTATCCGATAACTTGTATGTATATCTACATCTTGTTGTCGGATTGTTGAATAATTTTTGTATTTAAATAATTAGAACATTAATAGTATGAAAAAAAATAAATTCTTATTTTGTATCGGTCTGTTACTGACTGTTGCGACGATTGTAAATGCACAGTCTGTGACTTGGATTAGTAGTACCGAAGGCAATGTATGGCAAAAATCAAAAGTGAAGTTGCAGTCAAAATCAGAACAAAATCCTGTTTTACAGGTAGATGGAACAGAGAACGGTGTTGCTTTCAAGAATTGGGGAACTACTTTCAATGAACTTTGTTGGGATGCTCTTGGGTTATTAACTCGTACTGAACAAGATGAAATATTGTATAATATATTTTCTCCGCAAGGTGATTTACGGATTACGCGTGGACGAATTTCGATGGGAGCCAATGATTACGCTCGTTCTTGGTATAGTTGTGACGAAGTGGAGGGTGACTTTGAATTGAGATATTTTAATATTAATCGTGATAAACAGACTATTATTCCTTTCATACGTGCTGCACAAAAATATAATCCGAATCTTACATTTTGGATATCACCTTGGTGTCCTCCAAGCTGGATGAAAATAAATGGAGATTATCCGGTTTTAAGTAGTCCGTTTAATAGTTTGTCAGAGAAACAGAATTATTTATTATATGGTGCTACAGGCGGTCAGGTTGATGAGAATGAAATGAAGTTGACCGGTGCCCGTGATGGAGTTTTTCCTCGCCAACTTGCGACAACTGACTTTATGATTCAAGATCCACGTTATTTGCAGACTTATGCAGATTATTTTTGTCGGTTTATAGATGCCTATAAAGAACAAGGAATTCCCATTGATATGGTAATGTATCAGAATGAAGCGTACAGTTACACTCCTTATCCTGGTTGTGCCTGGACTGCCACCGGTACGATTCGTTTCAATAAAGAATATTTAGCTCCTACTTTGAGGCAAATGCATCCTGAGGTGAAGCTTTATTTAGGTACTTTTAATACGAATCGCCAAGATCATGTAGAAACAATTCTTGCTGATACGGCTTTATGTAATTGTATTCGTGGTATGGGATTTCAATGGGAAGGACGTGAAATACTTCCTTCCATAAGAAAACAGCATCCCGAATGGGAATATATCTGTTCGGAAAGCGAATGCGGTTGGGGTAGTTTTGATTGGAAGGCAGCAGAACATACATTTGAGTTGATAAATCATTATTTAGGGAATGGATGTTGTGAATATAATTTTTGGAATTGTATTTTGACCGATAAAGGTGAAAGTCCGTGGGGATGGAAACAGAATGCGTTGATTCGTGTGGATTCGGAAAAGCGTACGTTTGTTTATACCCCGGAGTATTATGCAGTAAAGCATTATAGCAAAATGGTGGCTCCAGGATCAAAAATCTTACAATACAAGGCAAAGGGGGAGGATAACCAACCAGTCATTATATTCCTGACTCCTGAGAATCAGTATTTGGTAGTGGCGGGGAATTTTAATGGCAAACAACAGAATTTGAGTGTAAAACTGGCGGGAAAATATTTGGAGGTGACGTTGCAGCCCCATTCTCTAAATACATTTTATACAAAATGATCACAAGGAATAATCCTCGTTAAATTGATATCCATTGTAGGGATCGGTGGATTCTTACAATGGATAAAAAAGATGTAAAACTTCTATTTTCCCCCATTTGACCGAATAAAGTCCCTCTTTTGAAAGATTTATATACCCATCGTTAGGATTGTATTTTCTATCTTTGCATCAAACAATTTTTGAACTAATTATTATGAAACACAAAATCCTTACTTTCTTTTTGGCTTGTCTTGTGCCCTGGCTGGCAGGAGCACAGCAATCTGCCAATAGTCAAAATAATGTAGCCGAAAAAGATTACATAGCTTATCTCTTTACCTATTTTACAGGTAACCACATCAGCGAGGAAGCCGTATGCTATGCGGTAAGTACGGACGGATATACCTATTGGGCATTGAATGACAACAAACCTGTCATTGATTCCAAAATCATCAGTTCTACCGGTGGTGTGCGCGATCCGCATATCCTGCGTTGCGAAGACGGAAAGACATTCTATATGGTGGTTACCGATATGGTTTCTGACAATGGATGGGATTCCAATCGTGCCATGGTGTTGCTGAAATCTACAGACTTGGTGAACTGGAACCATTCTGTCATCAATATGCAGAAACGTTATGTCGGACAGGAAAAACTGAAACGGGTATGGGCTCCTCAGACTATCTTCGATGCGGAAGCCGGAAAATACTTGGTCTATTGGTCAATGAAATATGGTGATGGGGCAGATGTGATTTATTATGCTTATGCCAATAAAGAATTTACCGACCTGGAAGGTGAACCGAAACCGCTTTTCATCCCTGAAAACAAGAAATCTTGCATAGACGGTGATATCGTATATAAAGATGGAATCTACCACCTGTTTTATAAAACCGAAGGACATGGAAACGGCATCCGGGTAGCAACTACCCGTTCGCTGACTTCGGGACAATGGGAGGAAGAACCCGACTACAAGCAGCAGACCCCGGAAGCGGTGGAAGGTGCGGGAACTTTCAAACTGATAGGTCAGAATAAATACATCTTGATGTATGATGTCTATATGAAAGGTAAATACCAGTTTACTGAAACGACCGATTTGAAAAGCTTTAAAGTGATAGACAGTGAGGTGAAGATGAATTTTCATCCGCGTCACGGAACCATCATCCCCATTACCCGTGCCGAGCTGAAGCGTATCACTGACAAGTGGCCTTCAAAGGAAATGGGTAATATGACTATCCCCAACAATCCGGTGCTGCAAGGGTTTCACGCCGACCCTGAAATATTGTATTCTCATCAGACTAAAAAATATTATATCTATTCCACCACCGACGGACAGCCCGGATGGGGCGGATGGTATTTCAGTGTCTTCTCTTCGGATAATCTGAAGGACTGGAAAGATGAAGGGGTGATGCTTGATTTGAAATCCGATCAGGTGGCATGGGCGGATGGAAACGCATGGGCTCCGTGCATTGAAGAGAAAATGGTGGATGGAAAGTATAAATATTTCTTCTATTTCAGTGGTAATCCTGTAGCCGGAGGCGGCAAGCAGATTGGGGTGGCGGTAGCCGATTCACCCATTGGTCCGTTCAAAGACTTGGGACATCCCATTATTACTGAATCTCCCGTGGGCCACGGACAGCAGATTGATGTGGATGTGTTTACCGATCCGGTTTCGGGAAAATCCTATCTGTACTGGGGCAATGGTTATATGGCGGGCGCCGAACTGAATGAGGATATGGTTTCCATCAAAAAGAATACCTTGACCGTATTGACACCGAAAGGAGGAAGTCTGAAAGATTACGCTTTCCGTGAAGCGGCATATGTGTTCTATCGTAATGGTCTTTACTACTTTATGTGGTCAGTGGATGATACCGGTTCGCCCAACTATCATGTGGCATACGGTACGTCGAAATCTCCGCTAGGTCCTATAAAGGTTGCTAAGAAACCGGTGGTACTGATTCAGGATCCTGCAAAGGAAATCTATGGACCTGCGCACAATGCAGTCCTACAAATTCCGGGTACGGATGAGTGGTACATTGTAATAAGAACTTTATAGACCGTGAGAAGGGTCCTGGCGTGCATCGTGAAGTATGTATAGACCGTATGGAATTTAATCCGGACGGAACCATCAGGAAGGTTGTTCCCACGTTATAAAAGAAACATAACAATAAAGCATATACCATGAAAAAGACCTTATTATCTCTGGCAATCGCCTCATTGGCAGCAGGCCAATCCGTCTGTGCTGCCGTGGAAAAAGTATATAATGAGCCCGATTCGGTCTACATCTTCTCTTACGCCCATCCGGAAGACGAGGGACGCAGCGGACTGAAATTCGCATGGAGCCCCGATGGCGACAAGTGGCTGAGTGTATCCGATGGCTTTGCCTATCTGAAATGTGACTTCGGACGTTGGGGGTCGGAAAAGAGAATGATTAAACCTCTTCTGGAAAAAGCGGAAGATGGACGTTGGTATTGCCGGTGGCAGCTTACCCCCAGCGGAAAAGTATGGGGTACTTCCCATTCTTCCGACTTGTTGAAGTGGGCTCCCCAACAATATGTCAATGCGGAGAAGCCTGCCGTGCCCCGACTGGTCACTGCCCGGCAGATTGTCCTTGATAAAGATACCTTGAACGGTTATATGCAGAAAGTACCTTATGCGGATATAGAACAGTTGATTCGTTTTGCTGAGCATAAGAAATTCCGCGATATACAGAATAATGAGCGTACCGAACAGGATGCCGTCCGCTTTGCCGGACTGAAACCGGTCGCTGCCACCATCCGGGTGGATACCGGACGGGTGAAGCCCATTAGCGAGCATCTGATAGGTATTTTCTTTGAGGATATCAATTATGGGGCCGATGGCGGGTTGTATGCGGAGCTGGTTCAGAACCGTGATTTTGAATATTCTGCTAAAGACGGCGCAAGAGATAAGAACTGGAACAGCACGTATGCGTGGAGTATACAGGGTACTGATGCGGAACTGTCTGTCAGTGAGGACAGTCCCATCCATGCTAACAATGCTCACTATGCAGTGTTAGAGGTACACCGCCCGGGTGCTGCCTTGGTGAATAACGGTTTTGACGGTATTGCCGTGAAAAAAGGTGAGAAGTATGACTTCTCTGTGTTTTCCAAAGTGCTGGATGATACGAAAGGTGGAAAAGTGCTTGTGAGGCTGACTACCAAAGATGGCAAGGAAATTGCGCAGGCTGCTATTCGGGTTTCATCTACAGAGTGGAAAAAACAAAAGGCTGTACTGACGGCAACGGCGGATGCTGCGGATGCCGTGTTGTCCGTTTGTCCGCAGATGGCTGGGAAGTATGCCTTGGATATGGTTTCTCTTTTCCCACAGAATACATTTAAAGGCAGGAAGAACGGGCTGCGCGCCGATTTGGCACAGACTTTGGCGGACCTTCATCCCCGTTTTGTCCGTTTCCCCGGCGGATGTGTGGCTCACGGAGATGGTGTGGACAATA
>OGMB01000684.1_pt1 | contig 17361 bp, 10 predicted proteins | sample 1573001 | NCBI WGS metagenome assembly OGMB01 (sample SAMEA2581921, study PRJEB24529) | metagenome | biome: Human gut stool | place: China | collected 2011
AATATAAAAAATATGGTTACGAGTAGGGCTTGTTGGCTGGGGTCTGAACAGTAACTAAATGTTGAAAAATGATTACAAAGACCGATTTATGGGACAAGTGATGAGTATACTGGGAGAGAAGGGAAACCGAAAAGAGAAGCATGGCGAAGAGATCGCCTACATGAGCAGATTGGGAGACATGATTATGGCAGAGAATAGAAGAGAATTGACACAGGATGAAATGGATTTGAACACGGGAGCAATGGCTTATCAGCAAGGAGATTATAAAACCGCCATTACCTATTACACTAAAGCCGCAGAAGCGGGGAACGTGATTGCTCTCAGCAACCTGGGCTACTGCTACTATTACGGCAGGAGTATTCCGGTGGACAAAGTAAAGGCAAAGGAATGCTGGGAAAGGGCATCTATTTTTGGTGATATTGCTGCTGTATACAAGCTGGGAGATATGTATCGGAACGGTGATTTAAAGGAAAATATTGCCTATTCCCATGCTCTTTACCGGAGAGCCTTTGAAATGGCACTGGAATCGGAAGATATCTATGTCTGCCCAGATGCTTATCTGCGCATGCTCCGCTATTATCCGGAGGAAATCGATCATTATGCAGACAGGCAGACCATTGCCGAAGACTGTGTCTCCATGTTAAAGAAGCGTATCAAGGACGGTGACCGTTATTCCGACAAGCTGTTAAAAGAAGCGGAAGATTTCCTTCAGAAAATCCATTCTACAGCACCCAAGGATGCAGATATGACACCGGAGTTTGTTCACGGAAAAAATATACCCGACAGCCTGCAGGTAAAAGAGAGTTTCTTCTCAGACGGCAGGAGCTATCTGGCTGAAATGTGGTGCCTGGAACAGACTACCAATGTAACCTATTATTTTCCGGTAGACGATACAATGGGTGGTAAAATCCCCAATGACAGTGGAGCAATCGAGGACTACCTGATCCGCCAGAAGAAATTAGTAGCCGGGGAATCCCACCCTCTGGGCATCCAGATCATAGAAAGATACGGCTGCCGGATTTATTCCGTGACAGTATGCGTGGGCTGCGATGATGAGGTGTTCTGTGAGGCGTATTTGTAGGGGGGAAGAAAATATTTTTTAATGTGATAAATCAAAGTCTAAATGTATGAAAACTTTGAAAAGCATCTGTTACTATGGTACAATAGCCATGATTAGGTGTTATATGTGTTATATGTTCAAAGATATGCTTACTGATAAAGATGTGAAAATCAATCTGATTAACAACTTGGAAATTAAAAAGAGGATGATTACAGGGAGGGCAAAAAGAAACTGTATTACTCATAGTATTAACAACTATGTGAATAATTGGATTTTGATTTCGTGTACACTATTAACAATATGGAGGTGGATAAGAAAGCAGACAATTCAATATGACGAATTGGGAGGGATGTGCTATGGCAAAACGTATTCCTTGGAATGAATATGAAACTGCGATATTAATATCGGCATGTTCAGATTATAATGCCGGAAAGTGTACAAAAGAAGAGGCCATTGATTATGTTTCTAAAGTATTGAGAAAAAGAGCTGAGGAAAATGGAATCAAAATTGATGATGTATTTCGCAATAAAAAAGGAATCACAATGCAGTTCATGTTGGTGAATGAACTCTTGACACATCAAAAATGTGGTTTGAGGGGGGCTTCAAAATTGTTTATTAACATGATTGAATTATACAATAGTGATAGGACAAAGTTTCAGGAGATATTAATGGAGGCGAAAAAAACGGTGGGAATAAATAAAACAAATCAGGAACAATTTACTGAATGGTTATCATGCCAACTTTTGCCAACTCAAATGTCCGAAATTTTTAATACATATTATGAAATGGATAAGTATTTTCAAGAAGAAAACATACTTAGAACATCGTTACTTGAAATAAAGGACATCAATAAAATTGAAACAATTAAAAGAATGATTATGACGAACGGAATGTTCAGATTCATATATAGAGAAAAAATTGAACAATATTCAAAGGCTATAGAATACTATTATGAATGGTTATCTGAATATTGTAAAGATAAAACGTCGAAATTCAATGAAATAGAAAAAAATGATGAAATAAAATTTGTTAAATTTGGTACAGACGTGGTTACATATTCAATGAAAGATAATAAGAATAACAAAAAAGAAGTGCCATGTAACAAATTTACAAATATAAAAAATGATAAGCTGCAAAAAGTTAGTTCAGAACAAATATCTGTACATTATGACAATTTAGAAACATCTAAGGAATGGAATTTAAGAATTTTTTTGAATGAACATAATCTTCATTATGTTGATAAGACTAATAAAGGTGGTTGCCTTTGGGTTCTTGGTGGAAGAGAAATTCAGTCACTTATGATGCAGTGCTGGAGTCATGGCATATCTTTTAGATTTCGAGAAAATGGTGGAAATGTAACGGGAGGAAAGCCAGCATGGTGGGCCAAACTTTCAGAGGAACAATTTAATAGTTGGGAACAAGCTTACGAAAACAACGAATACAGGCATACAGAAGTTGAAGAGATAGGAGTTGAAAATGCTCCAATGAGTGAGGAAGAGGAGCAACTTGCACAAATTTTGAAAGATAATTATGAGAATGGATTCCGAATTAATTCTGCAATAGATAGGGGCAGAATTAAAGTGTTTTATAATGAAAGATTTGGCAAAGAGCTTCCACTGTCCGATGAGCAAATAATAGTTTCATTAAAGAAAGTAGGAGTACTCAGAGAAGACCGTATTTATGCAAAACAAGATGATGAGCAAATTGATTTGATTAAGCAAATCTTTGAAGATGTGATGTTAGTTTTTGAAAATGACGCGTCTTGCGTGTATCCAGAAGCTATATATCAAAAATATCAGGTTGAATTAGCAGAAAGGATGCAGATATATGAAGCAGAGTTTCTTGGTAACACTCTGATAGAAATGTCGGCAGGTAAATTGAGAAAAAAGCAAACATTTTTATGTCTAACAGATAGACAGGCAGATTTGGATAGAGATGTTTTAGAAGTGCTAAAAAAATCGCCAATACCTATGACATATGCAGATATTCAAGAGGTGATGTGGTATATTCCATTGGATAAGATAAAGCATGTACTTGTGGTGACAAAATCAATTGTGCAAGTGGAGCAAGAGACATATTTTTATTCAATGAACTTACCAATTAGTCAGGACGAGATTACAGAAGTAAATAGGTTGATTCATCAAGTATTAGAGCATAGATCTTATATTACTGATGTCGAACTGCGTCAATTGATAGACGATAATTGTCCTGGAATTGCAATAAATACTTCTGAGTTTACTACATATGGACTACGCAATTGTTTGGGATATATTTTACGTGATTCTTATTCTTTTAATGGACCGATAATAAGTTCCTTGGGAAAAGAATTAAGTATGGCTGAGGTTTTTGCTCAGTATTGTGACGACAGAGAACAGGTAACAACAGAAGAATTAAAAACATTGGCATTTGAAATGAATACAGTAATTTATTGGGACTCTGTAAGAAATGAAACAATAAGGATTTCAGAAGATTTGCTTTTAAGGTATGATAAAGTGGATTTTCAAATTGATGAAATAGATAGAGTCCTTGATGATTTGTGTGATCAAAACTATATTCCATTAAAGGATATAGGATTGTTTATGCATTTCCCTGCGTTATGCGTGCAGTGGAATGGGTATGTACTTGAAAGCTATATTTATAAATACAGTAAAAAATTCAAGTTGTTGCATGCAAGCTTTTCTGCGTCCGGATTTTTTGGTGCTATGGTACGGCAAGATAGTGGAATAGAGGATTATCGAGCACTAATTGTTGACGTACTGGCGAACTCTAATAAATGGGAAGACAAAAATTCCGCATTAGAATTACTTGTGGAACAAGGATACCAACAGAGAAGAAAATATGCTGATATTGAAAAAGTAGTGCATGAAGCAAAACTATTAAGAGAAAAGATTAACGCAGCACGGAAATGAGGTTAAATTATGTATCAATATATTTGGGATACAGAAACAGGTGGACTCCTGTTAACTACTGAACAATCAAAGTTTAGTAAAGAGCCAAGACCTGTTTATTATAAAGAACTAGATATTTTAGGTTTTGATAAGTATTGGAAATATCCGAAGGATGACTCGGCACCAATTATGTGGGCAGAGGCAAATAATTATATTTATAGGGGGCGGACAATTGCACGAACTAAAGGAGGAACATTATATTGTGCTCCGGAATTGATTGTTTTAGAGGATATTGATGCAGAATTAGAACTCATAAATATTGGCACTATGGTTGAAAAAAATAGTAAGCTTATTGAAAATTTAGCTCAAGAAACAATTCAAAAAATATATAACACATATAGAGATTATAAAGAAAAGGTTGATGTGTTTTATGTCGCTTTTAGTGGAGGAAAAGATAGTGTGGTTGCATTGGATTTGGTACAGCGTTCCTTGCCACACAATGATTTTAAGGTAGTGTTCGGAGACACAAGAATGGAATTCGATGACACATATGAAGTAGTGACGAAACAGCAAGAAATGTGTAAAAAAGCTGGTATAGATTTTTATGTAGCACAATCAAAATTATTGCCAGCACAGACATGGAAATGTTTTGGACCTCCGTCAACAACCAATAGATGGTGCTGTAGTGTGCATAAGACTTCACCACAAATTAATTTGTTACGTGAGATTACAGGAAATTACAATTTCACAGGTATGGCGTTCACAGGTGTTAGAGCAGAAGAAAGTGCAACACGAAGTGAATATGATGTGGTTAGCGAAGGTGAGAAGCATAGCGGACAATATAGTTGCCATACAATTTTGGAATGGAATTCGGCAGAATTGTTTATTTATATTTTCTCTCGTGGCTTAATCCTTAATAAAGCATATATCAAAGGTAATGCAAGAGCGGGATGTCTTGTTTGCCCGAATTCTAGTGGAAGACATGAGTATATTAAAAGATGTGCATATACGGAAAAAGTAGATTTTTATTTGGAGCAGATTAGTGCAACAAGTGGAAAAACAAATTATTCATCTGAAGACATGAAGAATTTTATTGATTCTGGATTTTGGAGAACAAGAAAATCAGGACGAGAACTTAATTTTGGACAAGATAAATTTGAAGTCCGAAGTGGGACAACATATCCTACTATTGATGTTTTTGTTAATTCATTTAAATGGCAAGAATGGGGAAAAACCATAGGTGATATAGCAGAAACGGAAAAAGGACTGTTTTCAATAAAGTTTTGTGATAAGTATTATCAAGTTAAAGTACATGAAGAGGATGGAAAAACAGTATTTACATTACTTAACTGCGATAAAAGCAAACAAGACACTCGTTTTCTTTCACTAATGCGTAGTGTTATTGTTAAAAGCCTCTATTGTGTAGGATGTGGTGTATGTGAAGCAGAATGCAAGAACAAGTGTATCAATATGAAAGATGGTATTGTAATAGGTGATAACTGTACACATTGTTACAAATGTCATGATATACATGAACATTGTTTAAGATACAATTCTATTAGAAATAAAATTACGGAGGGAAAAAAGATGGCAGGTATAGACAGGTATTTTAGCTTTGGTATTAGAGAACAGTGGCTTGAGACTTATATTAGGTATGAAGGTTCAGCGGATTTTTGGTTATCTGATGGTGATGGACAAGTTGCCAATAAAAAGAAAGATGCATTTAAGAATTTCATGGATGATGCGGGTATTATAGCATATGATAAAAAGGCAGAAGGTGATAAGTATACGAAGTGCTTACCTACTGACTTTGCAAAAGTGATATTTAGATTAGGGGCATATGATACAAGAACATGGGCTTTGATATTGTGCAATTTAGTATATACACCAGCTTACAATTGGTTTGTAAACAATTTGAAATTTGGAGTCAGTTATTCTCCGGATTCGGTAAAAGATATGTTAAGTTTAGTTATGGAGAATGACACTAAAGGATTGGGCAGAAGAAATATATTGGATGCACTTAAAATTGTGATGAGTAAGACACCATTAGGAAAAGAACGAATATTTGCTGATTGTGACATTGATGAAAAAATCACATCTTCTGGGGGAGAAATTACAACTCTAAACACAATAATGAGATGTAAATGGGAGGAAGCTGTTTCAGAGGTAATACTTTATTCATTATATAAGTTTGCTGAGCATTGTGGAGATTACTATCAGTTTTCTTTAAGTACATTAATGGATGATGAGATTGAAAGAGATGGAATTAGTCCTACAAAAATATTTGGTCTTGATAAGGAAGAAATGATAAGAATCTTAAATGGACTAACAATCAATTATCCTGGATACATTTCGGCATCGTTTACATTGGATTTAGACAACATTACATTAAGATCAGATAAGTCATCTACAGATGTGTTGGAACTGTTTTGATAAAGGAGAATACGAATGGGCGAGAAGAAAATATATAAAGAATATTTTGATATTGATCCGAAATACTATGCAGCAGTAACTGCGGACTTGATTAAACAAGGAAAAGTAAGCTGGAAAAACTTTTATCCACATGAAACATTTGTTAAATTATTGGAGAAGACACATACGGTACTGTCGGGAAAAGATCCACGTTCTCTTTGGGTAGAAGGTGCTTATGGAACAGGTAAGTCGCATGCTGCATTAACTGTAAAGTCATTATTAGAGGCTAACGATGATGAAGTAAGAGCTTATTTCGAGGATTATGGTTTAAGCAATGATTTATGTCAAAAATTGATTACTGACAAGAATAGTGGAAAGCTCATAACAGTTCACAGAATTGGTTCAGGTTCAATTCGCTCAGATCAGGATTTGATTTTAGCAGTTCAAGATAGTATTATGTCAGTGCTTAGTGAAAATGGTTTAGAAAACCATGGTGAGTCGTCCCTGAAAGAAGCAACTTTGAAATGGTTGAAAAAGGATGCAAATAGAGACTATTTTAATGCACTTATTCATGAAGATGAATATGCATGGGCATTTGGCGGCGAGGATGTAACAACAATTATCAAGAAACTAAATGATAATAACGAAGTTCAGAAAACCATGTGTAACATTCTTAAAGTTGCAGAAGATAATGGTATTACTGCCCTGCGATTAGATGTTCAGGGAATGGCAAATTGGATTAAGGATATTATTGCAAAAAATAATATAAGTGCCATTTTATTTGTGTGGGATGAATTTACAGAGTTTTTTCAAAATAATCCCAATTCATTAACTGGATTTCAAACATTAGCAGAAATAAGCTTATCACATCCATTTTATTTTATGATAGTCTCTCATGAGAGCCGTTCATTGTTTGTAAATGCAGATACAGCAAAAAAGATATTAGATCGTTTTGTACCACCGGTTAAAATTGAATTACCTGAAAATATGGCATTTCGCTTAATGGCACAGGCTATGAAGAAGACTTCTGATAGTGTATTGGCAAATGAATGGAATGAATATGCCCAGGAGTTAAATGACCAATTAACAAGTGTTCGTAATACAATTGAGTCTAGTGCGAAAAGGGAATCTACGATGGGACAAAAGACGGTTATTTCTGATACAGAATTGCAGTCAATAGTTCCGATTCATCCATATGCAGCACTTTTATTAAAACATTTGTCTGTAGCATTCAGTTCAAATCAGAGAAGTATGTTTGACTTTATTATTAGTAATGATATGACAGACGCGAAAGGTTTCAAGTGGTTTATTAATACATATGGACCATTAGATAATCAGAACTTACTTACTATCGATATGCTATGGGATTTCTTTAATGGTAAGGGACAAAATGGATTAAATGATGATGTAAGGGTGATCTTAGATTCTTATAATCTTTTACAGAGCGATAAATTGACTTCTGATGAGCAGAGAGTATTTAAAACAGTATTATTATTGCAGGCAATCTCACAGAGGATTAGTGGGGTTGAATTGTTGCGTCCTAATGACATGAATGTGGATTTAGCTTTTTCTGGTACGGATTGGAGCAAAGGTAAAGGAAAAAGTATTGCTGAAAAACTTTGCAGAGATGGACTGATTTTTAAAAAACCAGTTGGTGGCGGTAAAATGGAATATACGGTGGCAAATAGCACAGGGGATGCCGCAACTATCGAGAAGAAGAAGCAAGAAATAATTGCAGAAACAAAAACACAGAATTTAATAATCAATGCTGACTTGCTAACGGCAATACAGCTTCCTGCCTCTATTAAGGGAAGATTTGAGATGGAAGGTGTTGCTATAGGAAATTTTGCTGTCGCAGTGTCAAAAGCATCACAGTCTATCAGACCTAATAGATTCAAGACGATTGTATCATTTGCAATGGATGATAGGGAAGCAGGACAGATAAAAGAATTAACTATCAAAGCAGCAAATGATAGTGAAGAAAATATTGTGTTTATTGAATGTTTAACAACGATGGGGCAGGACTTAATAGAACAGTATATCGAAAATATGGCGTATAGCCGCTACTATGCCCAAAACGATAAAGCCAGAGCAACTAATTTTGAAAAACAAGCTATTAGATGTTTAAATGAATGGAAACAAAAGATATCTGCTGGTGCGTTTATGCTCTATACAAGCGATAATAGAAGTGGCGTTCGCTTGGCTGGACTCCAGGCATTACAGGATGAATTGAAAGCAGTTGAACATAAGAAATATTACTATGGATTAAGCCAATACAGTGTAATTGACAATATGTTTGCCAAGGGACCATTAGCACAAGGTGCAGAATGTGGAATAAATCAAACATTGGTCGGAACATTTAAGTCAAGTAACGAAAAGAATAGCCTTGCAAATGCTTTAACAGGTGCATGGGGAATAGATGAATATTGGAAGGATCCAAGTAAGAAGAGCCTTGCAATTGTTAGGATAAAAAATAAAGTGGAAGAGTTAGTGCAACAAGGGTTTTCTAATGCAGCCGGAAGGGTAAGTATTCTTTCAATTTTTGAGGCATTAGAAGATGCACCATATGGTTTTATCCCAAGTAATATCGCTGCATTTGTCATGGGTTTTGTTTTAAAAGAGTACGCAGTATCAGATTATTTTTGGAGTAATGGTTCAAATAGCGAAAGTATGTCTGTAGATAAAATGAAGCAGATGATTGCAAATGCTTTGAATCAGAAGGTTACACCTAATCGTAACTATAAAGAAGAATATATCGTAGAAATGAGTTCTGAACAAAAGGCATTTTTGAGTTGTACCGCAAAAGTATTTAATATTGCCAATGCTCAATGTGGCTCTATTGAGAGCGCAAGGGATCAGATTAGAAGTAGGATGAAACAGCTTACATTTCCGATTTGGTGTGTAAAATCATTGCTGGCGACTGAAAATATATCAAGTTCAATAGAGGACATTTCGGAAGTAATTGATTGCTATTGTGGAATTGCTAATACGGCAAATAGCACAAAGAGTTCAGAGAGTGACCTTGCAGATGCAATCGGAAGAAAAATCAATGCGGACTCTAATATTGTTGATGACCTTACAAAACTCATTACAAATGAAAAATGTAAAGCCGGAATGCTTGTATACATTAGAAACTATAGATCTGGTTTGTTGGAAACATTAGCATTGGAAGTTGATGATAATGGTGCGTATATTGACCAAGTAAAGCAGAAATTTAACGCAGATGCAGCAAATTGGGTATGGAATTCAGAAACAGCAGATGAAAAAATTGATGATGTAATCTTGGAATATCAGATAATTGTGGAGAGTAATAAGTTGAATCCAAGAGCGTTGTCTTTGCATGATGCAGTAATTGAATGGAATAAACGATCAAGTAATATTAGAATATCTTTCGAGGCATTAAGAAAGTATGCGGGTACCTTAGAAGGATTTTTAGAGCAGTTACTTTTGATGCAGAGAAGCGGAAGTTTACAGGAACAGAATAAGTCAAAGTTCTATGATTGTTTACTTGCAGAAGGAAATAACTTTATTGAGTTTTATAAAAATCAAATACAGTATTTTAAGCAAGTAGCTTCGACATTTATTGAAGATTTGGATGAACAGGATATTGACAAGTTATATTTTGACATTCCTAATGGACAGTTTACGAAGTCAAGCACAGAATATTTCAATTATATTGAAGGTCAGGTAAAAGTATTTTTGCAAAATCAGGCAAAAAGAAAATTACTTACGTTGTGGAAAGATAAGACCGGAACTAAAAATCCCGCAGATTGGTCTAACACGTATCAGACACCTATTTATTGCATGTTCAGCGATGAGGAAAGAAATAATGTTAGAGTAATGTTCAAACCGTTTGGAGACAAGACGGCAACGGAAGAAATGGTAACAAGAACCATCGCATATTTAGAGAAGGCGGAGTTTTATGAACGCCTTTCTGATGCAGAAGAAAGAAATCGTTGCTTTAAACAAAGGGTTATTGGAGATTATTCGGTTATTTTAACGGATGTCGACGAAATCAGAGATTATCTTGTAAGCCATGTGACCGAGGCTCCGCATGCTTGGTTTGATAATTCTACAGTACGAAACAAGCTCAAATCATTGTGTGAAAAACAATATTTGTTAAAAGGTAAAGACACAGCAATGGAAGTTATTAACAATATGGATGCTGATGAAGCGAAGAAGTATTTGTGTGACTTGATTGCGGATAATCCTACCGTGGGAATGGAAATTATTAAAAATAGAAAAGGTTAGGAGGTGATTAGGCATGTATTGCGATAGCATAGATGAAAGCTTTAAACAGATGAGCGCATACTTCAAAGGAGAAAGCACAGGATATCCACTTATATTAGATACAGAAAATATCGGAATATATAGTGAAATAATACAGAGATTAGAGGCAGATAAAACAAAAGAGTGTAATTATGTTTCGGATAGTTGTCAGAAAAATGGATTACCTGATGTGGAAGCCTGTGTTTCTGGTATATCGGGCATAGGGGATTATGTACTTATTGGAAGTGCACAAGCAATGATGCTAAAAAGTGAAAGTGACTTAGAAGAGCATGTGGATGCTGTTTTGGGGCAATCGGTTAGCGGTCATGCCTTGATTATCCTCTGTTATTGTAGGAGGTATATTGAAAAATTTGAGAAGAGAGATCCAAGGATTGCAGTAAGAACTATACTAATCAATAGCGGGGAATCACCGCTTCCGAAAATTACACTTTTGAAAGAAAATTCACAAAACACGCCTTTTGCAATGGAGAACATAAAACATCTGTTATCTTATTTGGAAAAGATGACGGAGGCACAATTAAATGAGCATAGAGTTATTCCAGTAAAAACTGGATTTAGCAAAACTTTCTTTTCAAAAGCCATGTATCAGGTAGTAGAGTCTGATGGAATATACGAAACTTTAGCGAAACAGTATTCTGAAATTGCTGGTGCAACAGAAAAAAACTATGGAACAGAAGCACAGTGGAACTGGCTTAGTAGTAAAATGCAAGATAAACAATCATTTTCAGGTGTTATTTATGACGAATTTGGTACTTCGTCAAATTTAGAACATGTAATACAGGAAATTGATGTGCAGAAAGAGCCGAATAAACATTGGCTTTATTGGCTTGCGATGAAATCCAATGGAACTACTAATAATTATCTGCAAAAAGTATTGGAAAATAGCAAAAATGAAAGTGATTTCGAAGAACATATTTATTTAGATTTAGCAGATGAAGAAATTGATAATCCAAACTTTGAAAAGATGTATATTGAGCGAAGAAAATTACTTGAGCGTATTCCAGAACAGTTGCCATTGATTGCAAGATATTGTGAAAAGTTAGGTAAACATGAAAAAGATGCGGTATATTACTTGACTGATCGGAGTGAGACGGAAGAATTTGAGTTTATTAGATGCTTGTGCATTTATGATTATACGGAAGAGGAGTTGTATTCGGCTGCAAAACACTTTTCATTTGCTTTAGACTTATATTTGAGGAAATTTTCATTTGATGGCGTGAATACCAAAGTATCTGATTCAGATATTGCTTTGCGAGATATATTAACACAGTATTTCCAAGAATATAAGGTGCAGAAAATAACTAATAGGATTCATCCGTCGTTTGAAAATACAGTTAACGAATTTGCAATAGAAAGACCATATAATAAGCTACGTCCAAGAAGTAGTATTATATCTCAATTAGAAAAAGAGAATGCAGAATTATTCTTTTTTGATGCTTTGGGAGTAGAGTATTTATCTTTTATTAAGGCAAAATGTGAAGAGTATGGACTAATTGTTGAAATGTCGATAGGACATTGTGAACTTCCGTCGATAACAGAAAAAAATAAAGAGTTTATTCAGTATTTTGGTGGGAAATATAGAAAAATTGATGATTTAGATGAATTAAAGCATCACAGTCAGATTTATGATTATGAGAAGATAAAAGAACCTGTTCATATTTTTAGGGAATTAGAAATAATAGATGCAGAATTGAGGAGAATTCAATCATTATTGTTTCAGGATACTATTACTAAGGCAATTATTGTTTCGGATCACGGGGCAAGCAGATTAGCTGTTATTTATGGACATGAGAATTCTTCGCCGTTAGAGCTTGATGAAAAAGCACAGCATAGCGGAAGATGTTGTCCGGCAGAGGATAATCCACATATTCCGTATGCTGCATATGAAGATGGATTTGCAATTCTTGCTAATTATGAACGGTTTAGAGGTGGTAGAAAGGCAAATGTGGAAGTCCATGGTGGAGCAACATTAGAAGAGGTTGTTGTTCCTGTTATTACGCTTAGTAGAAAACCGGCGAATATTGAGTATTGTTTCACTGATCCAATAATTATTCTTAAGCAAAAGGATGTAGCGGCATTGACATTATGTTGCAATGTTCCTATGAATAAACCAAGAATACTTGTTGGTCAGATATTTTATGATGGTGAATTTGTAGCAGACCAGAAGCATGCGAAATTTGTAATGCCAGAATTGAAACGAAGCAGGGAATACATAGCGGAAATATATGATGGAGATACCAGTTTATCGGTGTCACTAAAATTCAAGATACAAAAATCTATGGGACAAGAAGTTGACTTATTCGCATAGATAGTAGTTTAGGAGGTGCATCTGATGAGTGAATTTGAATATAATGATTTGGACAGACCAGTATTAGAAAGACTCCGAGATTGTTTTGATCAGATGGTAGTATATAAGGACTTGAAGAAGAGTAATTTTATCTCTTCATTTAAACTTCCTTCATTTATGCGTGATTGGGTATTGAAACGATTTCAAGATGATGATGGAGTCATTGAGATTGAAGGAGCAACTGATTTCATAAAAGAATTTATTCCTAAAAAAGAAGATTGGAAAGCAATAAAAAATCGAATAGTAAATTATCAAGAACAAGTGAAGTTTCTGGCTAAAATATCTATAGAGATTGACATTAAGACAGGAGATATCTCCTTTGCACTGCCTGATTTTGGTTTGAGCTTTAAGGAGACTGTTATACCACGAAATACATGGGAAATGTATGGAGAAGCCTTGCTTAGAGCAGAGGAAAATTGGGGGATTGTGGAATTAGGCTACCAATTTCCAGAAGATAAAAAGCCAGGGAAAATAAAACTAGTAAGCTTCAAGGATTTTTGCCCATACTCAGTTGATTTAGATGATTTTAAATATGCAAGAGAAGAATTTACTTTAGATGAATGGATTGATATTGTTCTTGGTGCCATTGATTATAATGCAGATGGATACGATAACCGAAATCGAAAATTAGCAATGATTACAAGACTATTGCCATTTGTAGAAAAAAGGCTGAACTTGATTGAACTTGCCCCTAAAGGAACAGGAAAATCATATCTGTTTGGTCAGGTTAGTCGTTTTGGATGGTTGTCATCAGGTGGAACAATGTCTCGTGCAAAAATGTTTTATGATATTTCAAGAAGACAGGAAGGCCTTGTTTTTGGACATGACTATGTGGCCTTAGATGAAGTACAGACAATTAACTTTACGGATGTAGATGAAATGCGTGGCGCATTAAAAGGTTATATGGAGAATGGTAAGTATACTGTAGGAAATCATGAGGGAGCTGCTGATGCAGGTATCATTTTATTAGGTAACATTTCTGCTAATAACATGAATGAGTATCAAAATATGTTTTCTGAATTGCCGACGGTATTTCATGAAAGTGCTTTGATTGATAGATTTCATGGATTTTTGAAAGGGTGGGATCTTCCTAGAATGACCGATGATTTGAAAATTTGTGGTTGGGCACTTAATTCAGAGTATTTTACAACAATTATGCATGCACTTAGGGACGACCCTAGTTATAGAGCAGTTGTAGATGCGTTAGTTGATGTGCCAGATAAATCTGATACAAGAGATACGGAAGCAATTAAACGTATTGCTACAGCATATATGAAACTTCTATATCCAAATGTGCGAAAACCAGAGGACATTTCAGCTAGAGAATTCAATTTATTTTGTTTGCGTCCAGCAATGGAAATGCGAGGGATAATAAAGATTCAGTTGGGTATCTTAGATCCTGAAGAATTTGGAGGTAAGTCAGTACCACAGCTGACAGTAAAAGATTTATGATGAAAAAAGATTGTATATCATGCGGTAGCGAGAATTTGTCAAAGGATGCAATTGGTATAAATCAAAAATTGTTAGGTGAAAAAATAGAATCTTATTATTGTATTGGATGTCTGGCAGAATACCTTGGAGTTACTGAGCAAGATATTATGGATAAAATAGAAGAATTTAAAGAACAAGGATGTAAGTTATTTGAGTAATATGAAAAAGATATATGCTGATCACGCTGCTACAACTAAATTATCGGATAAAGCATTAGCTGTTATGATGCCATATTTGCAGGATAGTTATAAGAACCCATCGACGTTATATTCTTCGGCACGAGTGCCCAGAAAGGCTATTGCAGATGCAAGAGAAACGATAGCAACTGCAATAGGTTCTTTTCCAAATGAGATTTTATTTACATCCGGAGGAACAGAGTCAGACAATTGGGCAATTAAAAATGTTTTGTTCCCAAGTGATACTAGTAGAAGAAAGATTATCACAAGTTGTATTGAACATCATGCAATATTAAATTCATGCAAGGTGATGGAAAAACTGGGCTTTGAAGTTATCTACTTGCCTGTTGGTAAGGATGGCTTGGTTAGTACGGACACACTTGAGAAAGAGCTGGGAAATGATATTGCACTTGTGTCCATTATGTTTGCTAATAATGAAATTGGTACAATCCAAAATATAAAAGAACTTGCTTTAGTGGCTCATAAGTATGGTGCACTATTTCATACGGATGCTGTTCAGGCAGTAGGTCATATTGAAATTGATGTTAAAGAATTAGATATTGATATGTTGTCGGCTTCAGCACATAAATTTAATGGACCCAAAGGGGTAGGTTTTTTGTATGTAAAAAACGGTGTTGAAATACATTCCCTAATTACTGGGGGAAGCCAAGAATCAGGAAAAAGAGCAGGAACAGAAAATGTGGCAAGTATCGTTGGTATGGCAGAAGCTTTGAAGGAGAATGTGTCGAGTATAGAAGCGAACAGTAAATATCTTTTTTCATTAGAGAAATTGTTTTTGGATAAGTTGAAAAAAAATAACATTGATTTTATTGTAAATGGTTCGACAAATAAGAACCCAGGGAATATATCATTATCAATAGCAGATTTGGATGGCGAAGTGCTATTGCATAGATTAGATTTAAAAGGCATAGAAGTAGCGACTGGGTCTGCATGTGATTCTGTGAATACTCAAATTTCACATGTTATAAGAGCTATAAATGTTCCTAAGAAATATGCACGGGGAACAATAAGAATTAGTCTTGGTATGGATAATTCGATAGAAGATATGGAAATTATGGCACGTGAGTTGTCTGATATAGTACATAGCTTATAATAGCAGGTAATTTTTCGCTAAATGATTATACATACGTATTGCTTTTAAAGGGTATATAGAAAATATATATGGCTAATGAAGCAGCAATTTTCATGTTGAAGTTATACGCAAAAATATTATTCATTTTTGAAAACATACTGGAAGCTGATTGTGGAAATAGTTCCTTCCCTTAAGGATATATATGGAGATGTGACTTTGGCGGGGGAAATCATTTCCGTGGATCATTTTGTGCCCTGGCAGTATGTGTCACATGATGAGTTGTGGAACTTGCATCCCACCACGAAATCCATAAACAGTAGCAAAAGCAATTCGTTGCCGGTGTGGTCTTTGTATTTTGAGCCACTCGGGGAATTGGAATATAAGGCGTATGAGTTGAAACGACAGAACGAGGCGGTGGCAGGTGAGTTTCAAAAAATTGCCCCATATCATCTGAACAATATGGAAATCAGAAACCGTCTATACGCGGATGGTCTGGACAAAGCTTCCTTTATCGGAAGGCTGGAGCAGGTGATAAAACCGGTTTATGAATCGGCAAAAATAGCAGGGTTTAAGGAGTGGGTTTACGATGGCAGTAAAGGTGTATAACAAACTGGTCAGGGATAAGATCCCTGAGATTATCGAAGCAGATGGAAGAAAGTGCAAAACGGAGATCCTTTCCGAAGAGGCATATTTGAAAATGGTAGATGCAAAGCTTGACGAGGAGCTTGCAGAGTACCATAAGGACCAGAATATCGAGGAACTGGCAGACCTGCTGGAAGTGATTTACGCAGCGGCACAGGCAAGAGGGTATTCTGTGGAAGAACTGGAACGTGTGAGGGTTGCCAAGGTCGAAAAGAGAGGGGCTTTTCAAAAAAGAATTTTACTGAAAGAGACGGAGTAGGTGAAAAGGGCAATCAAGGTTTCTGAGGGTTTGCCAGACATAGGAACAGGGTTTGAGAGTTATGTAAGTTAAGAAATATATAAAAAAACGGCTCAACTCTTTGGACATTCCCGGCATACTGTTGACCTTCTTGGAACCTTGGAATGTTTTCTGTTCCACGTTCGGTGATGAACTATTGACATCAAAATCTGAACCGTTTATACTGTAACCAGAAGCAAAACGCTCAACTACGTTTCGGACGTAAACCTGCGGGTCATTATTGGCATGTATCAGGGTTTGAGGTTTTGCTTCTTTTTAATATATACGGGAATAAAACTGTAGAAATAGCAGATAGACAGGGATTTACGATTGTTTTGTTGTCAATTTCGATACAAATGGAAATATGATTGACACAATTATTGATTCGGTTGAAAAAGAGAAAAGTCCACTTCCGGAGGAAATTGTAAAGTGTGTTGAGAACTATGTGAGTTCTATCGAGTGAACGGAGACTATTTGTTACATAACGAGCAATAACAATCATTAGGAAGTAAAGAGTTTATGTCCAAATTAAACTTTTTACTTCCTAATTGAAAAAAAATCTCAAAAGGTATTGACATTTTGCCAGTCTTTATGTAAAATACCCATTGTTGTGACGCAAAGATTTGATTTGCCCAGATAGCTCAGTTGGTAGAGCAGAGGACTGAAAATCCTCGTGTCACTGGTT
>OGMB01000686.1_pt1 | contig 17310 bp, 3 predicted proteins | sample 1573001 | NCBI WGS metagenome assembly OGMB01 (sample SAMEA2581921, study PRJEB24529) | metagenome | biome: Human gut stool | place: China | collected 2011
TAAAGTAGAATCAACAATAAAATTAGTGGAATCAAAAACAGAAGCAAGATTAGAAGTAAATAAAGAAACATTATCCACAGTTGTTGATAATACAGTGGAAATGAAAGCAATATTAAAAGGAAATAGTGAACAATATAATTTATATAAAAATCCAACAATTGCATTTGAATTACCAGAAGAAGTAGAAGAAATAAAAGTAAATAGTGTAGATTTAATTTATGATAATGAATTAAAGGTAAAAAATTACGGAGTAACTGGAAGAACTCTAAAAGTTTATTTAGAAGGAGAACAAAAGAATTACAAAGACTTAAGTATTGAAGGAACAGTTATTGTAGCAAATATTAATGTTAATAAAAAATCTGCTACAAAAGATTCTAAAATAACTATGATATATCAAAACAATGAAGAAACAAATAGTGATTCAAAAGAAATTAGAATTGTAGCACCAAAAGATGTTACTGCTATAAACAGCATAAAGGAATTAAATGTTGAGACAATAGGTCAAGAAGAAACAAAAAAAGTAGCATTGGCAAGAGGAAGTAAAACAAAACAATTAGAGACAGAAATAGAAATAGTTAATAATAATGAAAATGCAATTGAAAATGTTAAAATAATAGGAACATTCCCAACTAAAAATAAAGAAAACAATATGGATATAAAATTACTAGAGGGAATTACTTTAGAAGGTATAGATGGAGCAAAAATATATTATACAGAAAAAGAAGATGCAACTACAGATGTAAAAGATTCTGGAAATGCTTGGACTGAAGAAATAACAGATACAAGTAAAGTAAGAAAATATTTAATTGATGTACCAAGTTTAGAAGCACAATCAAGTATAAAAGGAACATATAAAGTAGAAATACCAGAATTATTAGAATATAATCAATCAGCAAAACAAGGCTATACAGTACAATATACAAACAGCCTATCAAAAACTGAAGGCGAAATGAAAGCGACTACTATAGAATTAGAAACAGGAATAGGACCAAAATTAGAAACAAAACTAACTCCAACAGTTTCTGGTTCAGAAGTAGCATCTAATAGTACAGTAAAAAACGGAGAAGTTATTAAATATAAAATTGAAGTATCTAATGTAGGAAGTGAAGATCTTACAAATGTAACATTACAAGGAGATGTTCCAGAAGGTACAACATTAGTAGAACCACAAGAAAATTATGAATATACAGGAGCTTCTTATTATAAAGAATTAACTGATAAAACTTATAATGCTAAAATAGATAAAATAAGAGCTGGAGAAGTTATAACAGGAACATATGAAGTAAGAGTAAATGCTGGAGTTGAGTCAGGAACAAAATTATTAAATACAGTACAAGCACAATATGGAGATGTTATTAAAAAATCAAATGAATCTCAATTATTAACAGAAAGTGGAGATATACGAGTAAGTGTAAAAAGAGTTACTGATAGAAAAGTAGATTTATATGAATCTGGAACAGTAAGATATTTTGCTATTATAGAAAATTTAGCAAATTCTAAAAGCGAAGATGTAATAATAAATACTAATAAATCTGATAATATAGAACCATCTAGAGTAGTATTATTAACAGGAATGAAAACAGGAGAAAATGCAAATCAAGATGAATCTATAAATAGTGAAGAAATAGATTATAGAGACGAAATGAATATAGGTTCTTTGGGAGCTGGAGAAGTAAAAGTTTTAAGTTATGATATGTCTATTAAAAAATTAGATAGTACAAATAAAATAGGATTCTCAGTAATAGCCAAAGAAGGAAAAAGTGAATATAAATCTAATCGTATAGAAGAAAATATAAATAAAGTAAATGTTGCATTAAATATGACGACGAACACACAAAGTCAATATGTAAAAGCAGGAGATAACATTGAATATACAATTACAGTAAAAAATAATGGAACAGAAGGAGTAAGTGGACTAAAAATAATAGATAAAATACCAAGTAGTTTAACAGTAGATAGTGTAACATTTGATGATGAAACAATAGAAGCATATAAAGATATAAATGATATAGAAATTTCTTGTGATATAGCTTCACAATCTGAGAGCACAATTAAAATATCAACTACAGTAAAATATTCAGTAGATAGAACAAATGCAGAACCAATTACAAATGTTGCATATGCAGAGATGTTAGGAGAAAGAGTTGCAACGACTTCAGAAATAAATCATATTATTGAAGCAAATAAAGAAAACGCAGATACAGATAAAGATGAGGATGGAAAAGGTAATGAAGATATTGCAAATGGAAGCAAAATGATAACAGGTGTTGCTTGGTTTGATGAAAATGCAAATGGACAAAGAGATGATTCAGAAAAAACATTATCTAATATAAAAGTACATTTATTAAATACAAAAACAAACAATTTAGTTAAAGACACAAAAGGAAACGTACTAGAGGCAACAACAAATGATAATGGAGTGTATGTATTAAATAATATAGGAAGCGGAAAATACATTGTTGTATTTGAATATAATAAAACTCAATATGCATTAACAAAATACAAAGCAGAGAATGTTGATGAAAGCAGAAATTCAGATGTTATGACAAATGAATTATCAATAGAAAACGAAAAACAACAAGTAGCTTCAACAGATATTATAGAAATAAATAATGAAAATGTTTCTAATATTAATATTGGATTAATTGAATTAAAGAACTTTAACTTTAGATTAGACAAATATATTAGTAAAATACTAATTCAAAATTCAGCAGGAACAACAGTAAAAGAATATACTGATGCAACTGTAGCCAAAGCAGAATTAGATGGAAAGAAAATTAATGGAACAACAGTTATTATTGAATACGAAATAAAAGTAACAAACATAGGTGAAGTTGACGGATATGTAAGAAAAATAGTAGATTACATGCCAAGTGACTTGAAATTTAGTTCTGAATTAAATAAAGATTGGTATCAAACAGGAACAGATCTTTATAATACAAGTTTAGCAAACGAAAAAATAACAGCAGGACAATCAAAATCAGTTAAATTGACATTAACAAAGGCAATGACAGAAAATAATACAGGTTTAATAAATAATACAGCGGAAATTGCAGAAAGTTATAATGAACTAGGAATAGCTGATAGCAAATCAACTCCTGGAAATAGAGTAAATGGAGAAAGTGATTATGGCTCAGCAGATGCAATATTAAGTTTAAAAACAGGTGGAGAAGTTTATATAGCAATTACAATTATAGCTATAATTGCATTAGGAATTCCAACATTTATTATAATAAGAAAAAAATACATAAAAGGTGATAGAAAATAGAAAGGAAAGGAGGTATAAAAATGAGTAAGATAAAAAAATTAGCAGTTTTATGTTTTATGATATTACTAGGAAGTTTTGTTATTACGAATTCAGTAAATGCTGAATCAAAGTATTTTTCATATAATGATTTATGCTATAATGAAACTTTACTTTGTGCACAACATCATCAAAGTATGTATGGATCTACATATAAATTAATTACTGAAATAAATATAACAGGAAATAAATCAACAGGAAATGGTGCAACAGTAGAGAGTTGGCATAATGCTAAATTGGCAGCAATTTTATCAAATAAAAGAGGAACATTAGAAAATTATGGAGGAAGTGATGTTGAAAATTTACCAGTGCAAAATGCAATATGGAATTATTTAGGTACATGGCGTTCAGAAGTTGGATATAAACATGGAATTAAACAGGATTTCGTAAATAATTCAAAAGGTAATTTTAATACATCAATAGAAACAGAAGCAGAAGAGTATGCTAATAATTACAAAAATGGAAATTTGACACAAATAACTGATAAAACAGATAAAAGTAAAATAAAAGTAACACAATATACAGAAGGAAATGAACAATATTTAAGAGTAGGACCATTTAAATATGAATTTCCTGAAAAATTATCAGAAATTAATGTAATAACAGATAAAAATTCAAAAATGGAAATAAAATGTTTTGAAAAACGTATAAATGATAATCAATATTCTAAATATTCTAATATAAATCAAATTAAAAGTGGAAATGAGTTTTATATTAGTGTAAAGATGCCAACAGATGGTACAAGCCAGATAAAGAAAATTACAGTAAAAGGTAAAGCCAATGTAAAACATGTAACTATTAAATTCTGGGAAAGTACAAGTATGAGTCAACAAAACCTATTACAATATAACTATAGTAATGAAGAAATAGATATAAATCAAACTTTTGATTATAATATAAAAATATTAGGAAATTTAAAAGTTATAAAAGTTAACAAAGATAATATAAAAATAAAATTACAAGGTGTAGGATTTTATGTACAAAATAAAGATACTAAAAAATGGGTAAAAGTAGAAAATGACACAGTATCTTATACAGATAAAAAAGAAGATGCAACAGAGTTTATAACAGATAAAAATGGTGAAATTACAATTAAAAATTTAGTTGTAGGTACATATGTAGCTTATGAAACTAAAAACCCAAATTATGGTTATGAAATCATAAAAGAAGGACAAGAAAAGTCAATTACTGTAGATAAAACAGCAGAACTTCAAATTCCAAATAAGCAAAAATACATTAGACTTTCTGGATATGTATGGGTAGATAAAGTTTTTTCAAAACAAGCTTCTAGAAATGATTTATATAAAGATAATGATTATGATTCAAATGATATATTATTAGATGGAATTACTGTGAGATTAATTGATAAAACAACAGGTAAAGTAGTGAAAGAAGCTAAGACAGCAGATGGAGGAAAATACTTATTTACAGATGTTTTAGTAGATGAACTAGGAAATTATCATATAGAATTTGAATATGATGGATTAACTTATACAAATGTAATACCTCATATTGATAAAGATAATGGTTCAAAAGCTGCTGAAAATAGTAGTGTAAGAGATGAATTTAATAAAGGATTCTCAGTAATAGAAGGAAGTACAGAAAGTAATAAAGGTATTACAAAAGATAGTGCTGGAAATCCAAAATATGATTTAAATTATAACATTGACAAAAATAAACATACATCAACGCTTAACAATACAGGATTATATCCAATAACAGCTAATACAAATGAAACAGGATATGTTATAAAAGACCACTTTACTCCAGGACAAGAAGAAATTAAGTATATAAATTTAGGTTTATATGAAAGAGAGCAACCAGACATTGCATTAGTAAAAGATTTATATAATGTAAATGTTGCAATAAATGGATATAACCATATATATGAGTATGCAAACAGATTTAATAATCAAGGAGAATATGGAGACGGATTTAATGTAGGAGTTAAATTTGGAAATAAATATGGAAACATGTCATATACAAGAGCGATTTATGAAGCTGATAAAGAATATACAAGTTCAGATAAGAGCAAAGAATTAAAAGTATATGTAACCTATAAAATATCAATGAAAAATGAATCTTCTAATTTACAAGTACAAGTAAATAACATAGTAGATTACTATGATTCAAATTATACATTAATAAAAACAGGAACAGGAATTGACGAAAAAGGAAATGTAACAGGAGATATTTCAAACAGTGGTAGTCAAAGTTATAATGATAAATATCAAAAAGTAATTATTAATACAAATTCAAAGATAGAGCATAATAAATCAGCAGATGTCTATGTACAATTCGAATTAAATAGAGATGCTGTACTTAAAATCTTGAACGATAAAGAAAACTTAGATAATGTTGTAGAAATCAATTCTTATTCTGTATTTGATACAGATGGAAAAGTATATGCAGGAATAGATACAGATTCAAACCCAGGAAATGCAGTACCAGGAGATACAACAACATATGAAGATGATACAGATTCAGCACCAGGTTTAAAATTAGTAGTTTCAGATAAGGCAAGAGAGATGACAGGTAAGGTATTCTTAGATTCTACTTCAAATGAATTAAAGACAGGAGAAGTAAGACAAGGTGATGGAATGTATACAGACGGAGAAAAGGGAATTAAAGATGTAAAAGTTACACTTAAAGAGAATATAGAAAGAGGAAAAGTATATGAAGCAACAACAGATGAAAATGGTGACTTCTATATTTCAGGGTATATACCAGGTGATTACACATTAACTTATACTTGGGGAGATAAAGAATATATAGTTCAAAATTACAAAGGAACAGTTTATGACAAAAATAGATATGATGCAAATGTTACAAATAAAGAATGGTATAAAACAGATGTAGATACTAGATATACTGATGCAATTGATAATTATAATACAAGGGAAAAAATTGATGATGAAATTGCAGAAGTTACAAATAAAACAGCTACTACAATTGATAAAATGGATTCAACAACACCAACAATGGGAATTAGTGTAGAATACACAACAACAACTACAATAGAACCAACAACTGATAAATTTAAAAGTCCAGACTTTAAGATTGAAAATATAGACTTTGGTATTGTAGAGAGAGCAAGACAAGATTTAGCTTTAAGAAAAAGAGTAAATACATTTAAAGTTACATTAGCAAATGGTCAAGTAATCGCAGATATGACAATAGATGAAAAAGGAAATATTACAGGAGAAAGAAATCATGTAACATATATGGGACCATCAAGTACTACTACACCAAAAAATGGACTTGTTAAATTAGAACTAGACAATGAGTTAATTCAAGGAGCAACAGTTGAAGTAGAATATGAAATAAAAGTAACTAATAATAGTGAATTAGATTATGTATCAGAGGACTTTTATAAATATGGAATTAAATCAGGCAATGAAGTTACTATAACACCAACATCAATTATAGATTACTTAGATAAAAATTGGGGATTTGAAGCTGAGAAAAATAAAGAATGGACTGTAAAGAGCTTAGATGAAATTAAAAACATTGTTGCAAAAGAAGTATACGAGAATGAAGATTCAACTATAGCTGACAAGACAATTCTTTACACAGAAAGTCTAAAAGGACAAAAATTAAAACCTACTGAATCAGCAACAGTAAATTTAAATGTTTCTAAAGTACTATCAAATTCAGATGAGATTTCATTAGACAATGAATCAGAAATTACAGAATTGACAAAGGACGGAGGTTCAAAACTAATTTCAACACCAGGAAATTATATTCCAGGACAAGAAGAAACTAAAGAGTCAGACGAAAGTATAGCAGAAACAGTAATCGTAACACCAAGTACGGGTGCTAATCTAGAATTTATTGTACCAATAATGATAGGAGTAATATCATTAGTAATTTTAGGAGCTGGAGTAGTAATAATAAAAAAGAAGACTTTATAATATAAAACCAAAAAGGATTAAATCTGAATAGATTTAATCCTTTTTTCTTTACGCAAATAACTAATTGGAGAGTTTTTTGTAATATAAAAGAGAAATTTGTAATTAAATTGTAAATAAAATTTAAAGAAAGTGTATTAAAACAAGGCTAAATGACTGTCCCTAAAGGTATTACAGATGGAAAATGTAATATTTGGTTAAGCAGGAAAAAACTTATATTGATTTTGAAAACGAAAATAAGTACTATATATAGTAAGGAAAAGTATAAATATTTTAAATATATAAGTCCATTTTTAGATGTATTTAAAGGGGCAGAGGAGGAGCTAGATGAAAAATAAGATTTATCAGAAAATAGTGTTATGTACAACTTTATTAGCAGTAGTTTGTTTAAGCATACTGTTTTTTATGCAATTCATAAGAAATGTTAGTGTTGGTGCAGATAACTCTAGAATGAAATTAGAAGTTAATTTAGATAAATATATTAACTATAATATATCAGATCAAGATAAAGGAACTTTAATACAATACGATGTAAAAGTGGGAAATAACGAAGAAGAGTTAAGAGAATACATTCCAACTAGAGAAAGTGAATTGAATATTGGACTTAATCAAATTGATGGAAAATATCCATATGATGTTAAGGTGGTTGCAAAAAGTACAGAAGCTACAAATGGAAAAACAGAAGAGATACAAGAAAACTATCAATACGATAACACAACAGGAACAGTTGTAATTAAAGCTAGCAATCAAAATGAAAATGGAGAGCCAATTAGTAGTTCAGAACCTAGCAAAGATGCTAAAGATGAGTATTTAGTAATTTGTTATTATGATACATATATTGAACAACCGATTGAAAGAGAATTAGACATTAAAATTTCAGTAAAAGCATCATTATTTGAAGATGATAGATTGGCAAGTGCAGAAGATGAGCTTACAGGTAAAGTTAAAGAAAATATTGGAGAATTAACTAATATATCATATAATACACCGGATATAGCTAATGGATATATAAAATCAAATATAATTAATGGAACAAATTATGATACAGTATATACAGAAAAACAAAGTGTATTAATTAGTAAAAAGGAATCACAAGAAAAAATAAAAATATTAGAAAATAATAATTTTGTAAAAGTAAATAACAATAATAGTGAAACAGAAATTGATGTAGAAAATAAGGGAGATTTAGTTTATAAAAGTACAAAAATAAGAAAAAGCGATGTAACAAGAGTTTTGGGATTAGATGGAGAAATTAGTATATTAGATAATAATCAAAATTTAATTGCAACAATTAATAAAGATACAGAATTTGAACAAGATGGAACTGTTACAATTAACTATGAAAATGAACCACAAGCTATAATAATAAAAACAAGTAATATTCAAAATGAGGGTATTTTAAATATTGAAAATACAAAAGTAATTAAGAGTAGCATGTTAGAGATTAATAATTCTAAAATAAAGACAGTAGGAAGTTTAATAGGGGTAAGAAGTGAGACAATAAATGAAACTGAGCAAGAAATAGAAGTATATAGTAAAGAATATGAAAACAAGATTGATATAAAAGATTCAAAAACAAATGTAACATTAGAAGTAAATAATGATCAATGGACAAATAAGCAACAAAATGAAATCACATTTGATGTATATACAAATGCAAATACTATAAATGATAATATGTTAAAAAATCCAAAAATAAAAATAGAGCTTCCAAGTCAAGTTGAAAAGGTTATATTAGGAAATAGTTCTGTTGTTTATGCAAATGGATTAGAATTGCAAGATCCATATTTGGAAACAAATAAAAATGGAAATATAGTGATTGTAGCTAATTTAATAGGAGAGCAAACTAGTTACAATGATAATTCATTGGGGTTAATAACAGATGTAAAAATATCTGCTACAGTAATATTGAAAAAGGATATTGAGGGAGCAATAGAAAATGTAAATTTAATATATGCAAACCAATATACTTTAGATGGAAGCACACAAGTTGAAGAAAAAAGTAAACAAATAAAAATAGAAAATTATAAAGAAGAAGTATCAAACCAAAGTGAACAAATTATAGCTTCTAATGTTGGAGATACATTGAATACTACATCAGAAAATGTGGATGGATTGAAAGTAGAAGTTGTGCCAGTAAGAGGTGATACAACTTTAAAAGATGGAGATACTGTTTATGAAGGAGAGTTTATTAAATATAATATTAAAGTGACAAATACTTCTGATAAACAGATTGATAATGTTAAGGTTGTTGGAACTATTCCAGAAGGTACTGTTTATGGTGAATTGGAAGCGGAATATAATAAAGAAACAGGCAAATATTGTTATAATTTTGATACTGAATTAAAACAAAAGGAAATAGAAATAGAAACATTAGAATCAGGAAAAAGTGTTAATAAGTTTTATGAAGTACAAGTAAAGGATTTAGCAGAGAGTAATAATGAACAACAAATTACTACTAATATAAAAGTATATGCAGAAAAAAATCAAGTGATGGATTATAATATTACTAATAAAATAGAGAGAGCTGAAGCAAAAGTTTTTTTAGGGGCTTTTTTAGGCTCTGAAAAGGATACATGGACTTATACTCTTTTAGTAACAAGTAATTCTAGGGAAGAAGTAACAGCGACGGTAAAAGTACCAAAAGAATTTGAATTAGATTATATTTTGATAGATCCAAATTATGAAGGTGGGGGGTCAAAACTAGATTTAAACAAAGTAGCCAATATAGATGAAAATAATATCTCTGTAAAGATACAGACTAACAAAAAATATTTGATTGCAGGATATATAAATAGTAGTAAAATAGAAGAAAAGACAGAAAATTCAGAAGTTGAGTTAACGGCTATTGCAAATGTAGAAATAGAAAATAAAATTTATTCTTCAAACCAAAATCGAATTCTATATGGCTACGATAGTGTATCTATAGTAATGACTTCTGAAAATGAAGGTGAAGAAGTAAAATATGGAGATGAAATTGATTATGAAATAATAGTTACTAATACTGGGAAAGGTAATTTACAAAATGAATTTGTTTCTTCTATAGGGGTTAGGGTAATAGATTTCTTGCCAGAAGAAGTAGAACCTGTAAAAATTATATATAATAACTATAAAGAAGAAGTTGAGGAAGAAGAAAAAGATGAAAATGGACAAATTGAGAATTATAAATCAACAGGAATATATAAAGAGGAAGAAAATGTTATAGAAAATATAGGAAAATTAACAGATGAAGATGGAAATAGGTTACCAAATGTTGATTTATGTCTTACTATACCTTACGGAAAAAGTGTTAGTATAAAAGTAAAAACTAAAGCTGGACTTGTATTGGAAAAGGAAAAGATAGAGAATAATGCAACAGTATCAGGAATTTTAGAGGAAGATAATATAGAATCAAAAGTTTCAAATACAATTACACATGTAATTCTTCCATACAATTATGAAGAAAATGAAGAACCAGATAATCCAGACAATCCAGACAATCCAGATAATCCAGATAATCCGAATGTTCCAGATGATCCCAATATTCCGTCACTATATAATATATCAGGAATAGCTTGGGAAGATGAAAATGAAGATGGAAAAAGACAGACAACTGAAAAAGGACTAAGTGGAATACCGGTTATATTAGTAAATAGTAAAGATTCTAGTCAAATAAGTAAGAGAACTACTACAGATTCTGAAGGTAAATATTATTTTACAGAACTAGAAAGTGGAAATTATATTGTTATTTTTAATTATGATACAAATATATATTCTATTACAGAATATCAAAAAAGTGGCATATCAAATAATATGAATTCAGATGCTGTTGTTAAGGAAATTATGTTGATGGGAGAAAAGACAAAGGTAGGTATAACAGACACAATAGATTTAAATGCAACGGTTTCTAATATAGATATAGGATTAATAAAAAACAAAATATGTGATGTGAAGTTAGATAAATATATTTCTAAAGTACAAGTAATAACTACAAGTGGAACAAAAGAATATACATATGACAAGGAGCAATTAGCAAAAATTGAAATAAAATCTAAAGAAATTCAAGGAGCAACTATTGTTGTTAATTATAAGTTAATAGTAACTAATGAAGGTGAATTACCAGTAACTAATGTAAAAGTTGCTGATTATATACCAGAGGGATTTAATTTTACATCAGAGATGAACAAGAATTGGACAATTAATAGTAATGGTGAAGCTGTAAATACTACAAACCAAAGTATAAAACCAGGTGAGAGTATGGAATTAGAGTTAATTCTTACAAAAACCATGACATCAAATTCTACAGGAACTTTTACTAATAAGGCTGAAATACGAGAAATGAAAAATTCTTTAGGAATAGAGGATATAGATTCAAAACCAGGAAATAAAATAGAAACAGAAGATGATTTTTCAAAAGTAGACTTAATTATATCTGTTAGTACTGGAGCATTAGTTTATATATCAGTAGGTATAGTGTTAGCAGCTTTAGTGATAATTGGTGTTTTCTTATTTTATAAATATGGAATTTTAAAAATTGGAAAGATATCTTTGTTAGGTATTATAATTATAGCAACACTTATTGCAGGAAGTGATAATGTGCAGGCTGCAGCACCTTCAAATGCTAAGTTTACATATAGTCGATATAATTCGCATGGATATTCTAATAATTATGGTAGTAGATATTTTTATGGAGAAGAAAAAACAGGGGATGCTTTATGTGTTCAAGCAGGTGTTGGTGTTGCGGGAGATGGAAGCGAATATAAATTTAAAGGATATACAGGTAGTGCATCTTATACAAATGTCAATGAAGAAGCAGAAAATTTAAAATTTGATTTGACTAAGGTGGAAGATGAAAATCCTATTCAAGTTGAAGAACAACATCCAGATGGAATTGCAATGAAAAAATTAAGTACATTTAAATTTAAATGTTCTAGTACAGAAGCAGAGTTGATGTTTTATGCTTATAATTATAATAAAAAAACTGTTTATTGCGATGTATGGAGTAACTCGAATAATAGTGGCATTGAAAATAATGGTTCAGGAAATTATAAGATTAAAAAAGAATATAAAAATAAAGAAATTGAGTTTTCCATTTATGTAAAAGAAGAGGACTATAAAAAACGGAATTGCGTATATTGAGCTTAGAGCAAAAACTAGTGCGACAGTGAAAAAAGGGCAGAAGGTTTATAGACAGGCAAAATATAGCTATAGTTCAACTACACAAGATGTAGTCACATTTAGAAAATTTGAAGATAAAAGTCAATCAGATGTAGAAAACAAAGTAGTTAGTAATGAAAAGTCAATTAAATGGATGAACTTTACAGGAAATTTAAAAATAATAAAAGAAGATGAAGAAACTGGCGAAAGATTAAAAGGGGTAAAATTCAGTGTAAAAGGTCCTGATAAAACTTTAGACAAATCTTATACCACAGATGAAAATGGAGAAATAAATCTTGAAAATATAATTACGGGAGAATATAAAGTAAAGGAAGTATCAAATTCTAATTATGGATATACGGTTATGGTAGAAGATTCAGTTAAAGTAAAATCCACAAAGACTGTAGTATATGAGGCAAAAAACAAAAAACAAACAGGAAACCTTAAAATAATAAAACAAGATGCAGATTCTGAAAAAAATTTAGAGGGAGTAAGTTTTAAAATAAAGAAAAAAGACGAAAACAAATACATACAGGTTAAAACAGGTGATGGTTGGAAAAAAGATATTACAGGAATAGTACATGTAGATGATATGCAAACTGTAGATACAGAAAACGAAGCAACAATATTTACGACTAACAGTGATGGAATTATAGAAGTACGAAACATTTTAAAAGGAACATATTACGTAGAAGAAGTTTCAGTTGGAGATATATATTTTGGATATGAAGTAGATGATGATTATATAACTTGGAGTTACACATCAACGGCGAATAAGGATAATACCGGAAGTGGAAAAGGTCATATTGCTACTGTAGAAGTGGTTGCTAGAGCATCATATAATACGAAGGAACCTCCAAAAGAGGAAAATAGAAATGAAATAGTAGTATTTAAAAATAAAAGAAAATATATAAAATTGAGTGGATATGCTTGGGAAGACAAAAGAGTTGGTGGTAAAGACAATAAGGCAGGAAATGAAAAATGTGATGTAGAAGAAAACACAGAAAGTAATAAAGAAGAGGATAAAAGGTTAGCAAATGTACTAGTTAAGTTATATAGTTGGGAAGGAAAACTTCTTGGTCAGACTATTACAGACGAAAAAGGTAATTATGTATTTGGAACAAAGTCGATGGCTGATATAAATGGAGATGGTATAATATCTATAGTGGATGTAACTGAAATTACGCGAGTTATAAGTTCGGGAGAAACAAATAAATATACCAATGGATTAATGGATATTAATAATGATGGAAAGATTGACAAAGCTGATATAGAAAAACTTCAAAATATCATATCTTTAAATGAAGAATTGATAGATGTAAAAATAGAAGATATATATAATTCAAAGACAAAAAAAGCTGGGTATATAGAGTTTACATATAATGGATTAAATTATGAGACTGTTAGTGTTAACGTGAAAGAAGAAAATACAAACAAAGTAGCTGAAATAAGTTCAAATTCTCAAAATCTAGTTGATAAGTCTATTGATGGAACGTATTTAGATAATAGAACAAGTTTCAATGAAAGTTGGGCTGTAATAGAAAATAATAAAAAAATAGACAGTGATGGCAATGTTGATACGTTAGATTATAATCATAATAATTATGCAAGCAGTTTATCATATCCAGGTGGAGTTACTGGTTATAATGAACAGAAATATCCTATTATTGTAAAAGATAATACTAACAATAATATTTTTAATATAACTGCAAGAACAGAAACAAATACAAGTGAAGATGCTTCATGTAAATTTTTTGGACAAAATAAAACAATGGAGATGATATTATCAGACAAAGAACAATATATTGATACAATTGAAAATATTAATTTAGGAGTAAAAGAAAGAGCGCAACCAGACTTAGCACTTACAAAAGATATATATAGTGCAAAAGTTACTGTAAATGGATATGAGCATACATATATGTATAATCAAAAATTTGTAGATAAAGATCAAAATGAGGATGAATTTAACGTAGATGTTAAATTTGGAGAAAAATTCGGAAACAAATCGTTTACAAGAGCAATTTACCCATCAGACGTAAAAGAAACACAAGATAAAGATTTTTCAGTAAAAGTAGTGTATAAAATAACGCTAAAAAATGAATCAGGAGTATTATATTCTAAGATAAATAGTTTAGTAGATTATTTTGACGCACGATATACAATAGAAGAAAAAGGCTCAATTGGCACAGGTTATGAAAATGGTGAGATTAAGGATGAAATTAATTACAAATTAGATAAATCTTATCAAGATGCTAAATATAGAAAGTTGATTATAGATTGCAATACAAAAATAAACCCAAACGAAAGCAATAGAAACATTTATGTAGAATATACATTAACAAGAAATGGTGTAAAAGATATTTTATTTGATGAAAATTGGGACGAAAAAACAAATATAGAAGGACTAGAAAATATTGTTGAAATTAATTCATATTCAACATATAGTGATAAAGATTTTACAAAGAGTTATGCAGGAATAGATAGCGATTCTAATCCAGGTAGTACAATTCCAGGAAATAAAGATACATATGAAGATGATACGGATTATGCACCAGGATTAATACTAGAAGTTGCAAATCCAAGAGAGATAAAAGGTACAGTATTTGAGGATAATGCAGTAGATCCAACAGAAGGAGGAACAAATAGAGAAAGATTAGGAAATGGACAATTTGACAAAGAAGAAAAAACAATATCTGGAGTAAAAGTAGGATTATATAGTATAGATGATTTTATTGAAGAAGAAGATAGAAGTGGAAATGTTACAAATATAAAACTGGAAGAAGATGCTGTTTCTGTTGGAACGACTACTTATGAAGGAGATAATAAGGATTCAACAGGAAAAGATGGAACATTTACGATAAAAGACTTTGTACCAGGAGAATATAGAATTGTATACACCTGGGGAGATGATAAGTATACCATTGAAGATTACAAATCTACGATTTGGACAAGTGATAATAAAAATGAAAAAGATGGAAATCCAAATACATGGTATAGGGTAAATACAGATAAAAGATATTCAGATGCACTAGACAATTATGCTACAAGATTAAAAATTGATAGCGAAGACACAAGTATAGATAAAATGGACTCAATGACAAATTCTATGACATTTGGAGTTGAATTAAAAGATGATATCTATAATAGAAAGACAGAGATCAGTGGAATTGGTAAAGTTACATTCAGCATAGAAAATATAGATTTTGGTGTTATAGAGAGACCAAGACAATCAATAGATGTAACTAAGAGAGCAAAATCAATGAAAATGACATTGGCTAATGGACAAGTAATTGCAGATGCAAAAATAGTAGAAAAAGATGGAAAATTACAACTAGAACAACAAGTAAAAGGTGTAATATATACAGAGCCTTCAGATAAAAATAACCCTAAAAATGGACAAATAAAAGCAGAAATTGATAATGAATTAATTCAAGGCTCGAAAGTAGAAATAGAATATGAAATTAAGGTACAAAATAATAGTGAAATAGATTATGATTCAGAGAGATATTACTGCTATGGAGAAAAGGTAGGAGAAATTGTTAAAATTAAGGCTAGTGGAGTTTATGATTATTTAGATAATACAATGATTGCAAATGATGAAAATACAGAGTGGGTGACAAAGACAATAGAAAATTATAATGAAGAAGTTAGCAAACCAACTATAATGGAAGAATACTTTAAATACCAATCATCTTCAATAGATTCTTCTGGAAATACAGAAATAAGAGTATGGTATGAAGAATTTAAAGAACAATATGCAACTGCAATTAAAAACTGGAAGATTACGGAAATTAAAGAAGCGAGAAAAAAGAAATTAGTAGATAAAACAATTTTATATAATGCTGACCTTGAAAAAGAAATAGCGCCAGGTGAATCTAAAAATGCAAGTTTAACTGCTTCGAAGATTTTAACAAATACAGATGAAATTGAATTAAATAATGATGTAGAAATAACTGAAGTAACTAGAACTGCAAAAACGGGAAGAAAAGTAACACCAAAATATACATCTTTATATGATAGAGGCGAAACTGTAACAATTACAACACCTACAGGAGAAAACAAAAACTATATTTTAATTACAATAGTTGCAATATCATTCTTTGTAATATTAGGCACAGGTATAGTATTTATCAAAAAGAAAATTCTAAAATAATACATGATAAGATATCAGGACTGGAAATTCCAGTCCTTTTAAAATTAAAATTAAAATTTATATTGCAATTTTCGACAATATATAATAAAATAAAAATCAAATATTAAAACAATATAAAAAAAATACTAAATAAGATATTAGATATAATAAAGAAATACTATTACGTATTAATATTAGCATTACCATTTATATTAATAGACTTATTTACTAAAATATTAGGATACAAAATTCATTTCTATGGAATCATGAAACTAGTACCAATACTATTTACTCTATCATGGATATTCTTTGTACTAGGAGCTTCTATATTTTATAAGAAAAAGATTGGAAAGACAATATATATTATCTTCTTTATATTATCATTTGCAATATATACAGTAAATAATATATACTACTCAATGACTGGGACATTCTTCGACTTTAGTATGGTCTTGCTTGCAGGAGAAGGTTCTGAATATTTTCTAGATGCTATAAAAGATTGTAATATTTGGGTATACATATTAATGGTACCAATAATAGGATCGTTTATATTAGGATTAAAGTTTTATCCAAGTAGAAATAAAACAAATTTAAAAAATGTAATAAAAGTATTTTTTGCTTTTCTAATATTACATTTTATAATACCATTTCTATTAGGTACTCCAAATGAAGAACTTACTTGGAGTACCTGGAGAAATCCTAGAAATATATATATGAGTTTTAATGATAATAATAAAAGTATGATGGTATCAGGAGTATATGAATATACAGTAAGAAATTTCTATATAACATTTATAAAAGCCAAGAAGACAACCAATGAAGAA
>OGMB01000687.1_pt1 | contig 17263 bp, 17 predicted proteins | sample 1573001 | NCBI WGS metagenome assembly OGMB01 (sample SAMEA2581921, study PRJEB24529) | metagenome | biome: Human gut stool | place: China | collected 2011
AAGACGATCAAGATCTTGATCCAAATAAAAACGATGAAGAAAAAGACAATGAAAAGACAGAAGAAGAAAAGAAGGAAGAAAGAAAACAAAAAATAAAAAAAGCAGCTATTGGTGCTCTTGGAGGGGCAATAGGATTTGGTTTATCATTTGTACTTCAACCTGGTACAGCAGGTACAGTAATATCTGTTGGTAGACTTGTTTATTCAGCTGCAAAAAAAGGTTTAAAAGTATATACTGAAAAACATAAAGATGATGAAAATAATAAAATTATAAAAATGGTTGGAAAAGTAAAAGAATTTACTAAAGAACAAGCTGAAAAGCATCCAAAAATAACTAGTGCTATATCTAAAGTAAATAATTTCTTAAAAAAACTTAAGAAAACTTGATAAATAAAAAAGTGCACTCCAATACCATATTTAATAAAAAAGTAACCAAAAATTAACACTATTGGTAAGCTTTCACAATTAGTATATAAAATGCATGAAGCATCAGCTATTGAAAAAAATATTCCAGATAATACTGAAGTTGAAAATAATTCAGAAGTTGGTAAAACACAACCAGAATTTATGGATAAAGTTCCTGATATTGATACGCAACCAGATATACCAACACCAGATCCAGTACCAGAACCTACATTTGATCCAACAAAACCGGTTGATTTAAGTTCACTTGGTGAAGGTTATGTAAGTAGTTATTCATCAGATCCAGTATCTTTAATAACTAGTGCAGGTAAAAATGCTATGTTTGATAAAATTAATGTTGTAGATGGAAAAACATGGGTTCATTTTACACAAGGAAATGGTGCAGGATATGCATGGTTCCCAGCAGAGGATGTATTAAATGCACTTGATTTATCAGATATTTCTGAATTAACAGGTGAAGTATCAGGAGGAATGCACTTATGATAAATAATATATATGAACTTGAAAATGGTAGACAATACATTGTAGTTGCAGAAGAAAATATTAATAATAAAAAATATGTATTAGTTATGGAATGCAATTATGACAAAGATGAAATTAATGATGAAGATTTATTATTAAAACTTGTAACAACTAAAGATGGTGGAATTGTATTTGAAAATGTAGAAAGTTCAATAGTAAATCAAGTATTACCAGTACTTTTATCAAAATATCAAAGATAGATTGAAAGATTTCTTTCAATCTTTTTTTTCTAATTTATGTAAAGTTTTTGTTTTGCTGTATTATTATTTTTTTATTGGTGTTACAATAATAAAGGTGAAGAAAAAATGAATAGAAGTAGAGAACTTAGTATGATAGATTATTCCATTCTTACAACAATGGGAAAGGGTGGAGATTATGCCTGTTATGAAAATGTAGTTGGTGCTCTTGAAGACTTTGTATTTAAGAATAGTGTAATGGGTTTTACTAGAAAAGATGATGCTAGAAATTATATAAGTAGTTTAAATAAAAATGAAATTAGAAGAGAACTTATAAAAAATATAATAAAAAAACATTATTGTGCTATATATAATGGGTATGCAACAATTTTAAATACAAATAAAAAATTTGGTGATAATTTAAATATATCTGAATCAGAATTATTAATTTTTAATGCAGTTAATGAAATGCAGATGGAATCAGTTAATAATATATTAGATAGATTACCAAAATTAACGGAACTTATGATTGAATCATTTGTGGATTCTAGATATTTTGATAGAAGTTATATGGTGACTAATTTGGATAGTAATGAAGTCACAAATGATGAATGTCAAAACTTATTATTTAAAGTGGATGCTTATTATGCAGAAAAACAAGAAAGAATAAATAAAGATAATCATTGAAAATCAATGTCATAGATGATATTGATTTTTTATTGACAAATTTTTAAAAATATATATAATACTGGTAAATGAAATATTGGTGGTGGTAATATTGTTCGCAGAATTTTTAAAACAAAATGAATTTTATCAAAAATATATGCAATTATTTGCATTTAGATTTACAGTTGGAAATTTAGAGATGGAAGATTCTAAAACTGAAATAACTGATTCAAATAGAGCAATTGAGATGTATAATAATATGAATGCTTTTATGAATCTTATAGAAAGTAATCCAGATAAATTAACTCCATTTGATGTAATAGAGACTGCAGATTTAGTTAATAAAGATATTGAATTCTTTCAAAAAGGGTATAGAAAAACACAGGTAGATGTTAAAAAAGCAAAACATTTCTTTCCTGTACCAGCAAGAGAAGTACCATCAAAGATGTATGCACTTTTTAATGCATATAATAATATTTGGTGTGATTTACCAGTTTACGAAAAAGAAGCAAGATTTAATATAGAACTTGTTAGACTTCAACCATTTGAAGATGGTAATAAAAGAACATCAAGAATAATAATGAATTATAATTTGTGTAAACAAAATAAAGCACCAGTTGTTATTAGTGGTAAAGATAATGACGAATATTTTAGATGCATAGATGAATATGATGTAGAGGCTTTAACAAAGTTAATAAAAGAAAAAAGTGAAAATGAACTTGAAGTAATGATTAACTTATTTAGAAGTGTATGTGGTGATGAGATAGTAAGTGAATGTGATGAAAAGGATGTTAAGATATCTACACTTATGTTTAAAAGAGATTGTGAAAAATGCAAAAAATTAGAATATAAGAAAAACGAGGACTAGTTTCCTCGTTTTATTTCTATTAAATATGGTGCATTAATATTATCAGTATTATGATATTCATTGTAATTAATGTTATTATCTTCTAGATATTTTTTTATGCAGGTTCCTTCCTTTTTACCTTCTTCATGAGGATAAATAACCGCAAGTATAATTCCTTTATTATTAAGCATTTCAAAAGAATTTTTAATAGCATTAACAGTACTTATATGATTTGTCATAATCTTTTTATTACCATTAGGTAAATATCCTAAGTTAAAAAGTATTAAACTTATTTTACCTTTATATTCTTTTAAAGTTACATTTATATTTTCATGACTTTCATTAAATAGTTTATAGTTTTCTTTTTTATTATCTTTTAATAATTTATCTGTATTATTAATCGCATCACTTTGTGTATCAAATCCGAAAACAAACCCTTTATTTAAAGTATTACATAAGTATAAAGTATCATTTCCATTACCAGTTGTCATATCTACTGCAATATCATTTTCTTTTAAAGTTTTATCTATAATTTGTCTTACTTTATTTAATATACTTTTATTAAAACCTTGATATGTATATCTTCTTTTTAATTCTTTATCAATGTCATTTAGTAAGCCAAGTAGGTTCGACAAGTTCATCCTTATCAGGATCACCTGTGATTCTATTAATAACAATTTTTTCATCTAAATATTCTAGCTGGTCACATACAATATCTACATATTCTTCTTTAGTAAGAACGTGGAAGTTTTCTTTTAAGTATAATTTAAAAAGGTTAGTATCTTTTAATATATGAAGCATATGAATTTTTATACCAAGAATTTTTTTATTTGATAAATATTTAGCAGTTTCAATCATCATTTCTTTTGTTTCATAAGGTAAGCCATTAATAATATGTACAACAACATTTATATTTTTGTCATTTAATTTTTTCAAACAATCTTCAAATTCTTCTAAAGTGCTTCCTCTATTAATTAATTTGGCTGTTTTATCATGTATAGTTTGAAGACCAAGTTCTATAACTAGATCAGTTCTTTTATTAAGTTCTACTAAATAATCTAGTACATCATCACTAATAGAATCAGGACGAGTTGCGATATTTAGACCTACAACATTATCTTGTTTTAATATTAGTTCATATTTTTCTTTTAATTCAGAAAGTGGGGCATATGTATTTGTATTTGCTTGGAAATATCCAATATATTTTGCTTTTGGCCATTTTTTATGTAACATTTCTTTAACTTCATTAAACTGAGTTAGTAAATCAGTATCATCTTCATAATATTCTCCAGATCCATGTGCACAGTATATGCATCCACCATGTCCTTTAGTGCCATCAATATTAGGGCATGAAAAGTGAGCATTTAAACTAACTTTAAATACTTTGCATCCATATTTTTTTTGATAATAATAATTTAATGTATGATATCTTTTATTATCAAGTGTATATTTAAACATAATTATCGCCTCTTTTTTATTGTATCATAAAAATGTACTTGAAAAAACAAAATAAATATATTATAATCATTAGTAATGAGTGATGAAGAAAAGTAGTAATAAATATTTTACTTTAAAAGAGAGTTAGTGATTGGTGGAAACTAATAAGTAAAAATTTATGAACTTGTTTTGGAGCTTAAACGTATTTCTTGCGTTAAAAGAATTAAAGAGCATAGTAAGTCTATGAAGTAAGGTGGTACCGCGATTTTGTCGTCCTTACATTTCATAGATTTTTTTTGTTTTTAGAGGTGAAGTATGAAAGAATTTATAATTTTGTTTGTATTATTTTTTATAATGATTTATTTGTTTTACTATTTTTTATATAGAAGAAAAAAATTAGTATATGATAAGAAAACTTTATCAGCAGATATTAAAATATTAGAAGGTTATTATAAAGTAAATACTGAAAAAATAGGATATCAAAGGGTACTTAGAATAATGAATTTAGTTAATTCATTAATGCTTACTATTATGATTATGATAGTATATAAATTAAATAATTACTTATATAAGTTTTTAATATTACTTGTATTAATAGTACCTTTTATATGGGTAACATATTATTTTTTAGCAAAATATTTAAAACATTTAGAAAGGAAGAGTGAAGAGAATGTATAATTTTAAAGAAATAGAAAAAAAGTGGCAAAATAAGTGGGAGAATGAAGAAACTTTTAAAGTAACAGAAGATAAGGATAAGAAAAAGTTTTATATGCTTGTTGAATTTCCATATCCATCAGGAGCAGGTTTACATGTTGGACACGCAAGATGTTTTACAGCAAGTGATGTACAAGCAAGATTTAAAAGAAGCAAAGGATTAAATGTATTATTCCCATTTGGATTTGATTCATTTGGTAATCCAGCAGAACAATATGCGATAAAAAATCATGAACATCCATCTATAATGACACATAAATGTATTGATGTATTTAGAAGTCAAGCAAAAAGCCTTGGACTTTCTGTAGATTGGTCAAGAGAAATAAGTACTTGTGAACCAGAGTATTATAAGTGGACACAGTGGCAATTTATAAAATTCTTTAATGCAGGACTTGCATATAAAGATGAAAAAGAAATAAATTGGTGTCCTAAATGTAAAATGGGTCTTTCTAATGAAGATTCACAAGGTGGGAAATGTGTTAGATGTGATACACCTGTTGAGAAAAAATTAAAAAATCAATGGATGCTTAGAATGAAAGATTATTCTGAAAAATTAATTGATGGACTTAAAGACACAGAAATACTAGATAAAGTAAAAACAGCTCAAATTAACTGGATAGGTAAATCAGTAGGTGCACATGTTGATTTTAATATAAAAGAGGTAAATGAAAAAATAACAGTATTTACAACAAGATGTGATACATTATTTGGCGCAACATTTATGGTAATTTCACCAGAACATCCAATACTTTCAAAATATGAAGATAAAATAAAGAATATTTCAGAAGTAAAAGAATATCAAAAAGAAGCAAGAAGTAAATCAGATATTGAAAGAACTGATATGACTAAAGAAAAAACTGGTGTAAAAATTGATGGATTAACAGCGATTAACCCAATTAATAATAAAGAAATACCAATATATATTAGTGATTATGTTCTTATGGGTTATGGAACAGGCGCAATTATGGCAGTTCCAGCACATGATACTAGAGATTATGAATTCGCTAAAAAATTTGGTATTGAAATTACTCAAGTTTTAGAAGAAGTAACAGGTAAACCTCATGAAAATGAAACTCATAAAGATAGTATTGTTGCAGTTGTATATGATGAAAAAAATGATAAATATTTAACAATAAATTGGAAAGATAAAGGTGGAAGATTATTTATCGGTGGCACAAGAAAAAATAATGAAAGTGCATTAGACTGTGCAATTAGAGAAATAAGAGAAGAAACTGGTTATGATGATTTAGAATTTATAAAAGAAACATTCAAAATTAATCATCATTACTATGCATTTAATAAAGACAAATATTTTGAAATAGAAAGTACAGGGTTATTCTTTAAGTTAAATTCAGATAAGAGACAATCACAAGAATTAGATGATGATGAAGTATTTGATGTTGAATGGGTAACAAAAGATACTATATTAAATGAAGTAAAAGATGAGTTACATATTAATACATTTAATTATTGTATAAACGAAGATGCAATGACTGGTGATGGAGTACATATTAATTCTGGATTCCTTGATGGTCTTAATAAAGAAGAAGCATTAAATAAAATGTACGAATATTTAGAAGAAAATAAAATAGGTTCTAAATTTACAAATTATAAACTTCAAGACTGGATATTTAGTAGACAAAGATTCTGGGGTGAACCAATTCCTATGGTACACTGTGAAAAATGTGGATGGGTACCAGTAGATGAGAAAGATTTACCAGTAGTTTTACCAAATGTTGAAAGCTATGAACCAACAAAAGATGGTGAAAGTCCATTATCACTTCTTGATGATTTTGTAAATACTACTTGTCCAAAATGTGGTGGACATGCTAAAAGAGAAACAGATACAATGCCAAACTGGGCAGGATCTTGTTGGTACTTCTTAAGATATATGGATGCGCATAATGATAAAGAATTTGTTTCAATGGATAAAATGAAATATTGGGGACAAGTTGATTTATATGATGGAGGTATGGAACACGCAACAAGACATTTACTTTATGCAAGATTCTGGAATATATTCCTTCATGAACAAGGACTAGTACCTTATAGTGAACCATTTTACAAAAGAATTGCTCACGGTATGATACTTGCAAGTGATGGAAGTAAAATGAGTAAAAGTAAAGGTAATGTTGTAAATCCAACTGAAATGGTTGAAAAGTATGGTGCGGATGCATTAAGACTTTATGAAATGTTTATAGGTGATTATTCAAAGGATGCAGCTTGGAATGAAGATTCACTTAATGGATGTGCTAAATTCCTAGATAGAGTATATAATTTAGGTGAAACAATAATAGATGAAGATATTATTTCTAAAGAAAATGAAAAAATTATAAATAAAGGTATTAAAAAGGTTTCAGAAGATATTGAAAACTTAAAATATAATACAGCAGTTAGTACACTTATGACTATGTTAAATGAATTTAATGCAAATAAAAAGATTACTAGAAAAGAATATAGAATTTTCTTACAATTATTAAATCCATTTGCACCTCATATAACAGAAGAATTAAATGAAAAATATAATTTAGGTGAAGAATTATCTAAATCATTATTAGAAGATTATGATGAGAGTAAAATTATTGATGAAACATTTACAATGGTTGTACAAGTAAATGGTAAAGTAAGAGGTAAAATAGAAGTAAATGCTAATACTAGTGATGATGAAATGAAAGAACTTGCTAAATCAATAGAAAATGTAAAAAATTATATTGATGGTAAAGAAATAATAAAAGAAGTAATTGTTCCTAAAAAACTAGTAAGCATTGTAGTTAAATAAAAAATAACAAAAAAACTTACACAAAAAAATTTTTTGTGTTATAATTACTCACGGCTGAGCAGTTAAAACGTAAGTCCAGGCTTTTGGATTTACGTTATTTTTTGCTCAAAAAAGGAAGGAGTTTTTATGAAAAAAGAGTTAGATTTAGGAAAAGAAAAGATAGGAAAATTACTTTTAGCATTTTCAGTACCTTGTATTATAAGTATGATTATAAATTCAATTTATAATATAGTTGATCAAATATTTATAGGTAAAGGTGTTGGAATAATAGGAAATGCCGCAACAAATGTTATATTTCCTATTGTAATAATATGTAATGCATTAGCGGGTCTAGTAGGTAATGGTGCTGCTGCAAATCTTAGTTTAAGACTAGGAGAAGGTAAGAAAGATGAGGCTAAAAAAAGTATTGGTTCATCTATAACATTACTTTTTATAATATCAATATTAGTAGTAATTATATTTGAGTTATTGCTTCCAAATCTAGTATATGTTTTTGGATGCACTAAAAATGTTTATTCATCTGCAATGACATATGGAAGAATAATTGTATTTGGTTCATTTTTTATGATTATTTATTCAGGATTATCTCAAATAATTAGAGCAGATGGTTCACCAAAATATTCAATGATTTGTTTACTTGTAGGAGCAATTTTAAATATTATATTAGACCCAATATTTATATTTACATTTAATATGGGTGTCGCAGGAGGTGCTATAGCAACCGTAATAGGACAAATAGTATCATTTGTAATAGCAATCTTCTATATTCCAAAAATAAAAAGTGTAAAATTATCTAAAGAAGATTTTAAAATAGGAAAATGCACATTAAAAACATTATCACTTGGGTTATCTTCATTTATAACTCAAATGACAGTACTTGCACTTTTTGTAGTTATGAATAATATAATGAATAAGTATGCATTAACTAGTAAATTTGGAGAAGATATTCCACTTTCTGTATATGGTGTAATATCTAAAATAAATAGTTTATATGTATCACTTATATTAGGACTTGCAATAGGTGCACAACCAATAATAGGATTTAACTATGGTGCTGGTAACTATAAAAGAGTAAAAGAAACATTAAGAAAAGTAATGATTACTGGATTTATTATAGGTATAATATTCAATTTATGTATATATATTTTCCCAGAAAATATAGTATCAATATTTATAAATAAATCATCAGATGATTATAAATTGTTTATGGAGTTTGCAATTGACTTCTGCAGAATATTCTTATTAGTATGTGCACTTAATTCATTTGAAATGTGTTCATCAATAACTATTCAATCATTAGGTAATGTAAAGAAAGCAACTATGGTTTCTTTTGCAAGACAAATAATATTATTTATTCCACTTGCGATTATATTATGTCAATTTTATGGACTTTATGGTGCGTTATATGCAGGTCCAATCGCAGATACAATATGCTTTATATTTGTAATATTTGTATTTACTTCAGAATATAAGAAAATTACAAAACTAGAAAATAAGGCACAAAAAAATGAAATAATATATAATAATGAAAATTTAAAACCAGTTCTAAACAAAAGAGTAGTAGTTGCAATATCAAGAGAATATGGTAGTGGCGGAAGATATGTTGGTGAAATAATTTCTAAAAAATTAGGTATTAAATTTTATGATAAAGCATTTATTAGTGAAGTAAATAAAGAAACAGGTTTATCAGAAGAATTTATTAAAGAAAATGAACAAAAACATAGAGTACTTGGAAGTTTTGAATATAACAATGATGATAAATTATTTGTCGCAGAAGAAAAAGTAATAAAAAATATATCAAAAGAGTCATGTGTAATTGTTGGTAGGTGTGCACCATACGTATTAAAAGATAATAAAGATACAATTAAAATATTCTTATATAGTAGTGAAGAAGATAAAATTAAAAGGGCAATAAAATACTATAATATTCCTAAAAATAAAGCTCAAAAGAAAATAGAAAAAATAAATAAAATGAGAGATAAACATTATAGTTATTATACAGGTTCTTCATTATATAATCCATCTAATTATGATTTAATGATTAATGTTGATTCATTAGGTATAGAAGGTACTGCAGACTATATAATAGAGTACATCATGCAAAAAAAATAAAAAAATAATAAAATCATGTTGACAAAAACAAATAGTAATGATATCATTGTTATTGTCAACTGATAAGTGCTCGATTAGCTCAGTTGGTAGAGCAAACGGCTGTTAACCGTTGGGTCGTAGGTTCGAGTCCTACATCGAGCGCCATTTGATAATTAAAACAATCTTTATAGGTTGTTTTTTCTTTTATATTATTATATAATGTTACTGGAAAATAAAATTAATGATATAGTATCAAGATTAGATTTAAATAGCGATGAAATTAATTTAAATAATTATTCTTGGTATGAACAAGAGGATACAAAAAAATTAGAACTTAAAAAATAAAGAAAATAACTTAATTATATCTGATTCTATTTTAGATAATGTAAAGTATATAGTTAAGAAAGCATAAGGAAAAGACAAGTTATTTTTATAATTAATAATTACTTACAAAAAAATAATAAAAATTAATGTAAATACATATACTATATATGATTGACAATGATTTTTACTTATGATAATATATATTTGCAAACAAAAAAACGTTGATGAAGAAAAGTAATATTAAGATTCCTTAAAAGAGAGTCCTAGATGGTGAGAATGGATACTGATATTAATATGAAAGAACACTTCGGAGTTCTTTTTCTGAAATAATAGTAGGAAAAAGCGCGAGGAAAAAGATGCGTTATTCTTTAATGAGTGATCATAGAAATATGATAAACTGGGTGGTACCACGGATATAACAGTTATTCGTCCCTTTAATTTTTAGGGATGATAACTGTTTTTTTATTTTATAGGAGGAGAATGAAAATGAAAGTAAATAAGTATAGAACTAACACTTGTGGTGAACTTACAATTAGTGACTTAGGTAAAAATGTAGTTTTATCTGGTTTTGTACAAACAATAAGAGACCATGGTGGAGTAATGTTCTTAGATTTAAGAGATCATGCTGGAATTACACAAGTTGTAGTACATGATGAAAGTATGCTAGAAGGAGTAAGCAAAGAAACTGTTATAAAAGTAACTGGTGAAGTAATAAGAAGAGATGAAGAAACAGTTAATACAAAACTATTAACAGGTGAAATAGAAATAAAATGTGAAAGCTTAGAAGTATTATCACCAAAGGCACATACATTACCATTTGAAATAGATGGAATGCAGGAGGTAAATGAAGAAGTTAGACTTAAATATCGTTATCTTGATATGAGAAGTAAAAAAATATCAAATAATATTAAACTTAGAAGTGATGTACTTCATTATTTAAGAAATAAAATGTATGATTTAGGTTTTACAGAAGTACAAACACCAATACTTACTGTATCATCACCAGAAGGAGCAAGAGACTTTGTAGTACCATCTAGAAAGTTTAAAGGTAAATTTTATGCATTACCACAAGCACCACAAATATATAAAGAATTATTAATGGTTGGTGGAGTAGATAAATATTTCCAAGTAGCACCTTGTTTTAGAGATGAAGATAGTAGAAAAGATAGAACACTAGAATTTTATCAATTAGATATGGAAATGAGTTATGTAACAGAAGATGACGTTTTAGAAGTTGGTGAAGAAATATTCTATGATGTATTTTCTAAATTTTCTAATAAAGAAGTATCACCTCGTCCATTTAGAAGAATATCTTACAAAGAAGCAATGGATTCATATGGATCAGACAAACCAGATCTTAGAAATCCACTTATAATAAAAGATGCTAGTAAAGTATTAGAACATACTAGTTTTGGACCATTTAAAGGAAGTATTATTAAGGTAATAGTAGTAGATGATATAGGAACAAAACCAAATAGTTGGTTTAATGAAATAGTTGATTATGCTAGTAGTATAGGAATGCCTGGTATTGGATATATCACACTTATGAGTGATGGAAGCCTAAAAGGACCTATTGATAAATTCTTAAGTGAAGAAGAAAGAGAAAACTTAATAAAAGAATTTAATATGAAAGAAAACAGCGTAATGTTCTTTATTGCAAATAAGAGACTTAATGTAGCAAGAAAATTCGCTGGACTTATTCGTGATGAACTAGGAAGAAAATTAGAATTAATTGATCCTAATAAATTAGAATTATGTATTGTTAATGATTTTCCTATGTTTGAATATGATGACAAAACTAAAAAATATGAATTCTGTCATAATCCATTCTCACTTCCACATAATGGTATAAAAGAATATGAGAAAGAAAATATTGATGATATACTTGCTTACCAATATGACTTTGTATGTAATGGTAATGAAATGGCATCAGGAGCAATTAGAAATACTGATTTAGATTCATTAGTAAAAGGATTTGAAGTAGTAGGATATACAAAAGAAGATGTTGAAAAGAGATTTAATAGTTTATTTACAGCATTTAAATATGGTGTACCACCTCATGGAGGTATGGCTCCTGGAATAGATAGAATATTAATGCTTATAAATGATGAACCTAACCTTAGAGAAGTTCAAGCATTCCCAGCAAGTGCATCAGGTGCAGATAATATGATGGGTTCACCAAGCGTACTTGATGATGAACAATTAGAGGAATTAGGAATAAAAATTGATATAGAGGACTAATATGAAAAAAGAAAAACATTTAGAAATAAATGAGAATAATTATAAGGGGTATGTTGAATTATATAAAACAAAATTTATAACACCCGATAGGGAAAAAAAAGAAACGTTAAAAAGTACATTAATCGGTTTAGGCTTTATGTTTGTCATTCCATTTATTTCTATATCATTTTTTAAAAAACAAAATTGCAAATAAAAGAGAAATACCCATACATAGATTTGTCTTTAGATATGATGGAAGTTGAAAAAGCATTAAAAGAAGCAAAGATATTAGTTTATGATGAAAATCATGTATTATTAGATGTTAAATCATATGAGCAAAGATTAGAAAGCGAAAAAGAAATAAGAGAAGGTTTAGAAAAAAAAGACAATAATGAAAATCTTGATGAACTTATAAAAGATAGTGAACAAAAAATTAAAGATAATACTTATAGCATGGAAGAATATAAAGCTAATATAAAACAAGAAAAGATTAGATTAGAAGCCTTAAAAAGAATAAAACAAGAAAGAGAAAATCAAGCTTTTTCTGAAGAAAAAAATAATATTGAAATACCAAGTCAAGAAAAGGGATTAGTGTTAAGAAAACAAAAGGAGGATTAGCATGAGTACAAAATTTACAAAAGAAATGGTAGATGACTATGCAGATAAATTACTAATTGGTTTAACGAGCGAAGAAAACCAAATGGTATTAGATGAATTTGAGATAATAGATGAAACAATAAATACAATAAATGAAATAGAAGGTATTGAAAATGTAGAACCAATGACACATACTTTAGATGATTTCGTTTATGAACTTAGAGAAGATGTAGCTGAAGAATCAATACCAATAGATGACTTACTATCAAATTGTGATATGCATAATGGTAGAGAAGTAGAAGTTCCAAAGGTGGTGGAATAAAATGAAATATATGAATAAGAGTATTGAAGAATTACATGAACTTTTAAAAGAAGGTAAAGTAACAGAAAGAGAATTAATAGATGAATCATTAGAATTATCTAAAAAAGTAGAAGAAGAAAATAATGCATTTGTAACAATATTAGATAATATTGAGGAAAAAGAAGTAACTGATAATTTATTAAGTGGTATTCCATATGGTCTTAAAGATAACTATTCTACAAAAGGAATATTATCAACTGGATCATCTAATACGCTTAAAGATTATGTGCCATTTTTTAATGCAACTGCTGTAGAAAAGTTAAATAATGCAGGAGCTGTACTTATAAATAAAACAGCCATGGATGAATTTGGTATGGGTGGAACAGGAACAACATGTCATACTGGTGTAGTAACTAATCCATGGGATAAAACAAGAATGTGTGCAGGATCTTCATCTGGATCTGCAGCAGCAGTAGCCGCAGGTGTTTATCCATATGCAACAGGATCAGATACAGGAGATTCAATAAGAAAACCAGCTGCTTACTGTGGTATAGTAGGATATAAACCAACATATGGAATGATTAGTAGATATGGACTATTCCCATTCGCATCATCTCTTGATCACCTTGGAGTACTTACAAGATGTGTAAAAGATGCAGCAATAGTAGTAGATGAAATGAAAGGTATAGATAAAAATGATATGACTAGTTGGGATTCAAGTGATATACATTTAAGAGAATCTATAACTGGTAACGTTAAGGGTAAAAAATTATGTTATGTAAAAGAAATATGTGATATAAATAATTATCCAAACGCTACAGAAGAATTAAAAGAACATTTAAGTAATTTCATGAAGACAATTGAAAAAGCAAAAGAACTAGGTTTTGAAGTAGATGAAGTATCAGTAGATAAAACATTATTAAGTGCTGTACCAGCAGTATATGTTGTTATATCATGTGCTGAAGCAACAAGTAATATGTCTAACTTAACTGGTATAATATTTGGACCTAGAGCAGAAGGTAAAAACTGGATAGAAATGGTAAAAAATTATCGTACACAAGGTTTTTCACCACTTATAAAAAGAAGATTTGTAATTGGTTCATATGTACTTCAATCACAAAATCAAGAAAGATATTTTAGAAATGCACAAAGAGTAAGAAGACTTGTTGTAGATGAATGGAAGAAATTATTTAAAGATTATGATGCTGTAATCCTTCCAGTTGGATCAGGACCAGCAAAACACTTAGATGGTTCAAAAGATATCTTAACTAAAGATACAGAAATATTAGAAGAACATTTACAAATAGGCAATTTTGGTGGATTCCCATCTATAACAATACCAAATGGATTTGTAAGTAATATGCCAGTAGGTGTAAACATTACAGGTAATTGTTATGATGACGCTAATGTTTTAAATATTGCATATGCTTTAGAAAGTGCAATGCCTTATAAAGGACAAATCGCAGGAGGTGAAAAGAATGAGTAAGTATTTAGCAAAAATAGGTTTAGAGATGCACTGTGAAGTTAGTGAAACAAATTCAAAAGTATTTTCAAGTGCAAAAAATGAATATTCACAAATACCTAACTCTAATATAAGACCATATGATATGGCTTTTCCTGGAGTTCTTCCAGTAGTAAATAAAGAAGCAGTTAAAATGGCCTTGAAAATAAGTATGGTTACAAATTGTTCACAACCTGAATATATGTATTTTGAAAGAAAAAATTACTATTATCCAGATATGCCTAAAAATTACCAAATTACTCAAGAAACAAAACCAATTCCAGTAGGTATTTACGGACATGTAGAATATGAATGTAATGGTGAAGAAAAAAGTGTTAGAATTAATAACTTCCATTTAGAAGAGGATGCTGCATCATTAGATCATTTATTTGATACATCAACAATTGATTATAATAGAGCTGCAGTTCCTTTAATGGAACTTGTAACAGAACCTGATTTTCATTCTGCTGATGAAGCAGTTGCTTTTCTAGAACATATGAGAAGAGTATATCAATACTTAGATATATCTGAAGCAGATAGCAAAAAAGGACATCTTAGATGTGATGTAAATGTATCTATTATGGATGCAGATAAAGATGAAAATGATCCAAAAAATTGGGGAACAAAAGTTGAAATGAAAAATGTTAACTCTTTTGGTGGAGTAAGAGATGCGATTAATTATGAAATCAAAAGACAAAGCCATTTAAAAGATAATGGAGAATATGATAAAGTTGTTCAAGAAACAAGAAGATGGGACGAAGAATCAGGTACAACAATTTCAATGAGAAGTAAAGTTGATGCTGTTGATTATAAGTATTTCGTTGAACCAAATATTCCAAAATTTAAATTAAGCAAAGAATGGCTTGATGAAATAAGAGAAAGTATTCCAATGCTTGCTTATGACAGAAAGAAAAAATATATGAATGAATATGGTCTTAGTGAATATGATTCAAATATATTAGTTAAAGAAAGACCAATTAGTGATTATTTTGAAAAAGCAGTAGAAATTGGTTGTGATGTAAAACAAGCAGCAAACTGGATAAATGGTATGATACTTTCATATTTAAATACAAATGAAATATCAATTAAAGATTTTTCTATGACAGAAGAAGATTTAAAAGAATTAATTGATTTAATAGAATCAAAAACAATATCTAGTAAACAAGGTAAAGACGTATTCTATAAATGTTTAGAAGATAAAAAATCACCTAAACAAGTAGTTAAAGATGAAGGTATGATGCAAATAACAGATTCATCAGAAATTGAAAGTGTTATTGATGAAGTTATTGAGGAAAATTTAACTCAAGCAAAAACTTATGATCCAACAAATCCTAGAATATTAGATTTCTTTGTAGGACAAGTAATGAAGAAAACTAGAGGTAAAGCAAATCCAGCTATGAGCAGAGAAATGCTTGCTAAAAAATTAGAAGAATTAGTTAAATAATTTAAAAAATGAATTTTGTATAAAAGTTCATTTTTTTCTTTAGTTTTGTGTCATAATATGTTATCATTAATAATAGGTGGTATAAGTGGAAAAAGGAGAAAAGAAAAATATTATTGTTGTCAAAAGTTTAATAATACTTCTTTTTTTTATTTTACTTTTTCTAATATATTTGAGCGTAAGAAATATTTATAATAATGCAACATTTTATTTAAATGGTGAAAAAACAATGAACTTAGATTTAAATGCAAATTATGAAGAACCAGGTTATGTTGCTGTTTTAAATGGTAAAAATATTAAGAATAAAGTTAAGGTAAAATCTGATGTAGATACAAGTAAATTTGGTGAATATACGGTAAAATATACTTTAGAATATAAATATTTGTTTATTAAAAAAGAACTAATTAGAACAGTTTCAGTAAAAGACCTAATTAGTCCAGAATTAAATATCAATTCAGATGATCATATATATTTATATTTAAATGAAAATTTTGAAATGCCAACATTTAATGCAAGTGATAATATTGATGGTGATATTACTAGTAAAGTAAAAGTACATTCTAATATAGATATTAAAAAGGCTGGTAACTATAATATTACATATTCTGTTACTGATTCTAGTAATAATGAAACTAAAAAAGATATAGAAGTAACTGTTGATAAGAAGAATAATTTATCTTATATAAAGGTAAGTATTGCAGAACAAAAATTATATTATTATGAAAGAAATAAATTAGTATTAGAAACTAATATAGTTACAGGAATGAGAGGAGTAAGTCCAACACCAACAGGTGATTATAAAGTACTTAGTAAAGAGAGAAATGTTAATTTAACTGGTGCTGATTATACAAGTTTTGTAAGTTATTGGATTGCATTTAAAGGTAACTCATATGGACTTCATGATGCATCATGGAGAAGTAGATTTGGTGGAAATATTTATACATATAATGGTAGCCATGGATGTGTTAATATGCCAAGAAGTGAAGTATCCAAACTTTATGATATGGTTGAAATTGGTACTCCAGTATATGTTCATTAATTTGATAGATTTCTATTTGAAATCTCTTTTTTTTATGTTATAATTGATTTATGCGAGAGTGGCGGAATAGGTAGACGCGAAGGTCTCAAACACCTTTGGCCTTTGGCCGTGTGGGTTCGATTCCCATTTCTCGCACCAGATTGATAGGAAACTCGGGCAAATAGTTCCGAGAGCAATAAATGAACT
>OGMB01000690.1_pt1 | contig 17231 bp, 10 predicted proteins | sample 1573001 | NCBI WGS metagenome assembly OGMB01 (sample SAMEA2581921, study PRJEB24529) | metagenome | biome: Human gut stool | place: China | collected 2011
TCACGTCCTTATACTTCATATCACCTGTCTCGGGATCCACACCTTCTGCTACATACCCCCAAAAACGAGACGGACTTATTACCGCAAGGGAAAAAAGATTGCGTTCCTAAAGACACCGGAGATTGCAGCGGCGAGCTTTTTGAAAGCGGATGTGCAGGGAGATATGGTTATCTGCCCTAACTGTGGACATGAGGGAAAACTGACCAGCTATATCGATGGCTGTGATGCCTGCGGGGCAAAGTTTCTCGTCAGTGATTTTGAAACAAAGGTATCTGGATTTTCTCTGGAGGAGGACGCAAGACAGAAAAGTATTTCTAACTTTATGAAAGCCGGTGCTGTGGTGGGAATTACAGCGATTTCTCTTGCGGTACTGGCCATCTGTGCGGGCGGCATTATGTTTTTGCTGTTGGCGTTGGGCAGGAACGGATACAATGCGGTAAAGGCAGCCGCAGCCATGATGCTGGGAATTGGTCTGGCTCCGGTATTTTTCCGGTCGTTGTTTTACATGCTCATTATATTTATTGTAATGTTGATCGTGATGGAGACTCGCAGAAAGCCGAGAATTCAAGACGAATCGAAAGTAAAGGCCGCAATCCCGGAATTCTCCACGGGTAATTTTCTTCAGAATCTGGAATACCAGCTGCGAATGATCCATCTGGCGGATACGGCAGAGCAGGTACGCTTTTTCGCATCCTGTGATCTGGATACGGTGGTGGTACGGTATCAGAATGTGGTGGACTGTTGCATTTGCGGTGTGCGTTTTCTGGAGGCGGAGACACGGGGAGAGTCTTACAGAATCAGCGTGGAAGTGAGGACCCGATTGACACTGGATACAGGAAAGAAGATCCGGAACCGTTATGAGGAGATCCGGCTGGAACTGGAAGGCAGACAGTATGTGGTAACGCAGCACAGCAGGGCACTCCGGGAATACAAATGCCCCAACTGCGGAGGCAGTGTGGACATTTTGGGCGGCGGAGTCTGCGAATACTGTAATACCGCGGTGGACTACCGAAATTTTGGCTGGATCATCACTTCTTATACAAATCTGGGGCAGCCAGAGAATTCTTTTGCGAAAATACTGGCGGGAGCACTGGGAAGTTATCTGCTCATTTTGCTTTTGAGTCTGGTACTCATGGCGCATTCCGAGGATGGAAAAGATACTTTTGAGATCTTACAGAGTGTCCGGATGTCAACGGAATATCTGAAAGCGGTGCAGCAGGATATTATCTATCCCGATGCTGTGATCTCAGATTGTACGGAGACAGACAGCGAAGAGGGAACTTTTGCTTCAATAAAGGTGTACTCCTGTGGGGACCGGGATGCAGTAAAAGAAGCCTACAAAACTGCACTGCTGGAAAAGGGATTTCTGGAGATGCAGCAGTATCCGGAAGGCTTCTCCGTGTATAAGATCGAAGATCCTTCAGAATATATCGTAGACGAAGAAGAGGAGATGTTCTACCTGGTGATCTGCGCAGAAAATGCACCGGAGGGAATTACAGTAACTGCGACCTTGGTGGATGAAAATTGGGAACCGGTGCAGGAGTAAAACAGAATAGTGAATACGACAAGGGACCCGGGCAAAAGCTTCCGGGTCCTTTTTAGAGGGAAAGTGTTGGTAGCTGACTGATTACTATTGGGTGAGAGGAATTCTGTGAACCACTCTGCGATAGAGCTTCCACAGGATCACAGCAGGGAAACTGACTGCCAGATATGCTGTGGATAAAAGTCCGGTAACACCGCCTACGATTGCAATGATTAAAATTCCAATATTCATAATGAATTCCTCAACTTTCTGTCATTCTGTACAACATTCGATGAAGTCCTTAAAAACTTCACATACCGTATTATAGTAAACAGATACCCCCGGGTGAATAGTTTTGAGCGACCCTTAACACCATTTTGTCGGGATATTTACAAAATCTTTGCAACACGTTTACAGAATCTTAACGGCAGGACTTACGGTCGGGAACGATCCCGGGAGTAAGGTTTGCAATCGCAGGAAATATCAAGTATAATAGAGAAAATTGACTGTTACCCGGGGTGGAATAGTCGGAGAAAATAAAACGGAGGTAGGAATATGAGTATGACACTGGAACAGGCTAAGGAGAAGCTTGCCAAGTATGGTCAGGAACATGTTCTGAAGTATTACGGGGAGCTCAACGAGGAAGAGAAGCAGGGGATTCTGGATCAGATCGAAACTACGGATATGAGCATTCTGGAAGCTTGCAAGCATAAAGAAGATCTGGCAAAAAAAGGAGTGATCACACCGTTGGCTGCCATGCAGTTAGACGAAATCGAAGCAAACAGGGAGGAATTTACCGCAACCGGTATCGAAGCGATCCGACAGGGCAAGGTAGCAGCGGTCCTTCTGGCCGGTGGTATGGGCACCAGACTGGGATCTGACAATCCCAAGGGAATGTACAATGTGGGACTGACTCATGAACTGTATATTTTTGAATGCCTGATCAATAATCTGATGGAAGTCGTACATCAGGCAGACAGCTGGATCCATCTGTTCGTAATGACCAGTGATAAGAACAACGATGCGACCATAGCCTTTTTAAAGGAGCATGATTTCTTCGGATATAATGCGGGATATGTGCATTTCTTTAAACAGGAGATGGCTGCGGCTACCGATTATGAAGGTAAGATCTATCTGGAGGAAAAGGGCAAGCTGTCCACTTCCCCCAATGGTAACGGCGGCTGGTTCATTTCCATGAAAAACAATGGCATGCTGGACATTGTACACAGAGAAGGCATTGAGTGGATCAATGTATTTGCCGTGGATAATGTATTGCAGCGAATCGCAGATCCCTGCTTCATCGGAGCTACTATTCAGAAAAATTGTGTGGTAGGCTCCAAGGTGGTCCGCAAGAATGCACCGGATGAGAAGGTAGGCGTTATGTGCTTAGAGGATGGCAGACCTTCTATCGTAGAATATTATGAACTGACCGATGAACTGATGAATGCTAAGGATGAGAAGGGAGAACCCGCGTATAATTATGGTGTGATCCTGAATTATCTGTTCAAGGTACAGGATCTGGAAAAGATCATGGCAGAGAAGATGCCCCTGCATATCGTAGAGAAGAAGATCCCGTATCTGGATGAGAACGGAGAACCGGTGAAGCCGGAGGCTCCCAACGGCTACAAATTCGAGAGTCTGGTGCTGGATATGATCCATCAGATGGACAGCTGTCTGCCCTTCGAAGTAGTCAGAAGAAAAGAATTTGCGCCGATCAAGAACAAGATCGGTGTGGACTCTGTGGAAAGTGCCAGAGAACTGCTCACCGAGAATGGTGTGGTGCTGTAAACATTTCGACAGATTTTCACAACATAAGGTTATTGAGGAATCGATAGAATTACAGTAATCTGATACTGTAAGAAACGAAGAAAAAATTTCATCCGGCTCTGACAGATGAGAGATTGTGCAGCCGCCATAGTGAACAAATAGTATTGTCCTATGCACGGCGGATAGGAGAGAGTGTATGAGAATTTTGGTAACAGGTGGTGCCGGATTCATCGGCAGTCATACCGTAGTGGAATTACAGCAGGCAGGCTATGATGTAGTCGTATTGGATAATCTCTGCAATGCAAGTGAGAAAGTGATCCCCAGAGTAGAAGCCATCACAGGCAAGAAGGTTCCTTTCTATAAGGCAGACATTCTGGACCGTGAAGCTCTGGAAGAGATCTTCAGCAAGGAACAGATTGACGCAGTCATTCATTTTGCAGGACTGAAGGCAGTCGGTGAGTCCGTACAGAAGCCCTGGGAATATTATGAGAACAATATTGCCGGTACCCTGACCCTGGTAGATGTCATGAGAAAACATGGTGTCAAGAGCATCATTTTCTCTTCCAGCGCTACCGTATACGGCAACCCCGCATTTGTTCCCATTACTGAGGAATGCCCTAAGGGACAGTGCACCAACCCTTACGGCTGGACGAAATCTATGCTGGAGCAGATTCTGACGGATATCCAGAAGGCAGATCCCGAATGGAATGTGATTCTGCTTCGTTACTTCAACCCTATCGGAGCTCACAAGAGCGGTACCATTGGCGAGAATCCCAACGGTATCCCCAACAACCTGATGCCTTATATCACACAGGTAGCAGTGGGCAAGCTGAAAGAGCTGGGTGTCTTCGGTGATGATTACGATACCCCCGACGGAACCGGTGTACGTGACTACATCCATGTCGTTGATCTGGCAAAGGGCCACGTAAAGGCTCTGAAGAAGATTGAGGAGAATGCAGGACTGAAGATCTACAATCTGGGAACTGGTGTGGGCTACAGTGTTCTGGACATCGTGAAGAACTTCGAAGCAGCTACCGGCGTGAAGATTCCTTACGTGATCAAACCCCGCCGTGCAGGCGATATCGCCACCTGCTATTCCGATGCTTCTCTGGCAGAGAAGGAACTTGGCTGGAAGGCTGAGAACGGCATCAAAGAGATGTGCGAAGATTCCTGGAGATGGCAGAAGAACAATCCCAACGGATACGAAGAATAATCTATAGTTTAGTAAATGGAAAGTTAGCATAGCTACGAGCCATGCAGAAATAGAGTGGAACACGTCGATGGGAGCTTGCGCACAAGCGATGCTGTTTCGCTCTTTTTTTGCATGGTTCGTAGCGTAGGGCTGTCATGCAAGGGAGCCTGCCGCAAACATCCTGTTCATTCCATCCTGTCTTTCAATGCTTTTCGAGAAAAAATCACCACCTTCCGACAATCATTCTTGGAAGGACATTCCATCTGACGTGGGCGTTTTGTGCTTTCTCATAATATCTGTACACTATAGGCATTTCTATTGCTTTGGTGCAAATCGCATCAAAATAGCAAAATCAGTACAAAAAAACTTCTAAATCAAACATTTTTTGTACTGATTTTATTATTTTTCCCATTTTAGCGAAAATAAGCTCTTATAAAAGGCCAAAATCTCCTGCTTTTGTATTTTTTTAGCAAAAAACGGCATTTTCAATACAAACAGAACTTCCGGAGTGGTGGCAGCCCATACTACAGCTGGTTGTTGACATTTTCTTAAAAAGTGTTAGAAGGCAGGGGCAATGCGGACACGATGTCAGCCGGAGATTTTAAGCTGTGGTATGGGATGCTTGAGTATACAGTGCAGGAGCAAATTTGAGTGTGAAAAATCTTCGCTTTACATTTAGAAACTTTTTACGTTGATAAGCTTATCATTAAGAGAAAAACTGTAAAGTGCATTATTTGCAGACGGAGGAAAATGTCTGTATGGTCCGGAATACCTGCTCTGCGGTATCTGCCATATTGGTCATGGCATTGTCGGTATGCATAGCTTCATCCAGGGATACCACGTTCCGCAGAATCGGGAAAAAGGCATCAATGCCCTCTGCGTTGCAGGCAACGGCCTCTTTGGCCACGCAGCCGGAAAAAGCAAGTACCGGTTTTTCATATTTTTTGGCAATCTTGGCAACACCGATGGGAGCTTTTCCCATAACCGTCTGACCGTCAAGGCGGCCTTCCCCGGTGATCACGACATCTGCATCCCGGATATATTTTTCCAGATGGGTTTCTTCCAGAATGATCTTAATACCGGATTCCAGTGTGGCATTGCAGAAGGTAAGAAAAGCAAATCCCATACCGCCGGCAGCACCGGCACCGGGATATTTGGCATCGGCATGAGGAAACTGTTCTCTGGCCAGAGCGGCATAATAAGCCAGCCATTTGTCCATCTGCAGGATCATAGTGGAAGTAGCGCCCTTTTGCGGTCCGTAGATGGCGGAACATCCCTGCTCTCCGCAGAGCGGGTTGGAGACATCGCAGGCTATGCGGAAAGTACATTCCTTGAGTTCGGGAAGCACATGATCCGTAGTGATGGATTCCAGATCCTCCAGTCCTTTGGCTCCGAAGCGGATCTGATTTCCGTTTTTATCCAGAAAGCCAAAGCCAAGTGCCTGCAGCATTCCGACACCGCCGTCATTGGTGGCACTGCCACCGATACCGACAATAAAATGCCGGCAGCCGTTCTGGATTGCATCTTTGATGACTTCGCCTACACCGTAAGTGGTGGTGTTCAGAGGATTCTTTTCCTCTCCGCTGACCTGGGTAATCCCGGCGGCACCGGACATTTCAATGATTGCGGTATGGGTCTCGTCGACGATGCCGTAAGGACAGACAACGGGGTGACCGGAAGGACCTGTGACCTGCACCTGTGTCATACGGCCGTCACAGCCGTTTACCAGAGCATCGACGGTGCCCTCCCCGCCGTCCGCCAGAGGACGGACGGTAATATGTGCATCTTTATAAACACGTTTGATCCCCGTGGCGGCGCTCAAACCCGCCTGCATGGAGGTCATACTTCCCTTGAAGGAATCGATAGCTATTACTACATTCATAAGGTTCCTTTCCGCTGCCGCCGGAATTCGGCCGACAACTGTCGTTTTCGTATAGATTTTCGGAAAATGGCATAATTTCTGAGGATATTATAGCAACACCGGAACAAAAGAGGAATGGTTCCCGGAGAAAAATAAAATTTAGCGTGGTACAGTGGCAAAAACATCTTATAAGATCATTGCATCTGAGAAAACAATCCAGTATAATGAAAGGAGTGCACATTTAGATGCACATTACGCATAAGAAGTGGAATAACAGGAGGACGAGCATGATTCAGTTAACACAGGGCGGCGCTTACCTGGTAAACGGTACGGACATCGTAGCGGATAACCCGGAAGCAGCCAGTCAGATACAGGCGAAGACCGGCATTACGATCTCCAAAGAAGAAGCAGCGAAAAACACCATGGCATATGGTATTCTGCAGGAGCATAATACCTCCGGCAATATGGACAAGCTGAAGATCCGTTTCGACAAGCTTACCAGCCATGATATTACCTTTGTAGGTATTATCCAGACTGCGAGAGCATCCGGACTGCAGAAGTTCCCCATGCCCTATGTACTGACCAACTGTCATAACTCTCTGTGTGCCGTAGGCGGTACCATCAACGAGGATGACCACATGTTTGGTCTGACCTGTGCGAAAAAATACGGCGGAGTCTATGTACCCCCTCATCAGGCAGTTATCCATCAGTTTGCCAGAGAGATGTTAGCCGGCGGTGGCAAGATGATCCTGGGTTCCGATTCCCATACCCGTTACGGTGCACTGGGTACCATGGCTATGGGCGAGGGTGGTCCCGAGCTGGTAAAACAGCTGTTGAACCAGACCTATGATATCAACATGCCCGGTGTGGTAGCCGTATACTTAAAGGGTGCTCCCGTGAAGGGTGTAGGTCCTCAGGACGTGGCACTGGCTATCATTGGCGCAGTATTCAAGAATGGCTATGTAAAAAATAAAGTAATGGAGTTCGTAGGTCCCGGTGTGGCTTCCCTGAGTGCTGATTTCCGTATCGGCATTGATGTAATGACCACAGAGACCACCTGTCTGTCCTCCATCTGGAAGACCGATGACCAGATCCGTGAGTTCTATGAGATCCACGGACGTACCGAAGACTATAAGGAACTGAATCCCGGCCAGGTAGCATACTACGACGGACTGATCGAGGTGGATCTGGACAAGATCCGTCCTATGATCGCCATGCCGTTCCATCCCAGCAATACTTACACCATCGAAGAGCTGAATGCGAACCTGATGGATATTCTGGATGAGACGGAGAAGCGTGCGAAAGTAAGTCTGGACGGTGCCGTAGACTTTATTTTGAAGAATAAAGTAAAGAACGGCAAGTTCATTGTAGATCAGGGTATCATCGCAGGCTGTGCCGGCGGCGGATTCGAGAATATCTGTGCGGCTGCCGACATTCTGAAGGGCAGATACATCGGTGCGGATGAGTTTACTTTAAGCGTATATCCCGCATCCATGCCCATATACATGGAGCTGATCCGCAACGGCTGTGCGGCTACCATCTTAGAGACCGGTGCAGTGATGAAGACTGCGTTCTGTGGTCCCTGCTTCGGTGCCGGTGATACGCCTGCCAATAACGCATTCAGTATCCGTCACTCTACCAGAAATTTCCCGAACCGTGAAGGCTCCAAGCTGCAGAACGGCCAGATCGCTTCCGTAGCTCTGATGGATGCCCGTTCCATCGCAGCCACTGCAGCCAACAAGGGTGTGCTGACTCCCGCAACAGACTTCGATGGAGATTTCGGAAAATACAAATATCATTTCGATAGCAATATTTACAAGAACCGTGTCTTCGATTCCCACGGTGTGGCAGACGAGAGCGTAGAGATCCAGTTCGGCCCCAATATCAAGGACTGGCCCGCTATGGGTGCCCTGCCTGAGAATCTGGTACTGCAGGTAGTATCCGAGATCCACGATCCCGTAACTACTACCGATGAGCTGATTCCCTCCGGTGAGACCTCTTCCTACCGCTCCAATCCTCTGGGACTGGCAGAGTTCACTTTAAGCCGTAAGGATCCGCAGTATGTAGGACGTGCCAAGGAGATCCAGAAGGCAGAGAAAGAGCGTATGAACGGCGGACATCCCTGTCAGGCAGTTCCGGTACTGAAGGATGTTATGGGTGAAGTAAAGAAACGGTATCCCGATGCAAGTCGTGAGAACACCGGATTCGGTTCCACTATTTTCGCAGTGAAGCCCGGAGACGGTTCTGCCCGTGAGCAGGCCGCTTCCTGCCAGAAGGTATTAGGCGGCTGGGCAAATATTGCCAACGAGTATGCCACCAAGCGTTATCGTTCCAACCTGATCAACTGGGGCATGCTTCCTTTCCTGATCCAGCCCGGAGACCTGCCTTTCAAGAATCTGGATTACCTGTTCATTCCCGGTATTAAGAAAGCCGTGGAAGACAAGGCCGAGGAAATTAAGGCATATGTGGTAACAACCGGAGAAGGCATGAAGGAATTCACCCTGAAGCTGGGAGAGCTGACCGACGAAGAACGTCAGATCATCCTGAAGGGATGCCTGATCAACTATAACCGAGTGTAACTATTCAGAGACATGTGACTAACCAGCGCAGATGCGTTTCGCGAAGAGAGGCTGAATAGTTACAATGAGAAGTAAGGAGAAAAAATATGGAATTTAACAAACCGGTATCCAACCCCATGATGGTGGGATCCATTGAATTATTAAAAGCAGAGGACACCCCGGAACACAGACAGATGTTCCTGGATGAACTGCAGAAAGCAAAGTTCCTGTCTCCGGTCGTGATCGATCCGGTGCCTGTGCCCGATGAAAACGGCCGGGTGACCATCGCAAGAGATGCCAAAGTACAGTTCCCGATGCTGTCCACCGAGGACGGTCGGAAGTTCTTCATGGCGTTCACTGACTGGACAGAGCTAAAGAGGTGGAGAGATGAGGAGAATCAGCAGACTTTCGCCATGAACTTTGACGATTATGCGGGAATGCTGCTGCGCAAAGATGCACAGGGCAATATCAGCCCGGCGCTGGGATTCGTGATCAATCCCTTCGGTGGCAACATCGTGGTGACCAGAGAAATGGTAGCCAGCATGATCTCAGCAAAGCTGAAAGCAGCCGGCAGACCGGTGCCTCCCGCACCCGGAACCCCTGGCGCTCCCACTCAGCCCAAACAGCAGTAAATTAACACTAAATAAAATGTCCATAGCGGACGATATAAGTAGCAGAGAGGTGACATGGCCAGTCACTTCCTGCTACTTATTTTTTACAGTTTGATAATGACACCACGGATGGTAACCAGACAGAGGCATATTATATGTATTCTGTTTCTTTACCATCTTTTTTTAGTTTAACAGTTCAGCCATGCAATATCATATGTTCTGCGTGGGTGCTGGCACACAAAGCAGAACATATGATATTGCATGAGCGGAGCGCCGCATGTATGAAATAAAAGATGAGCCGCTTAGCGGCGTCGACTGCGGAGCAGGCGCTTTTATGAATACATGCGACGGTGAACTGTTAAGCGTTACAGGAAGCGCGCCCTGTTGGTTCGTGGTGAGGTCGGGGAAAGGAGAAAATTACAGATTTGAGAATTGATTCCGCAAGCATAGGAATGGATTCCGCCAGAAGCTATCACGCTTCTAAGACAAGCGTCAGACGATTTGAGATAACGGATTATCAGGCAGGTCTGACAGATGTATCCACTAAGGGACAGAAGACACCGAATGGTGAGGATACCACACAGAACACGGAGGAACAGGAGAACACTGCAGAGAACACCACGATGACAGCCAAAGACTGGCAGAGTCGTTTGCTGGTATCTTCTGCCAGATGGGATATGCGAAGCAGTGCCAGTGAACAGACATTGTCTACCATCCGGGAATATACGGTGCGTTATATTTTTGATTTATTATTCCCGTCCAGGAACAGCACTTTGCGGGACTGGATGCAGGAAAACGGATGGAGCAGCGGTAATCAGACCGGAAACAGCTGGAATACAGGGAATAGCGTAAATAATACCCAGACGAATTCCGGCAGCACACGGGGAACCGCAACACCTGCGTCAGACGTGTTCAATCTGGTCACGTCCCGTGTGAAAATATTGAACTATGTGAGCGAGACCTGGAACATAGAACAGGAGGATACCAGTTTTTCCACCGTGGGAAGCGTACGGACCAAGGATGGCAGAGAGATCAATTTTAATGTAAATGTAAATATGAGCCGCAGATGCGAGGAATACTACAAAGAGCAACTCAATGTAGCAGAATTCACGCTCCATGATCCGCTGGTGATCAACCTGGATACTGATGTGGCAGAAGTGTCGGATCAGACCTTTTATTTTGATCTGGATGCCGATGGCAAGGAAGAAGAGATCTCCGTGCTGAATGGCAGCGGCTATCTGGCACTGGACAAGAACGGTGACGGCACTATCAACGACGGCAGTGAGCTGTTCGGCACCCGGAATGGGGATGGCTTTGCAGATCTGGCGCAGTATGATGAGGATGGCAACGGCTGGATCGATGAGAACGATTCCATCTGGTCAAAATTAAAAATCTGGTGCAAGGATGAAAACGGCAACGACGTACTGTATAAACTTTCTGACAAGGGTGTCGGTGCTATCTGTCTGCAAAATGTTTCTACGGATTTTACCCTGCAGGGAGACCGTAAGGCTCAGGACGGCACTACCAATGCCAATGCGACCAATGCTGTGGTCCGTAAGACCGGTATTTTCTTATACGAAAACGGAAATGTGGGTACGGTACAGCACGTGGATATGGCTGCCTATGCCGCACAGGCATAGAAAATAAATATAACTATTCAGTTACTTCGCCCTATAAATAGCATCAAATGTTCTTACGAATGCAAACATTCGACGCTATTTACATGGCTCTGAATAGTTCCAAATAAATGCAAATTTCATATCGAAGACATTCTGAATAAAACCCATGAATCGGGCAAGACTATAGGATAAACCAGGGAAAGTGGTTGAAACGATTGTATAGCAGGCAGTTGACTCAGGGAACAGGAAGGATGCGGATAAGATATGAGAAGAAATAAAAAGAGCGGTATTAACAAAGAGCGTATTATAATGTTAGCCTCTTCGGCCTTTGTTCTGGCAGCATTGACCATGACAGGGGTCTATATGAAGGGGCAGAATGTGGAGTCCAGGGATGATGGTTATACCTTGGACTTCACTGCGCTTCCCAACAATGCGGATGACAAATTACAGGAGATCACGGAGAATAACGACGAACATCTTCTGAAGGAGGACGAGAACATCCCCGGACTGACGGCAAATAATACAGCGGGAAATGAGATCGCGGGAGCTCCTGTCACCGAGGATGATCTGGATTATATGCCCCAGGAGGTAGGCTCCGGCAACGTAGAGATTCCGGGGCTGACGGATCAGGAGACCCTGCTGGAGGCCGCACAGAAAGAGCAGCAGAATTCCGATGCCGACCGACAAAAGGAAGAGACCGGGGGAAAGCAGACAGCAGGCGGGGATGTGGTCGTTGAGAAGACACTGCACTTTGCAGAAAGCGACGGATTACAGCAACCGGTGCAGAGTGATATTCTGATGCATTACTCTATGGACAAGAGCACTTATTTTGCTACACTGGATCAGTATAAATACAATCCCGCCACCATTTTTTCCGCGGAAGAAGGTACGGCAGTGACCGCCTGTGCACAGGGAAAAGTGACTTCGATCTTCGAAAATGAGGAGATCGGCAAGGCGGTGACCCTGGATCTGGGTGACGGCTATGAGGCCACTTATGGACAGCTGACGGAGATCACAGTGAAAGAGAATTCCTATGTGAATCCCGGCGACACCATCGGCAGTGTGGAAGCGCCCACGAAATACTACAGCACCGAAGGAAGCAACGTATACTTTGCTCTGACCCACAACGGGGAACCGGTGAACGGGGAGGCATTGTTCCGCTGATGTATATTGTAGGAGGCAGGATCCTGACCATGGCGGGCAGAGAGATCCCCGAAGGGATCCTGCAGATAAGAAACGGGAAAATTGCACAGGTAGGTGCCAGAGGTGAGGTGAAGTTACAGCCGGAAGAAGGAGAGCAGGTAGTGATCGCAAAAAATGCGCTGATCATGCCGGGCATCATTGAGGCACACTGCCATATGGGTATCATGGAAGAAAAAAAGAGCACGGAAGGGGATGACTGTAATGAGACAGTGGATCCCCTGACACCGGCTCTGCGGGCTATCGATGGTATTAATCCCATGGATGCAGCCTTTGACGATGCGGTGCGGGCCGGAATTACTGCAGCCATGATCGGACCCGGAAGCTCTAATGTGGTGGGCGGCCAGTTTGCCATGGTAAAGACTAAGGGACGCCGGATCGACGACCTGATCCTGAAATCACCGGCGGCCATGAAGGTGGCCTTTGGAGAGAACCCCAAGGTCAATTATTCCGGGCAGAACAAAAGTCCTGTCACTCGTATGGCCATCGCCGCCATGCTGCGCAGGGAACTCTGGGAGAGCAGAGAATATCTGCTGCAAAAGCAGGAAGCGGCGGAGAAGGGAGAGTATTTTGCACCGGATTTTGAAAAAGAGTGCTATCTTCCGGTACTGCGGGGAGACATCCCGTTAAAAGCCCATGTCCACCGGGTGGACGATATTTTCACAGCAATCCGCATTGCAAAAGAATTCGGTATAAAAATGACGATGGATCATTGCTCGGAAGGTCATCTGGTGGCGGAAGAACTGGCGAAGGAAGGATTTCCGGCCATTGTGGGACCGGATCTTACCAGCCGGAACAAGATCGAGGTGCAGAACATGTCTTTTAAGACCGCCGGAGTGCTGAACCGGGCCGGTGTGATGGTCGCCATCACCACGGATCATCCGGTGTCACAGATCCAGACACTGCCGTTGTGTGCCGGACTTGCGGTAAAAGCGGGACTTCCAATGGAGGAAGGTTTCCGGGCCATCACCATTTATCCTGCGAAAATCTGTGGCGTGGCAGACCGCATTGGCAGCCTGGAAGTGGGGAAAGATGCAGACATTGCCATTTTCGACGGAAATCCTATGGAAATTTTCACACGAACCCTTTATACTATTATCAACGGGGAGATCGTGTATTGTAATGTCCCCAGGGAATGACCGGAGGAATATTTTGAGATACAGCAGGAAAAGTGCAGGGATCCTGTCCCTGCTATTACTATTTAACAGTATAGGTATGAACGCCTGCGGGCAGGCAACGGCAGAGACAGGGCATGTAAGTATAAGTATGACCGGCATGGAAAACACACCGGTCATCAACTATACAGTGCCTACGCTGACACCCAATGTGCTGGTGGATCAGCAGGGGTATGCCGCGGTCGGTGAAAAACAGGCAGTGGTGAAGGGCAGACAGCCGGTAGAGACTTTCCGGCTGGTGGACCGGGAGACCGGAGAGACGGTCTATGAAGGCACGGTAAAGCAGACAGATTATAACGGGGAGCTGTCTCTGTACATCGGAACAGCGGATTTCACGGACTATACCGGGGAAGGTGAGTTCTATCTGGAGTGTGACAATGTGGGAAGATCCCTGACATTTTCTCTGAAAGAAGACCACTATCAGGAACTGTTGGAAGCGTTGTGCACGGATGTTCATGACAGATGTCAGGATCGCAGTATTACCGAGGATGAGATCATCACTTTGCTGGAGGCCTGTGAGTGGTATCCGCAGGTGCTTGCGGATGATAATGGCAATGATGTCCCGGATCTGCTGGAATCTATTGCCGACTGGCTGGAAAAAACGGCCAACGACACAGAAAAGCCGGAACCGGAGAACATGTGTTACGTGGCGGTGATGGCAAAATTCAGTTATCTGTACCAGAAATATGATGTGCAATATGCCACACAATGTCTGCAGCATGCGTCGTCGGTGTACACCAAGCTGATGTCGACATCCGGCAGAGATGCGGAGAAATTCATGGCGCTGACGGAGCTTTACCGGGCGGCGGGACTATACACTTACCGCAATCAGATCCTGGAGTATAAGGACTTTTTCGAGGACAATACCAGTTATCTGGAAGAAACGGCCTATCTGTATGGCTCCATGACGTATCTGGCCACCAGACAGCCGGTGGATGTGGACCTGTGCACTGTATTCATGGAAAGCATCCGGAATCGGGGCGAGGAGCTGGCCAAACGTTCCCATAACATGATCGATGCCGTAATGAATGTCAACAATGGAACCGAGGATCTGCTGAAGCGGGCAGAAGAATTGTCCTGTGCTAATTATGTGTTATACAGTTATCAGTACACGGAGATTTTAGAGGATTTTCTGCATTACCTGATGGGACGGAACCGGGATTCGGTGAGTTATTATCCCGAAGAGGGAGACGCTGCGGATTATCTGTTACTGATAGCCCAGCAGGTCTCCCTCACGGATAGACATTAGAAAGATCAGATCAGTTCTTTGTTTTTGAAATAAGTTTCGGAGATAATATTCTGTACATAGGTGCCCATGCTCTTGCGAGTCTCCTTGTCCAGTTCCTTCGGATAAATAGGCTTACCGTATTCAATGACTACGGTGGCCTTTTTTATTTTCGGAAAATGATCTTCAAATACCGCAGCGGAATTCACAATAGTCATGGGGATAATGGGAACATTTGCTTTCTCTGCGATCTTGAAACTGCCCTCGTGGAAGGGAAGGAAGGTATCCTGGGTCTTGTTGCGGGTGCCCTCCGGGAAGATGCAGATGGAAATCCCGTTTTTGGCTTTCTCAATGGCCTGCAGAATGGTTTTCAGTCCTGCCTTGATGTCCTGGCGATCCAGAAAGAGACAGTGAAGATCTTTCATCCAGATGTTAAGCAGGGGCCATTTTAACATTTCTTTTTTCGCAATATAACCGGTAGGTCTGGGAACACGGACATAGGTCAGCACCACATCGAAAAAGCTGCGATGATTGCCGACGTACAGCACAGCAGTGTCGGTGGGAATGTTCTCTTCCCCGATGGCAATGACTTTCGTGCCGGAAAGACGGATGACCCAGCGGAAGGCCCAGTTTACAATGGCCAGGGAACTGCGGTCCTTAAGACCGGGGTTAAATTTGCCGATGATCCATTCCACCAGCATTAACGGCGTGGACAGGATCAGGAATAATACTACAAATAATACGACGAATATAAAACGGATCATAATAATACCAATGCCTTTCAGTAACCTGCAAACTTTCAGGTGCCTTGGCACCTTGTGCAGGCACAAATTTGCGTGTGAAAAATTAATTTTTCACACGAAACTCCTTCGGATTTTTTATTTAGCAATGAAAAGTACGCCTAACGTGCCGGGACCACAATGGCTGGAGACTACACCGCCTGCTCTGGTTTCCAGAATCTCGTCAAAGATTCCCAGACTTTCCAGATAGGAACGAACCGCTTCCACAATCTCCCGGTCGCAGCCGGAGTGGGTGATGAAGACTCTGTCGGGAACGGCATTCTTCAGATCCTCTTCCATGTCTCTGGTGTAGGAGAGGATGACAGAACTTAATTTTCCACGGTATTTTTTGGAGGCATCCATGGCACCATCCACCACGACGATCCGGGGATGAAGCTTTAACATACCACCGGCCAGAGCCGCTACCGCACTGCATCTGCCACCGCGGTGAAGGTAGGTCAGGGTATCTACGACGAAGCTGGCCCGGACTTTGGGACGGATGGCTTCGATGGCAGTAGTGATCTCTGCGGCTGTTTTCCCTTCAGAAGCCAGAATGGCAGCCTGTATTACCTGCAGACCGATGCCGGTGGACAGGTTTGCGGAGTTGATGACGGTGACTTTGTCGGAAGCTTCCAGTTCTTCTGCAGCAAGCCGCATAACGTTGCCGGAGGTGGACATGCTGTCGGAGATGGAGAAACAGATGATCTCCCGGCCTTCTTCCACAAAAGGCTGCATGACTTCCATGGCCTCGGTCAGAGAAGGAGCAGAGGTCTTGGGCGTGGTCTTGTTTTCATCGGACCACCGGAAAATTTCTTCCGGCGTAATATCCACGCCATCGCGGTATTCATCCTCGCCCAGCAGAATGTGCAGAGGCAGGATGGTAATGTCATACTTTTCCACTAATTCCTTTGACAGATCACAGGTACTGTCAGAGATGATCTTAACTGTCTGTGCCATAGAATCTACCTTCCTTTTTATTAGTAATTATTCCCCTTTGGCGATCTGCCTTGCAACATAGACACCGCTGGCGGATGCATGGGACAGGGAATGAGTCACACCGCTGCCGTCACCGATGATGTACAGGCCCTTGTGACAGCTTTCCAGATGTTCGTCCAGTTCCACTTCCATATTATAGAATTTGACTTCCACACCGTAGAGCAGGGTATCGTCATTGGCGGTACCGGGTGCGATCTTGTCCAGTGCGTAGATCATTTCGATGATACCGTCTAAGATACGCTTGGGCAGTACCAGGCTTAAATCACCGGGAGTTGCGGACAGGGTAGGCTCTACCATGCCCTCGGCAATACGCTTCGCATTACTGCGGCGTCCTCTCACCAGATCGCCGAAACGCTGTACGATAACACCGCCGCCCAGCATGTTGGAGAGACGGGCGATACTTTCACCGTAGCCGTTGCTGTCCTTGAAGGGCTCGGAGAAATGCTTCGCTACCAGCAGGGCAAAGTTGGTGTTCTCTGTCTGCTTGTCGGCTCCTTCGTAGCTGTGGCCGTTTACGGTGACGATGCCGTTGGTGTTCTCATTTACGACGATACCGTGGGGATTCATACAGAAGGTACGCACGGAATCCTCGAATTTTTCAGTGCGGTATACGATCTTGCTCTCATAGAGTTCATCGGTCAGATGAGAGAAGATGACTGCGGGCAGTTCCACCCGGACGCCGATATCCACGCGGTTGGACTTGGTGTTGATGTCCAGATCTTTACA
>OGMB01000697.1_pt1 | contig 17124 bp, 15 predicted proteins | sample 1573001 | NCBI WGS metagenome assembly OGMB01 (sample SAMEA2581921, study PRJEB24529) | metagenome | biome: Human gut stool | place: China | collected 2011
TTCGTATGTGTGTCCGGCGAAGAGACATCTGACACAGACCATTGCGGGAACAAGAAAATCCATCATTGCGAATAAAAAGAAGTAGGAGGTGTACACATTGGATAATACATTTAAGATTTCGTCATCTCCACATGTCAGAGATAAACGAAGTACACAGAGCATTATGCTGGATGTGATCATTGCTTTGCTTCCGGCAACCGTATTTGGAATCATCAACTTCGAGCTGAACGCTATGATACTTATACTCACATGCGTGGTCTCATGCGTGCTGTTTGAGTGGCTGTACCAGAAGATGATGAACAGAAAAGTAACCATAAGCGATCTCAGTGCAGTTGTAACAGGACTTCTTCTTGCACTGAACCTCTCACCGGATGTACCGGTGTGGATGGCGATACTCGGAAGTGCATTTGCCATTATAATAGTTAAACAGCTCTTTGGAGGACTGGGATTCAACTTCATGAATCCAGCGCTGGGCGCAAGATGTTTCCTTCTCATATCATTTGCAGGAAGAATGACATCATTCTCGTATGATGGTGTGACAACTGCTACACCTCTTGCAGTGCTCAAGAACACAGGGGATCTGGCAAATGTCAATGTACTCAATATGTTTCTTGGAAATATACCGGGAACCATAGGTGAGACATCAGTTGTATGTTTACTTGTTGGTGCGGCTTATCTTCTGATCAGAAGAGTTATAAAGCCGGTTATTCCATTTACATATATAGGAACATTTGCGGTGCTCATTATGATATATGCGGTTGCATCGGGTAGAGGTTTTGATCTTACATTCCTCGCAGCACACCTGTGCGGTGGTGGTCTGATGCTTGGAGCATTCTTTATGGCAACTGACTATGTTACATCACCAATCACACCTGCGGGTAAGGCCTTGTTCGGTGTGATACTTGGTATACTCACATTCTGTTTCAGAATATACGGAGGATCAGCAGAGGGCGTATCATATGCGATCATATTCTCCAACCTGCTTGTGCCACTCATTGAGAGATGGACACAGCCGAAGAGCTTCGGAGAGGGCGCAGAGCTTGCAGCCCAGGGTGACACAGCCGGAACAAAGTCCAAGATGGATACAAAGTCGATTGTTATAGCAACTATAGCAATCATGATAATCACAGTCATAGCAGGATTTGCACTGGCTTATGTATATAAGATCACAAAGGATCCTATAGCAGTTACAGAGCAGAAAGCAAAGGAAGAGGCATATAAGGCGGTATTCGATGATGCGGATTCGTTTGACAGCTATGCTGACTTTGATGCCGATGCGGCTGCAAAGATCCTGTCAGATGCCGGATATAACGCAGATATAGATGAGATCGTGGAAGCAAAGGGCAGCGATGGTTCAGCACTTGGATATGTTGTGACTGTCACATCACATGAGGCGTATAGTGGAGACCTTCAGCTTGCCATGGGAGTCAGAGCGGATGGAACGACAAATGGAATTTCATTCCTGTCACTCTCAGAGACTGCAGGACTTGGTATGGAGGCTGACACAGACAGCTTCAAGTCGCAGTTTGCAGGAAAGAAGGTCGACAAGTTCCAGTACACCAAGTCAGGTGCAACAGTGGACGAGGAGATAGATGCCCTGTCAGGAGCTACCATCACAACAAATGCGGTTACCAATGCGGTGAATGCGGGACTTGAGTATGTGAAGTCCATAAATGGCGGTGCTGCTGATTCATCTGCAGCGTCGAACGGAGGTGACAAGTAATGGGAAAATGTACAGAGCGTTTATATAATGGTATTGTGAAAGAGAACCCGACCTTCGTACAGATGCTTGGAATGTGTCCGACACTTGCGGTTACATCATCAGCCATCAATGGCGCAGGAATGGGACTTACGACCACATGTATCCTGGTGCTCAGCAACTTCATGATCTCAGCACTCAGAAAGGTTATACCTGATAAGGTCAGAATACCATCATTTATAGTTATCATAGCTTCGTTTGTTACTATCATACAGTTTCTGCTGCAGGCGTACCTGCCATCACTCAACAGCAGCCTTGGACTGTATATACCACTTATAGTTGTAAACTGTATCATCCTTGGTCGTGCCGAGGCATATGCTTCCAAGAACAAGGTGCTTCCATCTATATTTGATGGACTTGGAATGGGTCTTGGATTTACAGTTGGCCTTACACTTATAGGAATGTTCAGAGAGCTTGTCGGAAAGGGCTGTGTATTTGGATTCCAGATACTTGGAGATGGCAACTTACTTCAGAACTCATCGGGAATTATAAAGGGTATAGGCAATGCACTCAGCCTGTACACACCTATAACAATATTCGTACTTGCACCTGGTGCATTCTTCGTGCTTGCATTCATCATAGCATTTATCAACAAGAGAAATGCAAAGAAGGCAGCCGAGGCACTGGCAAATGGAGAGGAGATCCCGGCAGCATGCAGACCGGACTCATGTGCAGGCTGTATCAATGCAGCATGTTGTGGCAAGCTGGTTTCAGAGACTCCGGCTCCTGTAAAGGCAGCAGAGGCTCCGGCGAAACCTTCAGCGGATGCAAAACAGGTTAAGAAGCAGGAAGAGACACCTGCAGCGGCAGATAAGGATGCAGCAAAGAATACAGCGCTAGAGGCTGACAAGCCAGATGAGGCGAAGAAGGATGAGCCAAGACTCAGCCCATATGCACCGACCAGAGAGTCAGTCCTCGCCGACATAAAGCTTGTTCCGAATGCGACAGGAAAGATGCTTAAGGAGCATGCTGAGGAAGTTCAGCAGGAAAAGACGCCAGATGAGGAGCAGCAGACTGTTACAGAGACTCAGTCAGACAGTCAGGACAATCTCCAGAATGAGAAGTCAACAGAGCAGCCAGCAGCAGAACAGGAAGTAGCAGACAAAGTGGCAGCAGAGCAGCCATCAACGGATCAGCCGACGGAAGCAGAGCAGCCAGAACACTCTGCAGAGAACGAGCCAGCAGATTCCGACATAAAGCTCAAGGAGACAATGGCTCATATAAAGAAGAAAAAAGGAAAGGGAGGTAAGAGATAATGAATATTTTATTGTTAGCCATCGGAGCGGCACTTGTAAATAATGTTATACTCAGCCAGTTCCTCGGACTGTGTCCTTTCCTTGGAGTGTCCAAGAGTGTCAACACAGCAACCGGAATGGGAGCAGCGGTTGTGTTCGTCATGACCATAGCTTCATTTGTCACCAGCGTTGTGTATTACGGCATACTGAGAAGATTCGGACTTGAGTACCTCAACACCATAGTGTTCATCCTTGTGATCGCAGCACTTGTACAGTTTGTTGAGATGTTCCTCAAGAAGAAGGTCAAGTCATTGTATGAATCACTTGGAGTTTACCTTCCACTGATTACGACCAACTGTGCCGTGCTTGGTATCGCTCTCTCAAATGTACAGAGCGGTTACGGTATACTTGAGAGTACCATCAACGGATGTGGCTCTGCAGTCGGATTTACTATAGCCATAGTGATACTTGCAGGAATCAGAGAGAGACTTGAGCACAGCCCTATACCTGAGGCGTTCAAGGGAACCCCTATAGTTCTCATCACATCAGGTCTTATGGCGATCGCGTTCTTCGGTTTCTCAGGATTGATATAAGGAGGGTGCGGATATGACAGGAATATTGATAGCTGTGGCAGTCGTCGCAGGCGTAGGTATTGTGATAGGTATCCTTCTGGGTGTCGCAGGAGAGAAATTTAAGGTAGAAGTAGATGAGAAAGAAATAGCAGTAAGAGAGCTCCTTCCGGGAAATAACTGCGGTGGATGTGGTTATCCGGGATGTGACGGACTGGCAGCGGCCATCGCCAAAGGTGAGATGCCGCCATCAGCGTGTCCTGTTGGAGGCGAGGCAGTGGCAGCGAAGATCAGTGAGGTCATGGGCGTGGAAAACGCTGAAAATACAAGGTATGTGGCATTTGTCAAGTGTGCAGGAGACTGCGAGAAGGCGAAGGATGTATACGAGTATGTTGGACCAAGGGACTGTAAGCTGGCACAGAACAATCCAAACAGCGGTCCTAAGGCATGTACATATGGATGTACAGGTTATGGCTCATGTAAGGCAGTATGTGAGTTCGGGGCTATTGACATTATAGATGGAATTGCGGTAATTAATAAGGAGAAGTGTAAGGCATGCGGCAAATGTGTCACAGAGTGCCCGAGACACTTGATAGAGCTGGTTCCATATGATGCAGAGAGACTTGTCAGATGTAATTCCCATGACAAGGGTCTTCAGGTCAAGGCAGCCTGCAGCGCAGGATGTATCGGATGTACACTGTGTGCAAGGAACTGTGAGGCTGGAGCCATCACGATAGACAGAAACCTTGCTCACATAGATCCGGAGAAGTGTACAAATTGTGGTGCATGTAAGGCCAAGTGCCCAGTAAAGATAATATCGTAAGAAGGTCCCTCCGAAGGTGGGAGATATAAGGAGAAAATTATATGAGATGTCCATTTTGCTCAGCAGATGATACAAAGGTTATCGATTCCAGACCAGCGGAGGATGGAAGTGCGATCAGAAGAAGAAGACAGTGTGACGCCTGTGGTAAGAGATTTACCACATATGAGAAGGTGGAGACCATACCTCTCATAGTCATCAAGAAGGACAAGAACAGAGAGACTTATGACCGTTCCAAGATAGAGTCAGGTGTCATAAAGTCATGCCATAAGCGTCCGGTTTCAGCGGAAGCAGTCACAAAGTGCATAGATGACATAGAGAACACCATCTTCAACATGGAAGTGAGAGAGATAGAGAGCACGACCATAGGTGAGATAGTCATGGATAAGATCAAGGATCTTGATCAGGTAGCCTATGTAAGATTTGCATCAGTGTACAGAGAGTTCAAGGATGTGAATACATTTATGGATGAGCTGGGCAAGCTGCTCACCAGCAATTCGGAGAAGCGATGATAGAGACATACAACACGATATTACAGGAGGGGCAGGACGAGATAGTCGAGAAGAAATCACGATTCATCGGCTATGCAGTCCCTGTGTCCTCGGAGGAAGAGGCATATGCCTTTGTCGAGAAGATCAGGAAGCAGCACTATGATGCACGGCACAACTGCTATGCATTTGCCATAGGCAGCGAGAATACATTGCTAAGATTCTCTGATGACGGAGAACCGCAGGGAACAGCTGGAAAACCGATATTAGAAGTGATATCGGGAAATCAAGTGGTTAATATATGTATAGTGGTCACAAGGTATTTTGGTGGAACACTGCTCGGAACAGGTGGTCTTGTGAGAGCATACACCGAGGCAGCCAAGCTTGCACTGTCTGATGCGGGTATACATAAGATGCAGCTTATGAAGCTGGTGAAGATAACCACGAACTACAACGATTCGGGTAAGGTACAATATCTTCTCAGCAACAGTGATGCACTGATAGACAGTACGGATTACACTGCAGATGTGTGCTTCAATGTGGCGGTGCCGGCTGACAGCTATGGATGTCTGGTAAAGCAGATCACAGAGTCTACATCTGCGAGAGCATTGATAGAAGACTCAGGAGAAGAGTACAGATGATGATGAATGGCAGAGCTATAGTAAATATCTTATAGCGCCTGAATATCACTCTGAATATAAGTGCAGCAGCAAGGCTGATGACTGACACTGCGGCGATATGCAGCAGGACATTGAGACAGCCATTGGTGCCGGAATATATGATCAAGGATATAAAGCTGATAATGGCAGCGGGAATAATTCCCGCTGCTATATTTTTTACACAGAATCCGGCTTTTTTTCTGGAGGAGAGGATAGAGTAAGCCCCACAGTCCAGATCCCGGAGATAGTTCTGAAGTCCTAGGAGAGAACATACGAACAAAGTTATGTAAACCAATATTCCCACAGGAAAATTGTTTGGCGCAATATCTGTCGATGCCGTGTATTTTCCGGTGAGTCCGCTCTCGATGGTGAAAATGTCCTCATTTTCGATATATCCCTTAAATCTATCACTTATGTATTCTGACATCTGGGTCTCGTCGTATGGGACATTTGCCAGATAACGATCCTGGAGCATACATACAGACATGTCTGCCGCATATGCATACAGGAGGGCGGCATACACGGATTCTTCGGACACAGACTGGAATGAGCTTCCATCGGTTGTATACACGGTTATGTGGCGCTTCCCGTCAGAGTGGAGCATTGATTCACTGAAACCATCAGGAACCATGTACGCGGAGTCGATCCTGCCGGATGCTACATCATCCTTCATGTCTTTCAGGGATTCATAGTGCCTGAAGGTAAATCCCGTGGATGTCGATGTGAGATACGACAGGAAAGCATCCGTGTGTTCGTCAGAACTTTCAATATACACGCCGGACACGATCTCGGTGCTTTGCTTTCTGGCTGGCAGAAGGCTCACAGCGATCAGCACAGCGGGGATGACCAGCAGAACGACGATCGTGGCGGGACGGCACAGTATTCTTTTTATAAGTAAGTTTATCTGTCTTATATGGTTCATAGATGTATCTCCGTAAATTTATGATAAATATATGCACAGTGTCTGCACAAGCTTATTGAGCAGCGATCCATGGCATATATCCTTTGCAAAGTTTGGAAGCATGGCTTCCGGTATGAATAAGCCGCTCACATAGGCCAGTATGACAGTGACCACAGTGAGAAGCAGTGTGCAGCCGTGTATCCCTGCGGGAAGCAGACTTATGAGCAGTGTATATACCGCGACACATGTAGCTATGACGATTCCGAACAGTATCCCGCTCATGTGGATATTTACATTCAGTTCATCGATAAACAGTGATGCCAGGGCGAGAGCCATGTATACAGTTATATAAAGGATATACAGCCATATGAACATGGATATGAAATTGCTGACATTGCGTCTGACTTTGCCAATTCCCTGTGACCTGAGCTTTGTTATGTAAGAGGCTGGGAGGTCGAGCAGGAATGGGAAGAAAACAACGCTGCACAGCATCATCATGAGAAGGACCGCCGCACTTATGTAGAAGTCGGTGGTATTTGCTGCTCTGGTTGCATTTATCTTGTCGACGGTGAAGTTGGCAGTCCTGTCAAGAACCTTAGTCATGAACATGGCATTTACATCGTTGCTGAGCGTGTCCTGAATATCCTCTGGAAGCTCCATGTTCCTTCCTATCGCCTGAACCGAATATATGGCCGCCTGGGATATGCCAAGCATGGAGGAGGTGGAGCGGAAGAGGTCATTCAGCACAAATGTATCGATGGACCGGTTGTCAGAATAGTATACCTCGACAGGTGTGTTCGTTCCGTCCATGATGTCGCTTATGATATTGTCAGGGACGTAGATCACAGCGAACAGGTTTCCGTCAGAGAGCCTTGAAAGGGCTGTATCCTTGTCTGAAAATTCTGTGAATACACACGATGAGCGGTAGCTGTCCATATCAGATATCGTGTTGTATGCCATCTGTGCGAATTTTGAATCTGCACTCATCACGATTCCGATTGAAAGTGGTTCGGAGCGGTCATCAGAGTAGATAAAAGAGTTCGCGTTTAACGCAAGACACAGGAAAACCGTCATCATGACAAATGCTGCGACTACCATGTATATTCCATAATGAGCTATTCTTTTCAAATCAGTTCGTATAAGTCGGTAAAACATAAAACTCCTTTAGATAAAGCTATGATCTGATCAGATTGATGTAGGTTTCAGGTGAGGTGTTTCTGTCTATGGCCAGTTGGATGTGTCCATTTTTCAGTGTGTATATCTTGTTGCATATATCCAGCGCAGATGTCTCATGTGTGGCGATGATGACACTTCCTCCATGTGATATGTAATTCTGGAGATAGCTCAGTATCCCATTCTTGCATAGAAGATCAAGCGAGGCCAGAGGTTCATCGAGAAGAAGCAGATCCGGGTCAGACATCATCGTGATGGCAAGGCTTAGCCTCTTCTTCATTCCACCGGAGAGCTTTGAGACACGTTTGTCCAGAAATGAATCCACACCGAGAGACTGACATATGCTCATATTGTGGGAGTTCATGACTGTTTTCCTGCTTCCGGGGTGCCACAGTCTGATGTTGTCAATGGCTGTGAGTTCCGGTATGAGTGGATTGTCCTGTGGGAGCAGAGCAGCATTTGCCTGACAGTCGAAACCGAAGCACCCTGAGTCTGGCTTTATGTTTCTGGATAGTATTCCCAGCAGGGTGGATTTACCCGATCCGTTGATTCCCAGAAGGGCGATGCATTCACCCGGGGATACGGACAGTGACACATCTGTCAGAACTTTATTTTTGCCGTAGCTTTTGCTCACTGAAGAGACAGAAAACATCTAGTATTCCTCCTCTATTACCTGAAAATCAAGGTAGTCAAAATCTATATCCTCCACAAAGTTATCCGCTGTGAATCTGGTTCTGGCGTGGTGGATAAACTCATCCTTATTCTTCTTAAGCCACACCGGCTTTGCCAGGTCAAACTCGTAGCACATATCCTCAAGGGCCTTGTATACCTTGTGGGTACGCGTCATCTCGTAGTCGGATATGCATATCACGGTATCCTTCATGAGGTGGTTATCTTTTATAAGTTTTCCCCATACTCTAAACATATATTATCCTCCATAAGGGTTATTTGAGATCGTACCTGACTAGTATATAACATTTGTGCACAGAATTAAAACAATAAAGACACAAATATGACACATTTACTGCGTATAGTAACAACTGTAAGAAAGAGAAAGGTACCGATTACAGGAATTAAGATAATAAAGATGCGAAAGGATGATAGAGATGGAACAGGAAAACAAGAACCAGATGAATGGAAATAGTGGTCAGGCACCACAGCAGGATGGTCTGTATCATTACAGCTATATGAACAACAGTGGAGATTCAAGATTTGACAGACCGTCAACAAATGCTTCACAGCAGACACAGAATGTTCAGGGCGCACAGTCAGCGCAGAACAATCAGACAGCCGGTGTACATGGCTCAGCACAGAACAGTCAGACGGCCGGTGCGCAGGGTTCAGCTCAGAACGCTTCATATTCAGGTTTTCAGAGAAATGTAAATGGCATGGAAGCATGGTATGACAGCCAGAGAATGAATCAGGGGTATAAGAATCAGGCAGGCAATCCAATGAACAATATGGGAACAGGAAAGCCTTCAGTTAACAATATGAGACAGAAGAAGGCAAAAGATAAGAAGCCAAAGAACAGGAAGAGCGGATTTGGCAAGAAGGCAGCAAGTGTGGTTGCAGCGGCTGTTGTATTCGGACTTGTGGCAGGCGTTGTATTCCAGGGGGTCAGATATGGATCGGATAAGCTTCTCGGCAAAGATTCGCAGACCACAACAGAGCAGAGTGCTGAGGGTTCAACAGAGAACAATGCACCACAGCTCAAGCAGGCATCATCAGACACGGCAAGTACAGTGTACGATGTGTCAACGGTTGCCAAGAAGGTTATGCCTTCCATCGTATCGATCACAGGAACATACGTAACAACATATGATTACTGGTTCAATTCATATCAGCAGGAGTCAACAGGAGCCGGTTCAGGTATCATCATCGGCAAGGATGACCAGTACCTGTATCTTGCAACTAATTATCATGTGGTACAGAATGCTAAGTCACTGTCAGTTACATTTGTCGATGATAAGAGTGCAGAGGCAACGGTAAAGGGATACGTTGAGAACAATGATATAGCAGTTGTCACAGTCAAGCTTTCGGACATATCAGATGACACTTTGAATGAGATAAAGGAGATTCAGGTAGGTTCATCGGATGATCTTACAGTAGGTGATCCTTGTGTGGCAATCGGAAATGCACTTGGATATGGACAGTCAGTTACAGTTGGATATATAAGTGCACTTAACAGAGAGATAAGTGCTTCAGATGAGACAGTAAAGGTACTCCAGACAGATGCAGCCATCAACCCTGGTAACAGTGGTGGTGCCCTTGTAAACATGCAGGGCGAGCTGATCGGTATCAACACAGCCAAGTATTCAGATACAAGCGTTGAGGGTATGGGCTATGCACTTCCTATATCAGATGTACAGGATATAATCAATGACCTGATAGCAGGCAAGAATGTGTCAAATGATGGAACAACATCAGGACAGGCTTACCTCGGTATATCTGCCCAGACCATCACAAGCCAGTACGCACAGCTCCTGAACATGCCTGAGGGTGTATATATCTCATCAGTTGAGCAGGGTTCAGCAGCAGAGGAGTGTGGACTCCAGTCAGGAGATATCATTTGCAGCCTTGACGGTGAGGACATAGCAGATATGGAGACATTCCACGACAAGATCGTGGCCTGCAATCCTGGCGATAAGGTAACTATCGTATACTACAGAAACAACAATGGTAACTACGAGAAGCAGACTGCTACAGCTACGCTGAAGGAGAAGCAGTGATAAGTCAGATAATTCAGTGGTGATTTAGCACGGAGCTAACAGAACTGAAAGCCTATAGATTGATATAACGGCACCTGTAAGTGAAATTACAGGCGCCGTTTTGTATGTAAGATATGTGGCTGTCAAAATTGTAATCTGCCTGCATTGTATCGGAAGTCCTCGTATTCATCCGGTATGCGGTCAAGTTCGGCGGTAAATGCCTGTGGATTGTAAATTTGCTTGCAAATATACTTTAAATGGTGCATTATAAAGAGTACGCTTAAGTATAGCGTAAGATTCGGAAAAATGAAAAAGAAAGGTTTACATAACAATGTACAAAATACTTTGTAAGGATGGAAGGGCAAAGAGAGCTGAATTTCAGACTGTTCACGGAACAGTGCAGACACCTCTGTTCATGAATGTTGGAACGGCAGCAGCCATAAAGGGAGCTGTGGCAACAACGGATCTCAAGGACATAGGATGTCAGATCGAGCTGTCAAATACATATCATCTCCATGTGAGACCTGGGGATAAGATAGTCAAGCAGATGGGCGGTTTACATAAGTTTATGTACTGGGACAGACCGATACTCACTGATTCAGGCGGATTCCAGGTATTCTCCCTGGCGGGACTTAGGAAGATCAAGGAGGAGGGCGTAACCTTCAATTCCCACGTCGATGGACGCAAGATATTCATGGGACCTGAGGAGAGCATGCAGATACAGTCGAATCTGGCATCTACAATAGCCATGGCATTTGACGAGTGTGCCCCTGCACTGGCTGACAGACAGTACGTGGAGAATTCTGTTGCGAGAACAGCCAGATGGCTTGTCAGATGTAAGAATGAGATGGAGAGACTTAACAGTCTGCCGGATACGATCAACAAGAATCAGCTATTGTTTGGAATCAATCAGGGTGCCATATACGAGGATATCAGAATAGATCACGCCAAGAGAATCAGTGAGCTTGATCTTCCGGGATATGCCATAGGAGGACTTGCGGTAGGAGAGACTGCAGAGCAGATGTACCACATACTCGATGTGACCGTTCCGTATCTGCCTGAGGACAGACCGACATACCTCATGGGTGTTGGAACCCCGGCAAATATACTTGAGGCGGTCGACAGAGGTGTTGATTTCTTCGATTGTGTATATCCATCCAGAAATGGACGACACGCCCATGTGTACACGAAGCATGGCAAGATGAATCTCAAGAATGCGAGATTTGAGACAGACGACAGACCTATAGAGGAGGGCTGCGGATGCCCTGCATGCCAGCACTATAGCAGAGCGTACATCAGACACCTGCTCAAGGCAAATGAAATGCTCGGTATGAGATTTTGCGTCTTGCATAATTTGTATTTTTATAATAATATGATGAAAGACATCAGAGAGGCTATAGAAGAAGGAAGATATCAGTCATATAAGAAATCGATGCTTGAGAGCCTTGCTGGTGGAGAAGAGTAATCAAAAAGGAGATCAGAGAATGAATTCACTTTCAACAATTTTATCATCGTCAACAGGAACACAGGCCAGTGGCGGTTCATCAGTTATGTTTATTGTTGTATATATTGCCATATTTGCTGCAATCATTTACTTCATGATGATCAGACCACAGAAGAAGCAGAAGGCCAAGACAGACCAGATGCTTTCACAGATGGAGCCTGGTGATAATATCATGACAACCAGTGGTTTCTACGGAACCATCCTTGATGTGGTTGATGATTCAACTATCATCGTAGAGTTTGGTAACAACAAGAACTGTCGTATACCGATGCACAAGAGCGCTGTTGCAGAGCTTGAGAAGCAGGGATCATCAACAGTCACAGATGATGATAAGGATAAGAAGTCAAAGATATAATAAAGGTATCATCAGAGTAAATAAAAAAGCGGTCATTATACAGTGACCGCTTTTTTTATATCCTGAAATACAGCTTCCGTGATCCGAAGGCCGCCCCTTCCGGTTCCCACGGATATGTCGGGTTTGGCTGCGCCGTGGAAGTCGGAACCTCCTGATATGAGGAGCCCGTGTTTTCTGGCGATCTCCCTAAGCCTTCCGGATTCATAGGCATTGTTGGAGGAGTGGTAGACCTCAAGCCCTGAAAGGCCATATGGCTTCAGTTCTTCAAGCATGTCCTCTATCTGTTTATATCCAAATCCGTATATGAGGGGATGGGCGATGAAGGCAGCCTTGCCGTAGGTTCTTATGAGTCTTATGGCATCGGCGGCCGGTATGTCTGGTGTTGGAATGTAATATTTGCATTTCTTGCCCAGATACTTTTTGAACGCCTGGTTCATGTCCCTGCATACGCCTTCGGCTATGAGAATTCTGGCAAAATGAGCTCTTGTGACGACAGTATCAGGATTGCCATGCTGCAGCTTCTCCATGGTCATGTCTATTCCGTCGGCGCGGAATCTCTCACACATCTGCTCGTTTCGGTCGTATCTGGCCTGTTTGATGGCGGCAAGACGGGAGATGAGCTCAGGGTTCTTGTAGTCCATATAGAAGCCCAGAATATGAATCTCACGATTGTTATAGTAGCAGGACAGTTCGATGCCCGGCACTACCTCCAAAGGCTTGTCCTTTGTATAGTCTAAGATTTCTGCCACGCCATCGACCGTGTCGTGATCGGTCAGGGCAATCGCGGAAAGTCCCATCCGCATTGCTTCGTCGGCAACCTCTGTCGGTGTCAGAGAACCGTCGGACGCATTGGAATGTACATGTAAATCGATTCGTTCCATATTACCAACCTCCTTGTGATCGTGTTTGATGTATTATTTTATATCACAGCTTGTACCATCTGTTTTGTTTAGGTGATGCAAATCTATATCGGATAAGCGGATTATTTATTCTTCAGGATATTCAACAGCTCATCCGGTGAGAATGTATATTTCGTGTGACAGAAGTCGCACACAACTTCAATTGGCTTGTTGTCGGCAATCATAGCGCCAAGCTCTTTTCTGCCAAGACTGATAACTGCCTGCTCGACACGCTCCTTGCTGCAATCACAGACATACGCACAAGGCATGGAATCGGTCAGCTCGACATCATAGCCTTCAAACAATTTTCGTATGATAGCTTCCACAGACATGCCCTGCTTGAGAAGAGCAGTGAAAGAAAATCCTTTCAGCCGTTTCTCCAGCTCGTCAATCAATGCGTCCTGCAAATGGCATCAGCTGGATGATAAATCCGCCGGCATTCGCTACGGATGTATCGTCGTTGAACAACACGCCCAGAGCCACAGAGCTTGGAATCTGGTCACTTGTTGCAAAATAGTAGGTCAGATCCTCTGCAATCTCGCCGCTTACCAGATGGGTGTCGCCGACATACGGCTCCTTCAGACCGATATCTTTGATGACGCTTAAGACACCAAGGTCTACTGCCTTTGCGACATCGTTTGCAGGAAGCATAACCTCCGGTTCGCTGACATATCCCTTGACATGTCCGTTTGCATCGGCAGTGACAAGCATACCGGAGATCGGCCCCTGACACTGGATACGGAGTGTTAATTTGTCGGTATCATTTTTACACATGGCGCCCATCAGCACGCCTCCGGTCAACAGTCTGCCGAGTGCGTTCGTAACAACCGGACTTGTATGATGTGTAATTCTTGCTTTTTCCACAGTATCGGTAGAGTTGCAGGCGAAGAAACGAACCTGCTTGTTCGCTGCCATGCCACGAATCATTGTATCTGCCATAAATGTATCCTCCTTAAAATGAGTGTTTGGATTTTGTATATATACTTGCATGTGTTGTTATTTATGATTGATGCAGTGGTATACAAAATTACTGTATATATTGTTTCTTTGAATTCTTGTTTCGTGTTTCTTTCGCGATGATATAAATACGTTCACATTCCTCGTCCGCCGGCTCATGTGTAAATGCATCATAGGCCGCAAGCAGGGTAAGACCGGAATCAGCTACCATCTGTTTCATCTGCTTTAGTGTGTACCCTTTTTGTACATGCAATTCCTCATATTTGCGGAACAGGTTATCATCGGCATCGGAATCCGAAGGTTCCTTTACGAACAGGCTTAAAGCGAGTTCATTAATTGCTTCCTCTTCATCATAATAATTATCCCAGATAAAGCTGATATCATCCCGATCCTCGGCAATTGTCGCTTCGGCTACGACATCCCGGTAATAATGCTCCGTATGGAAGTCGAAGATGAAAAGTCCGTCCGGATCAAGGTAGTTATTGACGAGCGAGAATACATGCGTAAGCTCTTCAGGTTCGGTAATATAATTGACGCTGTCGCAGAGACTTACGATGGCTGCAACGGTTCCGTATAACTCAAACTCGCGCATGTCCTGACACAGGTAGAGCGATGAAGAATGATTTTGTTCCCGCTTTTCATTTGCAATATCCAGCATGGCAGGGGAGGTGTCGATACCGATCATGTCGTATCCGAAATCTGCCATACGCTCGGTTATATTTCCGGTTCCACAGCCAAGCTCTGCCAGAATGCCGCTTGCAATATCATGTTCCACAAGCAGGCCGTGCAGATAGTCTGCCCATGCGTCATAGGGAATGTTGTCCATGAGCGCATCGTAGACAGCAGCAAAATTTGAATATGCTTCAGCCATAGGTTACCTCCTTATTTTTGTAAACACTAAAGGTAAATTATAAAATAAAAGATAGTGAAAAACAAGGAAAAATCATATATAATAAAATGCGCGATTGATAGAGCGTATGTGAGATTTGGAGGATTACAATGAAAAATCAGATACAGACAATAAAATTAAAGAAGGAAAAGCATGCATTTTCGTATTTGCGCATCCCATTTTTTGCGGGCACGGGCATCTATCTGGAAGTGTTGTTTCATCTGGCGATTTATCAGAAACTCGAAAGCACGAGCATCTATCCGGTTTTGTTCGGTGCCACGTTGGGGCTTTTCTTAGCGGCACTCACCGTATGGCTGCCGCGCATCGGAAATGAGATCATCGCGTATGTCGGTCTTACGGCATTCTGCGTGTATGATATCGTGCAGCTCATCTATTTCCGGATATTTGGGACATTTTTAAGTCTGGTGTCTGTCGGCGGGGCCGGGAACGCGATGGATTTCAAGGTCGTGATGTTTGAGAAGATCCGTCAGAATGTTGGTTGGATTTTGCTGTTTTTACTTCCGGTGATCGCACTTGTTTTGCTGCGTGTATTTCTGATAAAGTTTGACAGACCGAAGATGAAAATAAGGCTTATAAGTGTGGCAAGTGCGGTTTGTCTGTGCGCCATTTCCATCCTTCTGCTGAATGTGCAGGGACGCGCGATGTATTCGCCGTATCAGTTGTTCCACAACCAGTATGTGCTGGAGCTTTCGATGAACAAGCTCGGCGTATGTGTGACGACCGTGCGGGATGCGCAGACGATGCTCACCGGGGGAAAGAAAAATGTGACATTCACTTTGGATGATACAGATATGCAGCCAGATGATGTGACGGCAACCGAAAGTGATGCAATGGAAGCTACGGCAACCGATACGGATGCAGCACCTGCGTATGTGGAACAGGTTGATCCGGCAGTTGATTTTAAGAAGCTGTATCAGGCAGCCGAGGATGAGCAGTTGAAGAATCTGTCCGCTTATTGCGCGCAGCAGACACCGACCATGCAGAACGAATATACGGGTATGTTCGAAGGGTATAATGTTGTCTGCATTACCGCGGAGAGCCTGTGCAAATACGGTATCTACGAGAACTGCACACCGACGCTTTATAAGATCATGAATGACGGCTTTGTATTTGAAAATTACTATAATCCGATCTGGTATCACAGTACGATTGACGGAGAATTTGTAGACTGTCTGGGACAGTATCCGTGTTCCTCAGAGTGGAGCTTTTATAAGTCAGCAGATACATATCAGCCGTATGCACTTGGCAATGCATTGAATGAGAAAGGCTACACAAGCAAAGCATACCACGACTTTGACTTCTATTATTATAACCGGAGTGAGACACATGCGAATATGGGATATGATTTCAAGGCAATCGATTATGGTCTGGATATCCCAAGCTATGTGACATATTCCGATTATGATACGATCGAGGCAGTATACAAGGAGTTTATTAACGAAGAACCGTTTCTGATGTATTTTATGACATTCAGTGGGCATCTTCCATATAATTACGATTACAATGCCATGTGCCTGAAGAACCGTGAGGAAGCAGAAAAATGCACAGAAGGAATGGACTTGCCGGAAGACGCGGTGGCGTATATTGCTGCACAGATGGAGCTCGATAAAGCATTAGAGGATCTGATCGACAAGCTGGATGAAGCCGGAAAGCTGGAGAAGACCGTGTTCATTGTGACACCGGACCATTATCCATATGGACTGACAGACAGCGGCTACGATGCGCTTGCAGGCAAGAATGTATCCGATGATGCATTTGAAAAACATCATTCCTGCCTTGGCATCTGGTCTGCATCTATGGAAGAACCGGTTCCTGTCAAGAAGCTCTGCGCAAGCGTAGATGTCCTTCCGACTGTCTTGAATTTACTTGGCGTGACATACGATTCACGCATACTCGCAGGACATGATATCCTGTCCGATTCGGAAGAACTCGTCATCTTTGCCGACCATAGCTTCAAGACAGACAAGATTGGCTATAACACGAAGACCGGAGAAGTGACCTACTATGTGGACGAAAAAACAGTTTCACAATCCTACATCGACGATAAGATCAAGGAAGTCGAAACGAAACTTTACATGTCCGATGAGGTCATCAACACCGATTTTTACGGCTACGAACTTTCGGTAGACGAAAGAGTGCTGATTCCGCGCCCGGAAACGGAAGGGCTTACGCGGCTGGCGCTTTCTT
>OGMB01000700.1_pt1 | contig 17047 bp, 17 predicted proteins | sample 1573001 | NCBI WGS metagenome assembly OGMB01 (sample SAMEA2581921, study PRJEB24529) | metagenome | biome: Human gut stool | place: China | collected 2011
CTCTATGCGTACATCCAGTAAATCCTAGAAACACTATTGCACAAATTGTAAAAAATTTTTTTTTCATACACATACCTCATCTAAAATATCAGCCTGGAAAATTTGAGAAACATTAATATATACAAATTTTCCAGGCCGAGTCATCACAAAATATTACTTAAAACATTATTATTTTTTATAAATAGTATATGTTTTTGAAGAATTTACAAGTTCCATCGGATGTACCGCATCTCCAAAATCGGACATATCTAAGTCGATTCCGTAATTATCTTTAAATGCAGCCCATACTAACTGAGAACAGTAGAATTTTTTCCTTGTAGATACATTGAAATAATTGTAATTATAAGGTTTCCCAAGTTGGCGATAGCACCAATTAGACGCTTCATTATCCTCATCTACTGTTGTTCCTTTTACACTTATGCTCCGAAGTGTATTACTTAACGAGACTACTTCTTTAATTTTTTTAAATAAATCTTCTGGCATTTGTACAAAACTTTCCCCTATATATGATGATAATGTTTCAGTATCAACCCAAACCTCTGTATCTGTACCAATAAACTTAACACACATATCACAATCTTCCTTTGTAATATGAGTATTTGATGGCTCCCAGTTTTGACGGCACAAACGAATTATTTGTTCAATTTCATCTGGATTGGATACAATATATTCATTATCATTAAATATAATCTCTATTCTTGTTGCTTTATCAAACATACCATATCCTTCTCCACCTTTTACCTTTATTTTGCTACTATTTTCATTCATATTCACTATTAAAAAAAGTATAATTATCGTGGATATAAACACTAACATTGTAATATACGACTTGCGTTTTACAACAGATTTATTACCCAATATCAACACCCCCATCTGTATAACTCGAATTAATATTTATTCCAACATTTCCCCATCCATCATTTACTGTATAGGTTCCAGAATTATGAGATGTAAAATTATAACCCGTTACAACAACCCAATGTTCTCCATATCGTGGATGAGATGTCAATCCTAATATGCATGGATAATTTTTACCAATAATTGTTCTAATTCTATCTCCCCAACTATATGTATTTGCAGTTACTGTAGTTGGTTTATAGTATTGCTTAATATACAACGATAATCCTCTTTTTAACTCAATGTAATTAGTACTTGTTCCCATTCTTGCAACAAGTGCATTTATCAAAGCAACGCCATCTGAAGATTCTAAACTATTAGGTACATATGACGGTGACTTATATCGATCATAATAATTCAAAACAATGGCTCCTGCAACAGAACCACATCTTCCATCTGGATTATAACTGTATCGTGCAGTAGAATGAGATATACTATCGCTAGATACAGCCCTTGTTTTTATTAAAAAATTATCGATATTTAAAGTTCCTAATGAATCAGCTTCTGAGCCACGCACTAGAGGTGTAATATCTTCTATAGCTACTTCTTTTTGAGACTGCAATTCTATTATACTTCCAAATTGTCTAGTCCCGTCCGCCTTATAATACATTAGCGGACCGCCATAATAATAATTAACTCACTTTATATACACCACTTACAACTTTTTCATAAAAAAGAAATCGTACATGGCTTTCTGATGTATAATGAATTTGCACAAAAACAGTACAAAGGAAAGTGACCCTGTACGACAAAGACATTATACAACGAAAACTCATTAATTGGTAGACTTCATAAATATTTTTTGAATATTATGCAACTTTTTCTGTTCCTACGGCAGAAACATTATTTTTACTAGTACTTTAAATACTCGCATTGGAGTCAGCTCATTCAATCAGATTCCTGTACCAGCATTTTCTTGCCGTGATAACAGAAAAATCCCTGAATACTTTTTATCATGCCTGCTCTTATGCCAAAGCTGATTATTCAAGATTTATGAATGTAACTGCCAAAATGGCACTGCACCTTATTCCGGAACAGCTTAAATCACAGCCGGTGTTTCTTTGCATTGATGATACAATAATCTCCAAATTTGGTACAAAATTTGAAAATGTATCAAAGCTGTTTGATCATGCAACGCATAATGGCTGTAATTATCTTAATGGACACTGTTTTGTAAGTCTGATGTTATGTGTGCCCGTGTGGAATCGTGATAAAATATCATATCTTGCGGTGCCGTTAGGATACCGCATGTGGCAGAAAAAAGAATCAAAGCTTGAGCTTGCTGCATCCATGGTACGTCATGTCATGCCTGAATTTTCATCACAAAAAAATGTTATCATACTTTGTGACAGCTGGTATACAAAGCAGAATCTTGTATCCATTGTCAAAGAGTATCCAAACCTTGATCTCATTGAAAATGCCAGAGCAGATTCTATCATTTATGATCATTTATGATCATTTATGATCCTTATAGTACTTTATACTGTCCAATAATCATCCCTTGTATATCGAATTAATGTTTAGTATTGCAACATATCCGCATTAAAAAAGGACGCAGGATCTCTCCCACGTCCTCGCATTTATCTGGCTTTATCGTCTCTTACCTTCGGTGCTTCCTTATGTGCCGCTTCCTGCTTCACCTCATCCACACCTCTAGCCTCAAATGCATCTGCATTATACTGATACTCTTGTGGCTCAGCGACCATTGGTGCATATACAACCTCTGCTTCTACTCGCTCAGCTTCTGCCCTCTCCGGCTCTGTCTGTTTCTGCGCTTTCGCATTCTCCATATGCTTTTCCTTATCAAGCTGCACATCCATCGCCAGATTATCCAGCTTATCTATGGATACAGTTCATCACTCTCTGCCTTAACTTTCATAAGACAGTAGAGAACCACTGTACTAATAATGATTACGAACCAAATTAACACTTTGCCCATTCGACCACTCCTCTCAAATAAATAGAGGACCAAACCAGCTGATGGAATATTCCATCTCAAGTGCTAATTTAGTCCTCACTAAATGTTTTGATATAAAATTGTACCTAATCTAAGCACACAGATTCACTCTCAGACTGATTGCGGACATCTGTGATACTGACTTGGATTTTCGGTTTAATATTGCAGCGCTGCCCTATCTTTACCGCTAAAATGGTATAAAAATAAGGACTAAATTAGGCATAACCCCTTGATTTTACTAGGTTTCATCTAACTTGGTCCTATTATAACTCAAACACCAGTTTCCCATTTCGAAACTGCTCTATTTGTAATGTTCAATTTTTCTTACCTCCTTGCAGTCATCATATATCAAAAAGTAGCTGTCTAAAACGAACTGCTAGTTGATTTATGCTATTCAACTGGTAGTTGATACTTTTTTGCACCATTCATTTACAACTCCTGATTTAGCTGCCTTCCCAATGCCTAATGCAATTCCACCATATCGCTTGGCATTCTCAGATCACCTCTAGGAGATAATGAAACAGTTCCCACCTTTGGTCCGTCAGGTATGCATGAACGCTTAAACTGCTGCTGTCTGAAACGCGTAAAGAATGTTTCCAGAGTCTTTTCTATTTCACCCTTACTTACATTTGCAAAAGCAATCTCTGCAAGTTTTGATATCATATCCCGGCTTTCTACATTTTAAACTACTTTTATCACATCATCTTCTGATACCTTTTTAGCGGTCATTTTTCATTCTGTAATCAATGCAGCGGTTTAAGTAATCCACATAATCCGGATTTTTGCACATCCCCTTGCCGGGTGTATCAGAAATCTTCGCTGCATCCATACCATTGCATATTGTGGTTTTCATGACGATATTGAGTGCAGGAACATCTAATCCGTAAACTGATGGAATATTGTCTGACCCATGCTGAATTATACATATCAGTCTCTAAAAGACTTGTGATTATCTGGTTTAATTTCATAATATTCTCCTCCCATTTCTTACGCTATTAGTATGTCAGAAACATTTTTAATAAATGACTTTCTATATAATATTTGCCTGAATCATCTTCATTGCTTCTATTGCTGTCTTATGACTTTCAGGCGTTACGCAGGCGCAGGCATTTTCTATTACAAACACCTCTGCGTCTTTACAAAATGTCTTTGCAATCGCCACGTTACTTATTACGCATATTCCTGTGCAGAATCCGCAGAAATAAATCTCTGTATCGCTGTTGTCATATTCTGCAAGCAGTTCACCAAGCTCTTTGCTGCCAAAAGTCGGCTTGTCAATATAAGTAATATAGTCACAGTCAACTCCACGCTCCTTCATTGCATCTTTAAGACGAGCGTCTACTTCCCATCCGTTTGTGCCTTTAATACAGTGCGTTACCGGAAGTTTCTTTCCTTCCTGAGTATTCAGATAATTTTCATCATGCGTATCCCTTGTGAATATCACATCATCATATTTGCCTGACCTGATTTCATCTGCAATAACATTTGTTGCCACGTCACACTCTTTGTTTCCAAGAACTCCTGTAATAAAATCATTCTGTGCGTCCACTACTACTAAAATTTTCTTTGCCATAATTATTTACTCCTACATCATAATTCCTTCATCCGGATCATCTGTCTCCACAATAATTTCCTGTAATACTTTACATTTATTCTTCCTCTTTAATCACCTTTAGGAAACGCTTGACCTCTGCCCACGCTCGCTTGGACTCAGGGAAATTGAGATATCCCATCTGGAACACATGAAACATGCCCTCATACACTGACAGGCGCACCTTAACGCCCTGGTTTCTTGCCTTTGCAGCGGCATCGACCGAATCAGATAAGAGCATCTCTATCGAGCCCACCTGTATGAGCATTGGAGGAAAGCCCCTGAAATCACCAAACAGTGGCGATATGTATGGATCCATTTTATCGTGGTCACCGGGATAGTCATTCACGTAGATTAGACTGTCCCTTGTGTTTCCAAACAGTGGGTCCTTTTCATAATTTGTCTCGTATGACTCTCCGCCTGCTGTAAGGTCAGTCCATGGTGACATGGCTACTATTCCTGCCGGAAGCGGCATGTCGTGGTCACGAAGATACATGGTGAGGCACATTGCAAGACCTCCGCCCGCTGAGTCTCCTGCCAGTACAATCTGCGAACCAAACCAGCCCTGTGACAAAAGCCATTTATAGCAGGCTACGGCATCCTCAAGTGCTGCCGGATACGGGTGCTCCGGCGCCACGCGATAGTCAGGCGTGAGCACTGAGCAGCCCCCGCTTACCTCATTATAAAGGCCTGCAAATACATAGTATGCATTGCGCACTGCACCCATATATCCGCCACCATGCAGCTGCAGTATCACACGCTCTGTATTTGGGTTTTCCTTTGAAGATAAAAACTTCATAGTGAAACCGCCCATATCTATATCCTCTGTTACAAAGCAGTCCGGAACAAGCCATGCAGGTTCCTTCATGCGCTTCCTGAGCTCTCCGGATTTTATTTTTTTACCGATTGCAAGGTCATTTGTGATATGTCCCATCAGATTAGCAAGTATTTTTCCCTGTATACTGACTTCTTCATCTGCCACAGCTGCATTGCTATGGACTTTTTCCGCATGCTCACTTTTCATGGCAGATAATGAGTTCTTAAATGTCTTTTCAAGCTTATTACCCAAAGCTCCTATTATTCCAGTTTCATTATCACCATTACTATCGCCGTTTTCAATTTCCGGATGGTAGTTTCCCATCTCTTCATCCTCAAACATATGCGAATTTCCTATTCCATGAAAGCCTATCATATATGAAATCTCCGTTTCAGCTCTGTTCTGGCTCTTTTGTCACCTATAATCAGTGTTCCGAGGAACAAAAACAATGATGCTCCCATCGCTCCCATTGCCAGATATGGGAACCATATGACCTTGACTGCCACAAGTATCATCGCAATCGCGCTCATCAGCACAAGAAAAAGCTGCATCATCATGTAGCTCTGCCAGTTTCTTATGTTTACTATCATGAGTATAATTGTAGCAAGAACCATCGCCAATATGGCACTTGGGAACACAAATGTAAGTGCCCAGCCACTGGCGCCTGTGAGAAGGTCTACTCCCTCGAGAAACAGCACCGTGAACACAAATGTGCTTACAATTTTAAAAATATATCCATTTCTTCCGACTATTGCCAGGCGAAGCGTCACATTCGCATAGATTACAACAAGAAGCACTATAAAGCTCCAGTTTATTTCCCGGTCTGTCATGTAATCAACAGTTGTCAGCACAATCTGTCCAACTATAGACAGAAACAATATAATATTTTCCAGTAATCTGTACTTTCTTGATGCGCCCTTGACATCAGGGTATCTCGTACCGTTGTCCGATGGCTGTTCAACAGGTGCCACAACCTGCTGGCAGAGTGGGCATTTATCGGTATTATCGGTTATATAAACACCGCATTTCATGCATTTAGTCATAATACTCTCCATTTGTCTCAATTGTCACATCCACTCCGTCATTTACAAGCTTCTTAAAAAAGCTTCTCTGAATCATCGTATCGGCCAGAATAGATGAAAAAGTAAACACCAGTGTGTCCTTGTAGGAGCAGATGGTGCCCTTCATAGGCTGCCCCTTGGACATTGGTATAAAGGAATAAAAGCCTGTTATATAAGGCTCGTATTCCGGCTCCACCTTTATATTTCCAATATTGGTGATAGTGGTGGTGTTTGCCAGTGCCGACTGCGTATAGACCGCCTTCATTGCAAGATTTTTTATAAAAAGAGGCACCGGTCTCATCAGGATATTTTTCTGATTTGACACACTGTATGAGAAAAGATCCTCCAGATGCTCCTTAGAAATCTGTGAATTGATGGAATCCGTCACTATTTTAAGCACCTCCTCAAATGTGTAGGTGCTGTTTTGCGGTCTGAACTCAGCAGATATCATGACAAAAAAGTTCTTTGTGGTCACTGAGTCAAAATAAGGACGAAGATTCACAGGAACTGCGACCCTGACAGGCATATTGTTTGGCATGCCGTGAAAACACTCCTGATACACACTCCACACAAAGCATGCCACCAGATAATCATTTATGGAAACTCCATACCTGTGGCAGACCTGCTTTAGCTGTGATACAGGCATCATGCCATGTATCAGCCCAAACTCTCCATCAGGTACCTTTTCCAGCTTTAGAAGATACGCCTTCTGCCTGTTAAAGCCACTTGGCTTGCTAGATTTATAGTTCTTTACAAAGCTGTCCTCTCTATTTAGGGATGTGCCCTGCGTCAGTGAATCACCCTTTAGCTTTGCAAGCTCCGGATGTGTGAGACGCAGATACTGATATGTGAGTTCTCTCAGAAAATTGATGCCGCCCATGCCATCTGTCAGCACATGAAAAACCTCAAGATTTATTCTGTTCTTATAGTATGTCACCCTGAAAAGATAGCTGTGATTCTTGTTAGGTCTTATAAACCTGCACGGAAATGTATTTTCCTCATGCACCTTTGGTGCCTTTTTGCCATTTTCCTCAAAATAGTTCCAGAACACTCCCATCCTGAGTCTTACATTAAACAGTCCAAACTTCGGAAGCACTATATCCAGTGCCTCCTGCAGCTTTTCACTGTCAATCTCATCAGTTAAGGTGACTGAGATCCTATATACATTTGTCATGCTCTCCCCCGCTATACTTGGGAACAGATTTGCTGTGTTGTCCAGCTTGTCCCAGCGGATTGAACGCGTTTTCGACATTTTAAATTCCTCGCTTATTATAATGATATAGCGAAGCAGCGCTCTAATCGAGCCTGCCGTACACCTCCATCGGCACATATGCCTTTATCTGTATCCCATCAGCCACATATTCCTCCGACACAAGCTCGCCCTGTTTTCTGATGAGCTGTATCACGCCAGCCTTATCATATGGGATAATTCTCTCAATATATACCTTGTTCTCTCTTAATATCTCCTCTAAAAGAGATTTTACCTCATCTAATCCCAGATCCTTTGCCGCTGAGATATTGAGAGTATAATCTGCCCTGAAATCATGCAGCGGTTCGTTGTCTGTGCGGGCGTCCTGCTTATTAAAAAGTGTGACAAATTTCTTGTCTTTTACACCAAGATCATCCAATGTCTGGTAGGTTATGAACATCTGCTTTTCCCGCTGCATATTTGATGCATCCACCACATGGAAAATGATGTCAGCGTACTTTGCCTCCTCAAGGGTGCTCTTGAAAGCCTCTATCAGATGATGCGGCAGCTTTCTGATAAACCCGACCGTATCAGTTAAAAGCACCTGCTGCTTGCCATCAAGCGCAAGAATACGCGTTGTAGGATCAAGCGTTGCAAAGAGCTTGTCTTCCTCAAGCACATCAGCCTCTGTCAGATGATTTAACAGCGTGGACTTACCTGCGTTAGTATATCCTACTATCGCAACAACCGGTACTTTATTTTTCTCACGCTTTGCCCTCGTGATATCTCTGTGCTTCTGCACCTCTTTCAGCTCTCTTCGAAGCTGTGCTATCCTGTCATTTATAAGACGGCGGTCCACCTCAAGCTTTTTCTCTCCGGGACCTCTTGTTCCTATTCCTCCGCCAAGCCTGGACATTGACTTACCAAGTCCCGACAAACGGCTTAATCTGTACTTGAGCTGAGCAAGCTCAACCTGTATCTTACCCTCACTTGTTGTGGCCCTTGATGCAAAAATATCAAGAATAACAAGTGTTCTGTCCATGACCTTTGTGTCAAGGTACGTCTCCAGATTCTTCTGCTGGGCCGGACTCAGCTCATCATCGCACACAATGCCTGTTGCCCCTGTACTCTCCACAAGCTCTGCAATCTCTGCCACCTTGCCGGTGCCGACATACGTGCCCGGATGAATTTTTTCTCTTCTTTGGATAAGTGTGCCTACAACTGTCGCACCGGCTGTCTTTACAAGCTCCGCAAGCTCTGAAAGTGAATCATCCGCATCATCACCGTCCTGCTCACTCACTCCGACGAGCACTACTCTCTCCTCAATATCCTCTATCTTAATAGTATCTGCCATAATCTATCTGGTCTCCAAAAACTGATATTCTCTTGCTGCATCCTCGTCATCTGGATACTCCTTCATGTATTCCTCCATCTGGCTCTTTGCAGTGGCAAAATCTCCGGAATATTCATATGCTATAATCATAGCCTTTGTTATCTGCTGCTTGTTAGGCACACTTTCAAGTTCAAGTGCGTTCTGAAAATAAGTAATCGCAGTGTCATAGTTACCATTGTCCATCTGCGCCTGTCCCATATTCATCAGCTCATAAGAATCTTCCTCACCGCTGTCCAGGTATTTCTTAAAATACTTCTGCGAGCTGTCATTGTCGCCCTGCTTCTGATATGCTTCACCCATATAGTAGTTTGCCTTGACCAGCTTCTCATCAATAGCCTTTTGCAGACTCTTTATTGCTGAATCATAATCACCGAGCATGGTGTATATACGGCCTCTCTGCATATAGTCATCAGCAGTTTTTGCCTTAAGCTTTAATGCCTTATCCAAGTATTCCTTTCCCTGGTCATTCATGCCATACTTTGACAAGGTCTCATAAACGCCAAGATAGAGCTCATAATTATCATCATTCTCACTGAGCGCCGTCTTAAAATCCTTCATACCCTTGTCTGAATCATTCTTGGCAAAATATATACAGCCCCTCAGATAGTATGCATCAGAATCCTTATTATAGTCGATGATGGCCGTATATGTATCAATCGCTCCGTCCACGTCACCACTTAAATACTGTGCCTTGGCCTTGTAATAGCATATGTCAAGCTCCTCTGCGCCTACTGAACCAACCGACTGATCCAGTGCCTTCTGAAAAGCATCGACCGCATCATCATAGCTGCCGTTTTCTATACAGTTGATGCCATACTGTCTGTACGCATCCCTATCCTTTGCTTTGTCGCTTGAGCCACAGCCGGAAAGCATGCCCGCCGTGAGTGCCACGGTAAGCGTAAGTGCCATAAATTTATTCTTTATCATAATAGTTCTCCATGTGTATATTCTTCCCCTTATTATATATGTATTTGCCAAACTTGTAAATCCCGCCTTGCCACATTTAGGGATTCTGGGATAGTACATTTTGCCACAGCGTAAGGGACGTAAGCGCAGGGGACGGCGTGCACACGTACTCTTGCGAGAGCGCATAGCGAAGCTGCTTAGAGTCTGTAGGATTATGCTTAGAACCACAGAAATGCACCGCCATGGACGGCGGGGCAAGGCGTTATGCGCCACGGACGGCGCATAAAAGCCGGTTTCGTCATCATGTGAAACACTCCGGGCATAATCCGTACAGACACTTGGCAGCGTAGCGTAGCGAACGGGGGAGTATGTGTGCACGCCGTCCCCTGCGCTTACGTCCCGACCTACCAAAAAAAGAACCCCCGCGGGATGCACCCGCAGGAGTTCTTAAGCCCAATTTGTATTTAAAGGAGGAAGAAAAAATTCTAAGCCTCTAAATGCCAGATCTCATCATTGTACTGCTTGATTGTTCTGTCAGAAGAGAAGAAACCAGCCTTGCTGATGTTGACAAGCATCTTCTTAGCCCAAGCCTTCTTATCCTCATAATCAGCGTAAGCCTTCTCTTTTGTCTTGCAGTAATCCTCAAAGTCTGGGAATGTCATGAACCAGTCTTTGTTGAGGAGCTCGTTGTAAAGTCTCTCTAAGTTCTCCTTAGAACCAACCTTCATCATCTCATCACTTACAAGGAAGTCAACAGCCTTCTTTAAGTCTGCATCCTTGTCATAGTAATCCTTAGAGCAGTAGTCGCCTCTCTCATATCTGTCGATAACAGTCTGTGAATCCTCACCGAATACATAGATGTTCTCATCGCCGACAAGCTCAGCTATCTCTACGTTTGCTCCGTCACTTGTTCCAAGTGTAATAGCACCGTTAAGCATGAACTTCATGTTTCCTGTTCCTGATGCCTCCTTAGAAGCAAGAGAAATCTGCTCTGAAATATTTGCAGCCGGGAATAATTTCTCAGCTAATGTTACGTTGTAGTTCTCAACCATGAATACCTTAAGGTATGGACTTACCTCAGGATCATTGTTGATAATCTGCTGTAAGCAGAGGATTGCATGGATGATATCCTTTGCAATGATATATGCAGGAGCTGCCTTTGCACCGAAGAAGCATGTGATAGGTGTAGATGGCTTCTTGCCTGCCTTGATCTCAAAGTACTTACGGATGATGTAAAGCACGTTGAGCTGCTGTCTCTTGTACTCGTGAAGTCTCTTAACCTGGATATCAAAGATTGAATTGTCAGGTACGTCGAGATTCTGAGTCTTCTTTAAGTAAGAAGCAAGCTCTGTCTTCTTTGCGTTCTTGATGTCAACAAGCTTTGTGAGAACAGCGTCATCATTGATGAAATTGCCAAGCTTCTCCAACTCGTTTGCATCCTTCTTCCAGCCATCACCGATAAGCTCTGTGATGTATGCTGAAAGCTCCGGGTTACAAGACATTAACCAACGACGGAATGTGATACCGTTTGTCTTGTTGTTGAACTTCTCAGGATATAACTTGTAGAAGTTATTGAGCTCTGTATTCTTTAAAATCTGTGTATGCAGCTTTGCAACTCCATTTACACTCATACCATAATGAATATCAATGTGTGCCATATGAACAAGCCCTCTGCTGTCATCATCACGTTCTTCAATAATATATACTGAACTATCATCATAACGCTCACGCACTCTTTTATCCAGTTCCCTTATCACAGGCATAAGCTGTGGAACACATTTTTCAAGATAGCTTACCGGCCACTTTTCAAGTGCTTCTGCAAGAATAGTATGATTAGTATATGCGCAGGAAGCCGATACTATCTTTATAGCCTCATCCATTGATATGGCTGTTCCATCAATATCTCCATTCTCTGTAAGAAGTCTTATAAGCTCTGGAATAATCATAGTTGGATGTGTATCATTAATCTGAATAACAGCAAGCTCTGGAAGATTTCTATAAGACTTTCTTTCTCCATCTGTTAAGGCTGTATTAAGCTGCTCACACTTTGCACGGCACTCATCTAATATAAGCCTTGCTCCATTGCTTACCATGAAATACTGCTGGTAAATTCTTAGCATTCTTCCTTTCTCATCACTATCATCCGGATAAAGAAATAATGTAAGATTCTCCTTTATATCATCTTTATCAAAATCAATTCCAGATTTATTTACAATAGCTTCATTTACTGTATCAATATCAAATAAATGTAATTTATTCGTTGTCTTTTCCCCATAGACATTGATATCATACATTCTTGAAGTAACACTAAAATCTGCAAAATCTATCTTATATGATACATCTGTTGGAATAAGCCAGCTATCCTTTCCTATCCAGTAATCTGGTACTTCCTTCTGCCTGCCATTCTCAAATACCTGCCTGAACAGTCCAAGATGATAATTAAGTCCAACACCATCGCCATTAAGTCCAAGATTGGCTATTGAATCAAGGAAACATGCTGCAAGTCTTCCAAGTCCACCATTGCCAAGTGAAGCCTCACTTTCAATCTCTTCAATCTGCGCAAGCTCCTTTCCTGCTGCCTCAAGCTCATCCCTGACCTCATCATACACTCCAAGGTTAATTAAATTGTTTGACATCAGCTTTCCTATAAGAAATTCTGCTGATATATAATATAATTTCTTTCCGAGCTTTGACTGTAAATACTTATCCTCTCTCTCCCTCAATGCTTCAAGCCTTGCAACGTACTCCTTAATAACCTCATAGCATTCCTCATTACTACAGGCTTTAAGATTCTTATTTAATAATTCATTACTTATAGAATTTAATTTATCTGACATAATTCCACTCTCCATTCTGATATTGTTATAAATATGATGTCGGGGTCAAAAGCTCTTAACTTTGATACCTATGGACTGCTTTTTAGTTTTGACACTAGTATGATTATATCTCAATATATATATTTTTCTTGATTTATTATATCGTTTTCTTGTACAATACTATCATAATTGAAACAATGGAGGATTATTATGCCTGATTCATTATACGAAACTCTCCATGAAACCAAGAGCCACTACAATACTGACTTTTCATATAATACATACCCATGCACTATTCCACAGGACTTTGCAGTAGTTCCCCTGCATTGGCATAACGAAATGGAGCTTATATACATTAAAGAAGGAAAAGGTCTTGTTAACATTGACCTGAACCAGTATTTTGTAGGTAAGGGGGATCTTCTGATAGTTTATCCCGGAAGAATTCATTCTATAACCAATTATGACAATTCTGTCCTGAAATATGAAAACATAATATTTAATATAAATATGCTTCTTCCTCAAGAATATGACAGAAATACTTTTGAATATTTCGGACACATTAACAACTCTGATAATGATATGACCTGCATAATCAAGCCCTCCGGGCTGCACTATAAAGAAACCATAAGCTGCATAGATGAAGCAGACAAAGTATGCGAAACATTTCCAGCAGGATATGAATTAAAAATAAGAAGCTGCCTATACAACTTCTTTTTTGCACTTAACACACATTATTCGTGTGCAGCCAGCAATGAAGTATCTGACAGCCTCTCAAACAGCAAAAGAAATAAATTAAAACTAATAATAACTTATATTGAAAATAACTATACCCGTGCAATCTCAATTCAGGATATTGCAAAGGAATGCCATTTCAGCGAATCACATTTTATGAAATTCTTTAAACAATGTACTGGAACCTCCTTTATAAGCTATCTTAATGATTACCGTCTGCTCATTGCCTCACGCCTGCTTACATCTACTGACCTTCCAGTTACACAGATTGCAGTTGAATGCGGCTTTGACAATATATCTTATTTTAACAGATGCTTTAAGAAAAAATATGGTGAAGCTCCTTCTAAAACCCGCTGAAACGCAGTAAAATCCACTGAATTCCGCTGAAATCTACTGAAATCTGCTGGATTTTGCTGAAATACACCGAGCCTTTATAACCTGGCTACAAAGCTGATATTTTTACAGTACACACAGATACACAAAATACGCTGCATAACAGATTAACATCACTATTCCACAAGGCTTTCTTAATTCCTTATGCTTATAAGTACCAAGCCATAATAACGCTCCACTAAATATCGCAATTACTGTATCTATTAAGAACTTGCTTTCAAATGGTACATTGCATATTAGTGCTGTTATTCCAATCACAAATAATATATTGAATATATTACTTCCTACAATATTACCTATTGCTATTCCAGCGTTACCCTTTCTGGCTGCGGCAACTGATGTTACAAGCTCTGGAAGTGATGTTCCGAATGCCACAATAGTAAGTCCTATGAATCTTTCACTCATGCCAAAGAATCTTGCTATCCAGGATGCACCGCTTACTGCAAAATCGCTTCCCTTAACAACCATAACTCCGCCTATTACCATAAAAAGAAGACATTTCCATACAGGAATATCCTTGATTTCTCCTTCCTCCTGAACCTCTCCTTTTTTTGACATAATAAAAAGATACACAAGAAATGCGATAAACAATAACAGGAATACTACCCCTTCTATAAATGTTATAGACGAACCTGTTAATCCAAATACAAGCAGCAATGCTGTTATTCCTATCATAAATGGAATTTCATATAATAATGTTGATTTCTGAATGGCTACATTGGTTATAACTGCTGTTATACCAAGAATTATAAGAATATTAAGAATGTTGCTTCCAACGATATTTCCAATCGTTATTCCAGCGTTATTGTTAAGTGCTGCTGTTATGCTTACTGCCGCCTCTGGCATACTTGTTCCCATCGCAACTATCGTAAGTCCTATAACAAGCTGTGGTATTCCAAGCTTTCTTGCGATTCCTGCTGCACCTTCAACAAACCAGTCTGCACCTTTAACTAAAAACAAAAATCCTACCAATAAAATAAATACATGTAAAACCATACGCTACCTCTTCTTTCTTAGACATTTAATTAATATGCTAATTCTTATGTGCTGCAGTAGTATGTCTTATATGTCCCAATCACTTTACATTCAGATAATGTAAATAACATATGATTCAATAGGATTTCTTTAATAAAAATTCAATAAAAAAAGAGACTCCTACTGCATTACAGTAAAAGTCTCGCTATTTAATCACTTTCCGAGTTATCACACCTGTTAGCTGTAATAACTGTACTGACGAAGAAGTGAACACGTTCTGGCTAGCTACTCCCTTTTAATGATACTAATCATAACAACTGAATTGTGTGTTGTCAATGCATTTGTAAATATTTTTGACCAATTATATGAATATGGTTTAGCAAAGCAAATAGCTGCCTTTTCTTTACAGTTCAAGTCTAAGGAAGCAATACTTAACACATTATATGCAGCCATATCAGAAAAATGCATACAAATAATCTAGGCTTATTCCGCCTTCTTTTCGAATTCCTTAGCGACCTTCTCTAACAATTCCCTTATTGGAAGATGCTGAGGACAGACCTTCTCACATTTTCCGCAGCGTATACAATCACTTGCCTTACCATTATGAACTGTATGTACATCACTATAATAATAATCTGCATTCCAGTCATGGAATACAGTCTTTGCATTCATACAGGCAAAAAGATCTGGTATAGATATATGCTTTGGACATCCTTCTACACAATAACGACAGGCTGTACAAGCAATCATATGCTTTGATTTAAAAACCTCTGCAACAGCTTTAACAGCCGCAAGCTCTATATCGTCCAGTTTCCTGAATTCCTTCATATAGCTTAGATTATCTTCCATCTGTTCCATATTACTCATTCCAGAAAGAACCATCATCACACCTTCAAAGCTTGCTGCAAAACGTACCGCATAGCTTGCTGTACTTCCACCATTGAGGTTATCCAGTATCTTTGCTGCATCGTCTGGAAGATTTACAAGATTACCTCCCTTTACTGGCTCCATAACTATAACTGGCTTGTTATATCTTCGGCATACCTCATAACACTTTCTGCTCTGAACAGCAGGATCTTCGTAATCAAGATAATTAAACTGTATCTGTACAACTTCAATCTGTGGATATTCCTTTAATATTTCCTCAAGTACCTCTGCCTTATCATGAAATGAGATTCCAAAATGATGTATTTTTCCTTCCTTCTTTAACTCCAATGCTGTTTCATATGCACGACATTTTTTAAAATGCTCAAATGTATCCTTTGACTGTGAATGCATAAGATAAAAATCAAAATATTCAACACCACATGCCTCCAGCTGGCTCTCAAAGAATGGACGGATATCCTCCTGCTTATTAAAATAAGTCATGGTAAGCTTATCAGTAAGTATATATTCTTCTCTTTTATGTCTGCTTGTAAGACATTCCTTTAATGCAAGCTCACTCTTTCCCTCAAGATAGCCATGTGCCGTATCAAAATAATTGAAGCCCTGCTCTATAAATGTATCTACCATCTTTTTTGTCTGTTCGATATCAACAGCTTTACCATCCTCTACCATCGGCAGTCTCATACAGCCGAAACCAAAATTCTTCTTTACTTCATCAAAATACATATTCATAACCTCCTAAGTTCATCCTGATATTGTCATATTTTTATATACCTGACATCATATGATTATATGAGAGAGATTATTATATATAGCTCTGGCTATTTCTGGCTTATTCATAGAATATATATGAATATGGTTAACTCCATTAGCTATAAGATCAATAATCTGGTCAGTTGCATATAATACTCCTGCCTGTCTCATCGCTGCTTCTGTGTCACCGAATCTGTCTACTATATTCTTAAACCTTTCTGGAACATTGCAGCCTGAAAGCTTAACAGCATTTTTAACCTGTGCTCTCTTTGTTATAGGCATAATTCCAGGCACAACCGGAACCATTATTCCAGCCTCTCTGATTCTGTACATAAAGTTATAAAATATATTATTGTCAAAAAACATCTGTGTTGTAAGATATTCACAGCCTGCTTCTACCTTTTTTACCATCAATATCTGCTTTCTTATCTGTTGAATCCGGATGTACCTCTGGATAACAGGCACCACCTACACAAAAATCTCCACTTGCTTTTATAAGCTTCACAAGCTCTGATGCATGTGCAAACTCTGTAAATATCTCCCCTGCGTAATCCTTAGGTATATCCCCTCTTAATGCAAGTATATTCTTTATGCCTGCTGCTTTCATATCCTCCAATGCCTGACTGATACCAGCCTTATCCGCACATACGCATGTAAGGTGTGCTATAGTTGGCACATTATA